>Ga0172379_10008328_pt1 | contig 13086 bp, 9 predicted proteins | sample GrowelOW334metaG_FD_119756 | JGI IMG/M metagenome (GOLD analysis project Ga0172379, IMG submission 119756) | Groundwater microbial communities from an aquifer near a municipal landfill in Southern Ontario, Canada - Groundwater well OW334 metaG | ecosystem: Environmental > Aquatic > Deep... | reverse complement strand
TCGCCGGCATGACCGTGGATCATGATGAGGACATCGTATTTGGAGGAAATGCGCTCGATCTCTTCCGCCAATTGCGGGATAGCGGCGATTGGGACAACGACATCCTCGAAACTCCTCCGTTTGCTGTAGAGGATGAGCGCCTCGCCGAAATTGCGGCGGATATTCCAGAGACGCTCCTGAGTGGTGTAGTTGTCTGCGACATAAACCTCCTGCGCGCCGTTCTCCATGCAGAGATTCCCGATGGCGTCATACGACTCCTCCACCTCGGCGTTGCTGCTCCCGTCCACTTCGATGAGAAGCATGGCGGCGGAGTTCTCGTACGGGATTTTTTCATTGAGGTACAGGCACGCGTAATGGAAACTGATATAGTCCATAAACTCGATGGCGGTTGGTACGATTCCGAGTTCGCTCATAATCCTCGGAACAATCCCGATAGCGCTCGGAATATCCGGAAACAGTACGAAAAGGTCAGCCTTGACCTTAGGAACAGGAAGAAGCTTTAAAAAAACTTTTGTGATGATGCCGAGCGTCCCCTCCGAGCCGACAAGGAAAGCCCGCAGGTTGTAACCGGTTACATCTTTAATACGCTTCCCGCCTGTGGTGACAATTTCCCCGGTGGGAGTTACAAACTCCAGCCCGAGTATATACCGCTCTGTTACGCCGTATTTCACCGCCTTGCCGCCGCCGGCATTCTCCGCAACATTGCCTCCGATGAAACATGTTTCCAGGCTCATCGGATAACCCGCGAAGAAGAGGCCGAGGTCTTTCACCTTTTTGTTGATGTCATTGGTAACCACACCGGGTTCCACCACTACCACCATATTCCGCTCGTCGACTTCCGATATTTCGTTCATCCGCTCGAGGGAAAGAACGATGCCTCCATATACAGGCACTGCTCCGCCGGAAAGCCCGCTTCCGGCTCCACGAGGAGTCACAGGGAATAACCGCTCGTTAGCAAGCCTCATAATCGCGGCGATTTCATTGGTTGTTCGAGGCTTCACTACCACTTCCGGCATGGTAGCGTACGCCGGGTCACCGACCTCGTCATGAGAGTACGGCTCCCGTTTTTCCTCGTCGGTGAGAACAAAATTTTCACCGACAATCTCCCGTAGCAGCCCGACCGTATCCTTATTTATTTTATTATATCGGCTGTTGTTCATTTCTTTGTGGGATTCCTTCACAATGTTTTTAAAGACTATTGAAAAACACTCTATCGAATGAAATTCAGGCTTCATTATCTCAAATACTGTATTTATGCAAAAAACTGAAAAAGAATTTTCACCTTCTCTTCATCTATATTTTGGAAAATATAACATAACGGCAGGAAAAGTAAAATACAACAAGTTCTGAATTCAACAAAAAAGGGATTGCTGTCCCTCATGGTTACGAATATTTTATGAAAAATCCACGCACCGGTGATAACTAATGAAAAATCACTGCACATGTACATAACATGACGAGGAGTATTCTGATGAAAGCGGCGAGAATTTACGGCCCGCACGATATACGGTTTATCGATGTCCCGACTCCCCAACCCGGGAGGGGCGAACTTTTATGCCGTGTGGTGCGTTCGGGAATATGCGGTACCGATCACGCGATCTATACCGGTGAATTTTCTTTTGTAAAAAGCGGCGCTGTCCCATTCCCCATGACGCCGGGTCATGAATGGTCCGGCGTAGTGGAAAAGATCGGCGAAGGAGTCGAAAATTTCTGCCGGGGCGACCGTGTGGTGGGAGACACCAGTGTCGCCTGCGGGGTATGCTATGAATGTCTTATCGGCCGGTACGACCATTGCAGGAAAAGCCGGGCGGTCGGCACTATTCTTTGCTGGGACGGCGCCTATGCGGAATACATTCTCATGCCTGCCCGTCATGTCTTCCCGCTGCCCGAAACGATCACTTTCGACAATGCTGCGATGGTGGAACCTGCGGCGACAGCGCTCTATGCAGTTACCCTCGCAGAGGTGAAAATCGGAGATACCGTGCTTGTGCTGGGCTCCGGCCCTATCGGGATAGCGGCGGCAAAACTTGCCAAGTTGTGCGGCGCGTCAAAAGTGGTAATCGTCGGGAGGAAAGAGTTCAAGCTCCGTAAGGCGCTCGATCTCGGAATCGATGATGTTGTCAACACGGATATTACTCCTTTCGAGGAGGGCGTTCGGAACGCTTTCGGAGAGCTGGGAGTGGAACATGTCATCGAGGCCTCCGGGTCCATCGAACTCTTTAAAAAAACGCTTCCTCTTGTGAACCAGAGCGCCGTTATCTCCATGGTTGCGTTCTACGAGAAATTGATTAACGGATTCGATATCGACCGTTTCGTTTTCGGGGATATAAAGCTTCGCGGGGTTGCGGGAAGTCTCGGGATGTACCGCCCTGTGCTCAGGCTTATGGCAAACGGAATGCTCGACCTTACCTCGCTTATAACCGCGCGGTACAGTCTCGACGAAGTGCCCGGCATCATGGAAAACATGCCCGAACGCAATGCCACGCGCATCAAAGAGATGATCGAGTTCCCCGGTTGATTGTATTTGCAGAGACACCTGTGAATTCAGGAAAAGAAACCGGATGAGTGCAGGCAAACCTTTGGGAAATTGGGTGTTGCATATAAAATAAAATTTCGAAAGGAAGAAAAATCATGGCAAAAGGCAAGGTGGTCAACGTGCGGAAGGTGATGCCGTTTGCTCCTCCGGGTATGAACGATGCGTATCTCTCACGGATGCTCATTGACGATGAAAGTGCAGGCTCGATGCGGCTGCAGATCAATCACGGCACGCTGAAAGGGGGATGCAGCACTCCCGGCGGCTCTCACCGCGCCCCGTGGGACGAGGTGTACTATGTCCTGAGCGGTGAGGCGGTGCTTCACATGGATGGCGTGGATTACGATATTGCAAAGGATACGGTTGTATTTATCCCGGGGGGAACATTTCATGCGCTCACGAACAAGAGCGCAACCGATGATTTTGTGATCCTTACCGTATGGCCGGGGAAACCCGATCCGGACGTGAACGAAGTATACGACCTCCGGAAAAAAGCGTGGGGCGTGACATACCGTGAGGTGGAGGAATAGCAATGGATGAGCCGAAAGGGAGATACGATCTCGCGGGAAGAGTTGCCATAGTGACCGGTTCCGCGCAGGGAATCGGGCAGTCCATCGCCCGGGAGCTTGCCCGGTGCGGCGCAATGGTGGTGGTCACCGATGTGAATGTGGATGCGGGAAAAGAAACGTCACGGGAGCTTGGAAGCGATTCGATATTCGTCCCCTGCGATGTGAGCGACAAAGCTCAGGTACGAGCGCTTGTGGACGCCGCTCTCGCCCGGTACGGCCGTTTGGATATCATGGTCAACAACGCCGGAATCAATTCCGGGCCCGAACAGCGGGTTACTGTGGACAGCTATCCCGATGAGCTCTGGGAGCGGATCATCTCGATTGACCTGAACGGCACGTTCTGGTGCTGCAAGGCCGCCTCGTCAGTCATGCGGCGACAGAAATCCGGGGTTATCATCAATATCTCCTCTATCGCCGGCGTGGTGGCGCTCCGTCTTCAAATCGCGTTTGTCGCGGCAAAGGCGGCAGTTATCCGGATGACCGAAGCAATGGCATGCGAGCTTGGGCCGTTCGGAATACGGGTTAATTCCGTGTCTCCCGGGTCAACGCTCACCGAGGGAACCCGCACCCTTTTCTACGGTACGAAGGAGAATCCAAATCCGACCGCGGAGCGTATCCTCTCGTTCATCCCGCTTGGCCGCCCCGGATGGACTGACGAGATGGCTCATGCAACAGCTTTCCTCGCATCGGATCAGGCCGCTTACATTACGGGGCATAATCTGGTAGTTGACGGCGGCTGGACATGCGGGTTCAACCGGGATTTTTAACGGTGAGTTGAAAAGGAGAAATGATGGCTGTTGAAGAAAAAGCGGCGCCAGGCATGATTGGAAATGCAAATCAATCAGGATGGTTCCGGGGAAATGTCTACGCATACTGGACCGCTTTTGTGGCATCTATCGGCGGATTTCTTTTCGGGTTCGATCTTGCGATCATCACGGGTGCGAACACGCTCCTGCGCGACCAGTTCAACCTCTCGCCGACCGGATATTCCTTCGCTACAATGAGCGCGGCTCTCGGATGTATTATCGGGCCGTTCCTCGCCTCCTGGTTATGCGACCGCATAGGGCGGAAGATGACCATGATCGTGGGTGCAGTCCTCCTTGCGGTGAATGCTGTCATGACTGCTCTTGCCCCGGATATGATAACATTCAATATCTTTCGCATTATCGGAGGAGTCGGAGTGGGCCTTTGCTCCATGGCGTCTCCCATGTATATCGCCGAGATTGCCCCTTCCCGCATCCGGGGAAAGCTTGGTCTCATGTACCAGATTGCCATTGTCGTCGGTTCCATGATCGCCGGGCTTGTTGCGTACCTGCTCGCGAAGGAACTCCCGGATACGGTGAGCTGGCGCTGGATGTTTGCCTCGGAGATGGTTGCAATTGTCCTTTTCATGGTGTTCCTTGTCCCCATACCGCGCAGCCCGCGATGGCTGGCAGAAAAAGGCCGTTTCGATGAAGCCCTGCGTGTAATCACTCGTATCGCCGGTGCGGAGAAAGCTCGTGAGGCTCTCGATGAAATCAGGGCTTCCCATGTCACCGAACAGGCAACTATGAGGGAAATTTTCCGGCCAGGAATCAGAACTGCCCTTCTCATCGGATTTCTCCTCGCGTTTTTCAATAATTTTACCGGGTGGTCCGCAATGTCCGGGTATCTCACCGAACTCTTTCAGCGGAGCGGATTCCTCGTTACTTCCGACGCCATATTCCAGTTTTTCCTCGCTTACAGCTTTATGGGCGTGGTCACGCTGGGAGCAATGTTTATAATCGACCGGTTCGGGAGAAGGCCGCTCTGGCTTTTCAGTTCTGCGCTCATGGTTATTGCCATGACATTCATCGGGGTGCTGTTTCATTTCCAGACCAGAGGCATCATTGTGCTCTTTGCGGTGTTTCTCTGTGCAATCCCCCACTCGCTCGCGCTCGGACCGCTTCCCTGGCTTATGATGTCGGAAATATTCCCCACCCGTCTTCGCGCAAAAGCGGTTTCGGTCACCACCACCTTTCTCTGGGTCACCATTTTTACCGGGGGGTTCATCTTCCCTATCCTTATGCGGTGGTCGGAGCGGCTTGTCGGTTCGGTGGGCGGCGCGTTCTGGTTTCTCGCGGTGATTTGTGTCTTTTCATTTCTATTCGGCCTGAAACTCCTCCCGGAGACGAAGGGAAAGACCCTCGAGGAAATAGCGGCAAAGTGGTATAAAACTGAACAGGGTAAAAAGAAACCTGTTATGTAAAAAATAGATACCCTATTCTTCTCTTCTTCTCAAATTGAGGATTTTATGATGTCACGCACACGTTTGGAGATACGTTCCTCTATTCCTGCCCGGGGAAAAATCGCTGTCTGGTGGCTTGGAGGATCAGGATTTCTCCTGGCGCTCGATACCGGCGAGCGCATCTGCATCGATCCCTACCTCAGCGATTGTGTAGAACGGATTGCAGGATTCCGCAGGCTCATGCCTGCGCCGTTTAAAGCGGGCGACCTTGAATTTTCCTTTCTTCTCCTTACGCACAGCCACCCTGATCACCTCGATGTCGACAGCTTCGACACATTCATCGAAACCAATCCGGGCTGCCGTGTGATAGCTCCCGCGGACTGCCTCTCCTTCCTCCTGGAACGGAATGCCGCCCACGAGATCACCGCTCCGGGAAAAATCCACCGATTCGGTTCCCTTGTGATCGAAGCAACTCCAGCAGATCATGCCGACCTCAGCCCCGAAGCGGTGGGATACATCCTCGATGTATCCGGACGGTCTATCTGGTTCACCGGCGACACCGCTCTCAACTGGGATATCCTCGAAAGCTCAATAAACCGAAAACCGGATATCCTCGTTCCCTGCATCAACAGCGCATACGGTAATCTCGGCGAACGCGGGGCTGCCCTTCTCGCCGGAAAATGCGGCGCACACGTAGTCATCCCGGCGCACTACGGCATGTTCAAAGAACATGGAGGCGATGCAGCGCTTTTTCACACATATATGAAGGAGCTTTCTCCTCATGCAACGGTATACATCCATTCTCCCGGGGAGGGTTTAGAGATATGACGATTATTGAGAAAGAGGTATGAATGGTACGGGAACAATTTGATCTGACCGGCAGAAAGGGTATTGTCACCGGAGCATCACGGGGTCTTGGACGGGTAATGGCCGCCGGGCTTGCCGGTATGGGCGCTGATCTGGCAATCGCGGCCAGAAGCGCGGATGATCTTGCAGATGCAGCGCGGGAATTCGGCGTTCACGGTGGAACCATTCTGCCGGTTGTAACAGATGTATCCCGTGACGAGGACATCCAGCGGTTAGTGGATAGGACGTCTAACGAGTTCGGGCAGATCGATTTCGTCTTCTGCAACGCGGGAATCATCAGACGTTTCCCGGCGCATGAGCATCCTGTCGAGGAATTTGACGAGATCCACCGTATCAATGTTCATTCCACCTTTGTCCTTGCCCAGCTTACTGCACGGAAGATGATAGAACAGGGACAGGGGGGATCGATTGTGATAGTGGATTCGGTGGTTTCCCAATGGGGCAGCCGAAACATAGCGGGATATTCGTCGTCCAAGGGAGCGCTCAATTCACTCATCCGTACTCTTGCCAATGACTGGGGAGCCTATGGCATCCGGGTAAACGGAATCGGCCCGGGGATTTTCGAAACCCCCATGACCGAATCGCACAGGAGCGATCCCGAAAAGAGCAGGGTTATGCTCTCCAGGATAGCCTTGGGCCGCTGGGGAAAACCGGAAGATCTCGCCGGTATCGCGGTCTTCCTTGCCTCCGACGCCTCGCGGTATATAACCGGAACGACTATTTTCGTTGATGGCGGCTTCCTCTCCATGTGATGAGGAAGCGGCTTTTAAAATGACACTTTGACTTCACCGGAATAAAATTCTATTATTAGCCAGAAGTTCACCCTCATAGGAAAAAAAAGGAATCATTCTTTATGGAATCGAGAAGAAATTTTCTGAAAGCTGCTTCCGCCGGAAGCATCGCTGCAATTATCGCTTCAAAGAAAGCCCCGGCGTTCGCCCAGGACATGAAAATGGTAAAAATAGGCCAGTTGGGGCTTGGTTCGCACGGTTTTCTGGGCAGTTTCAAAAACCCGCCGAAAAGTTTCAAGCAGAAAGTGCTCTGCAAACCTTACGCTGTCTGGGATGACGCCCCCGGTGTGGCGGAAGCGATGATAGATATGGGATTCGAAAAGGTGATGAAAGACCCGGTGGAACTGGTCAGGGAATGCGACTGCGTTCATGTCGAACACGCCGATTACCGTCGGGCGCTCGAACTCGCCCGTCCCGCTCTCGAGGCCGGGAAGCCGGTGTTCATCAATCGGCCGTTTACCGCAACCATTGCTGACGCCGAAGAAGTAGTTCGTCTCGCAAAAGCGTATAATGCCCCGGTCATGTGCGCTTCCTCCCTGGAATTCCAGCCCGAGGTTGCTGAAATGCAGAAATTCGCCCGTGAAAGCGGCCCGGTGCGAAGCTATGAATCGTTCTGCCCGGAGCCGATTTTCCCCTGGATGTTCCCCCATGTGATTAATTTCGCTCATGCAGGTTTAGGCGGCGGCATCGACACGGCATATTTCGCCGGCGACTATTTCATCGAAATAGGCAAATGGGTTCATCTCAAACCGGCGCTTATGAATACGCTCGACCTGACAAAGTTCCCGGAAAGATACAAACCGGATTACAAGAATGCAGACGAGGAAAAACGTCCCATCGGAGAAGCCGTGTCCCTTCTCACCTATAAATCGCGCGACGGCCAGCCTCCCATGATCGGATACAACCATATCGGCGAAGATCCCGCTCCCTATCATATCACCGCGTACGGCATGGGTAGAACCAAAACGTTTACCGCCGGGGACAACCTTTTCTTCTATATGTTCACCGCTCTCCACGACTTTTATACCAAACGCAGGATTCCCCGTCCCTATGAGGCCATTCTGGAGCAGCACCGGGCGCTTGTGGCAACGAATGTCTCAAGGCTCTCCGGGAAAGCGGTCAAGCTGGACAGCCTTGGCGGAGACGATGCAGTCCCCTACTCGGAATCCATGCGGAGATGGCTCATCCGGTTCCAACTGGGCGGGAAAGGATCCTGGACTAAATGAAGCAGGAAAAAACAGAACAGCTTTTATGCCAAACAGGTATACCCTGGAAGATGGTAGAAATCCAACAGACAAGATACTTTTTCGGAGGAATACATGAAAAACCGTCGTGAATTTCTGAAAACAGGCGCCGCAGCAGGAATCGCCGGCATTTTGTCCTCACGGACAGCCCCGGCATTCTGCCAGGATATGGGAATGATGAAAATCGGACAGCTCGGCCTTGGCGGCCACGGTTTCCTGAAACCGTTCAAAAACCCGCCGAAGAAATTCACGGGGAAAGTCCGGTGTAAACCGTACGCTGTCTGGGACAATACTCCCGGCGTGGCGGAAGCGATGATGGATATGGGATTCGAGAAAATCATCCGCGATCCGGAACAGCTGGTGAAAGAGTCGGACGCTGTCCATGTAGAGCATGCCGATTACCGTAAGGCGTTCGAACTCGCCCGCCCCGCTCTCGAAGCCGGGAAGCCGGTATATTTCGAACGTCCATTCGCTTATACTATTGCGGATGCGGAAGAAATAATTCGTCTTGCAAAAGCGAACAATGCGCCGGTCATGGCCGGTTCATCTCTCGAATACCAGCCCGAAGTTCTTGAAATGCAGAAATTCGCCCGTGAAAGCGGCCCGCTCAGAAGCTATGAAGCATTCTGCCCCGAACCTGTTTTCCCCTGGATGTTCCCCCATGTGATCAATTATGCCCATGCCGGTCTCGGCGGCGGGATTGAAACCGCTTATTTCGCCGGAGATTACCTCATTGATGTCAGCAAATGGGTGCATATAAAACAGGCGCTTATGGGGACTCTCGATCTCACCAAATTTCCGCAGGGATACAAGCCCGATTATAAAAACACCACCGACGCGGAAAAACGTCCCATCGGCGAAGCAGTCTCGATCCTCACTTTCAAATCACGCGACGGTCAGCCGCCTATGATCGGGTACAATCATATCGGGGAAGATCCCGGCACTTACCATGTAACTGTTTATGGGATGGGCGGCGCGAAAACGTTCACTGCGGGAGATGACCTTTTCGATAACATGTTCCTGGCTCTCCATGCCTTTTATTCCACAGGCAAGCCGCCGCGCCCCTATGAAGCTATTTTGGAACAGCACCGGGCGCTCGTTGCGACAAACGTATCCCGTCTTACCGGCAGGGCAGTTCGCCTTGACAGCCTTGGAGGGAGCGATTCCCTTCCCTGGCATGATGAACTGAGAGAATACCTCGTCCGTTTCCGGCTGAAAAAGATAAAATGAATCGATAGTTTTCTCCGCAGGTACTATTATATGCATGGTTGCATTGAGATCAACGTCTCAATGCAACCTTTTTTTATAAGAAGAATTATATATTAGTGGCAATCCCCCATTTTTTGTTTTATCAAAAGCATTACATATAAGTATCTACTCTCTTAAAGACAAAATCCCTCCGCCGCTAAGGCGGCGATCCCCTTATCGAAGGGTGTTAATTCGTTACTGTTCAAGGTATTTTGTCCCCCTTAAAAAGGGGGATGTCCGAAGGACAGAGGGATCTTATTTTAATGGATTTTCAAATTCGTCAAATAATATTTTCACGCCCATTGTTTTATATAACATAAATAACTACAAACTTTTACACTATTCCATGTAAAATTTCGGGGGATCGCCAGAATTATATATTATTATTGACTTACATTCAGTTTTTAGTTATATAACATGCTATGACTATATCTATAATTCTTCTTAATCGTATATTTATGGTTCCTTTTGGGATAACTTTTCACAAAAAGCATTGCGCAAATCAACATTTAATGATTTGATATTATTAATATTAGAAATATTATCAGTACTCCCCTTATTTGACCACCAAACAATTCTCCAAAAGCTGGCTGTAAACAATAAAACTAATTATTACGTATTCTGAAGCAGTAGTTGTGGTAATGTTGGAAAGCGTATACGTTTTTCCAAGTTAATTTTATTAGGTCTATGATTCGGATTGATTTGCCGATAGTCTGAACGCTTCTGTAAGTTTTTCTCTTATTGGTGTGAGAAATACTGTTAAAAAGGCAACATCAAAGCATGGATTTGTGATTTTTATTACACTAATTTCGATAATAGTTATTATTAATATTTATTATCAATATATATCATTCTATTATCAGCGCAAGAAGTATATTAGTTGTTAGTAATCATATAATACGGCGGTCATTATGCGTTTTCTAAAAACGTTCAACCTTTATATTTTCACTTTCCCCCGATTATTTGCACGATTTGTTTTACTTTTTTCCGTGCTTACTTTCTTACTGGGGTGCGCTGCTTCCGCTTTTTACCCTCACAAACTACTCCAATCATTCCGGATATCCGCCTTCCTGGCCTTCAGTTATGACCACGACAGCCTATACCAATCAGGGACAGGATGAAATCGTCCTGACCGGGAGCAGCGACAAATCATTGAGAGTGAGTTTATGCAACGCGGATGATGAGAATAGTGCAGCATTATAACCTTCTTTAATTACCTGCACACCTGTGAAGGAAACAGCAATGAATACCAGAAGTATCTATACGCTGCGAATCATGTTGCTGGCACTGGTCTTCAGTTTGGCGACAGCTGCATCAGCCCGGGCGGCAACAAGAACTAGCACGGCAACCGGTGGAGTATGGGCTACAGCGGGTACATGGGTCGGCGGTGTTGCGCCCGCCTCGACTGACTTGGTTGTCATTGCGACAACCGGTACTGATAGTGTTACTGTTGGGGCCACGGCAACTTGCGCCGGGCTGACTGTCAATTCGGGTGGAAAGCTCTGTTTCAATACTGGCACTATCGGAATGACCGTTAACGGGGACGTGACAAACTATGGCACTATTACTGTTAGTAATACGACAAATACAAACACCCGCACTTTGACCGTTACAGGCAATTTCACCTGTGACGGCGTATTTGACGGTAGATCTGCTGTGGATGACGTACTCAACTTGATCTTCTCAGGCACAAGTACGCAGACTATAAGCGGTTTCACAGTTTCAACGTTACCAGGTAATAATGGAACAATAGCCCAGACTATACAAATGACAAAGACTGGCGGTGTTGCCACGTTCACAGGTAATGTGAATGGAGTTGGTTTGACAATAAACGGCACTGGCGGAACTCTCAACCTCGGCGTCGGGCTTACGCATACCTTTTCCGGCGCGTGGACGAGAACGGCGGGCACACTCAATGGTGGCTCCAGCATAGTAAATTTCAGCCTTGCCGGTGTGGTGGCCAGCGGCACGGGGGGAACGTTTACGGCCGGTACGGGTACTGTTAACTACAACAGTGCCATTGCACAGACAATTGCCGGCGTCACGTATAACAACCTTACCCTTTCCGGCGGCGGCTCAAAGACTACAACCGGTGTAACGGTAAACGGCATTCTTTCCATGGAAGGCACTGCCACCGCTTCAGCCGCCATAACATATGGTGCAGCGGCTACACTGCAATACAACACGACAACGCCGCGAACAGCCGCTACAAACGAATGGAAAACCCCCTTTGCGGCAACCGGCGGCGTAATTATTGCCGGCGCCGGAACGATAACCGCGAACGCCGCCAAGGTGTTTAATGCTTCAGTCCCGCTCACAATCAACAGTGGGTCGTCACTGGCAATGTCAACCTATTTACTGACATTAAACGACGACTTAATCAATAACGGCGGCACAACGAGCGGCTCGGGCGGGGTCACGATTGCCGGCGCCGCAACGCAAAGCATCGGCGCTTTCACCACAACAGGAACCGTATCGATGACCAAGACCGGCGGCACGGCAACATTTACAGGCAATGTGAACGGCGGAGCATTAACATTGAATGGCAATGGCGGAACGCTCAACCTCGGCGTCGGGCTTACGCATACCTTTACCGGCACTTTTACGATAAAAAAAGGCACGCTCAACGGCGGCTCCAGCACGCTCAATCTTGGCGGAAGTGTGAGCGGTACAGGCGCAACATTCACCGCCGGTACGGGTACTGTTAACTACAACAAAGCCGCTGCACAGACAATTGCCGGCGTCACGTATAACAACCTTACCCTTTCCGGCGGCGGTGCCAAGACGACAACCGGCGCGACAGTCAGCGGTATTCTTTCGATGGAAGGAACTGCAACGACGACCGGAACGGCGCCAACCTATGGTGCGGCGGCTACACTGCAATATAAAGGCAGCGCTGCTCAAACAACTGGCGCCGAGTTCAGAACACCGTGGACGGGAACCGGCGGTGTTATCATCAATAACGCAAATGGCGTTATGATCAATGCGGATAAAACGATCAACAGCACGCTCACTCTGATCAGCGGTAAGGTTACTACCGGCAGCAATACGATTATAATCGGCTCAGGCGGCAGTGTATCCGGCGGCAGCAGCAGTAGCTATGTAGTTGGAAACCTGCGAAAATATGTGGCGACAGGGGCCACAACACGAACGTTTGAGGTCGGCACAGCGAGCAGCTATGATCCGGTAACTGTCACTTTCGGAAATGTCACCGGTGCGGGAACACTAACCGCTAAAGCGACATCCGGCGAACAAAACAATATCGGCTCTTCGATGATCATTCAATCTAAAAACGTCAATGTGTTTTGGACTCTTACGAACGGCGGTATTGCATTTACTAATTATAATGCAACATTTGTCTTTAATTCATCTGATGTAGATGCTGGAGCTGACATAAGCCACTTCGTCGCGGGGGAATACAGCGGCGGATGGACATATCCCACAGTCGGTGTAAAAACCTTAACTTCCACCCAGATAACCGGTGTAACTTCATTCGGTGATTTTGTTGTGGGGGAGATTAATGTTGCCGTATTTGACACTTCCACAAAGATGGCAACGGATATCAACGGCGGCCAGGCAGTACCCGCCGACACGCTCCTGTACACTATTACCCTGAAGAACACGGGTC
>Ga0172379_10008327_pt1 | contig 13086 bp, 11 predicted proteins | sample GrowelOW334metaG_FD_119756 | JGI IMG/M metagenome (GOLD analysis project Ga0172379, IMG submission 119756) | Groundwater microbial communities from an aquifer near a municipal landfill in Southern Ontario, Canada - Groundwater well OW334 metaG | ecosystem: Environmental > Aquatic > Deep... | reverse complement strand
ATTTCTGCAGGTAATTTAGGAGGGTCTTTTGCAGTTGCTGTGAAAAATGGTCATCCTGAAATTGCTAATGCTATTTTAAGTAAAGTTGATACATCTTCTATAAGAGCGGCTTTGCAATACGCTAAGGAAAATGGTTATACTGAAGTTGTTAATGCTATTATCTCCAGTCAAAAACTCAATTAGATGAATTTTCTATAGGAGCGGCTTTGCAATATGCTGAGGATTTAAGAATGTCTTTCTTGAGAAAGTAATCTGATTAGGTCTTAAAAAAGTGGAACATCTAGTATCAACTAAATATTTTTATATATCTTTCGTTGATCTCTTTCCAATTTAATATTTTATAAATATCTTTTATAAACCCTGCCCTGTCATTTTTATATTTTAAATAATAAGCATGTTCCCAAACATCAATACAAAATATTGGAAAGATTCCCTGAGCGCTGAGCAGATCATGATTTGAGCAGGATTCTACCACTAAATTATTGATTTTCTTATCATACCCAAGCCATCCCCATCCGGATCCCTGGATACCTAAAGATATTTCATTTATACTATTTTTAAAATTTTCAAAAGAATGGAAATCTTTTTCTATCGCTTTTATTATCTCATAATCGGATTCATAATGACCGCCACCGTTTTTTTCAGGAGATAGAATCTGCCAGAATATTGAGTGGTTTATATGACCGCCTCCATTAAATTTAATTGCACCTTGAAGCTCTACCATTTTCTCTGCATCATTTTTTATTTCAGCCTCATGATATTTTTCCAGAGCTTCATTTAATTTATTAACATATGCCCTATGATGCTTGTTGTAATGAATTTCAAGCATCTCTTTTGTAAAAACCGGTTCAAGTCCGTCAAAATCATATCTTAAATCCGGCAATTGATAATTGGTCATAAGATCTCCTGATTATTTTATTTAGATAAAAACATAGTTAAAAATTTAATACAAACAATTCTGTTCTTCAGAGTCTAAAATTAAGGTTTTCTATTAACAAAGCTGATCAATAGCATTATCTACTGTTTCTACAGTGATAATGTTGATCTTTTCTTTTATGGAATCTGAAATCTCCTTCAGGTTCTGATAAGGGATAATGATATTTTCAAAACCCATATTTATCGCTTCTTTGATCCTGGCTTCAATCCGGGAAGCCGGTCTGATTTCCCCTGCCAGTCCAACTTCTCCGACTACAACGGTATTCATCCCTAGCTTTCTATTGGAAAAAGAAGAAGCAATAGATAACAAAATAGCAAGATCAATACTGGGCTCTTTTATCTGCATACCTCCGGCAATAGAAACAAAAACATCCAGGTCCTTAAGATTGAATCTTAATTTTTTTTCTAATACGGCAAGCAGCAGCGCCAACCTGTTGTTATCCACTCCCGAACATTTTCTGGTCGGAAAAGAAAAACCGCAGGAAGCAACAAGAGACTGCACCTCTATTAAAATTGCCCTTAGACCTTCGATGGTCGCAGCAATGATCGTCCCCGGAAGATTAATCATTTTCTTTTCTACGAAAGCAAGAGAGGGGTTATCAATTTCTTTTAAACCAGTTTCAGACATTTGAAGAATTGCAATATCATCTGTTGGACCGAATCTGTTTTTCACAGATCTGATCAGCCTAAAACCGTTTTGCTTCTCGCCTTCAAAATCGAGGACTACATCAACTATGTGTTCAAGAGTTTTAGGTCCGGCAAGATCCCCTGACTTAGTAACATGGCCGATTAAAAAAGTAGTGATGCCGTTTTCTTTTGAAAGGTACATAAATTCAGTTGCCAGCTCTCTTACCTGAACAATAGAACCGGGAGAAGAGCTGATTTCTGATTTATAAATAATCTGAATAGAATCAATTATTAAAATATCAGGCTTTATTTGATCAATCTGCTGCTTGATGGCTGAAAAGTTTGTTTCAGACAGCAAATAAATATTTTCTGAAAAAACTCCAATCCTTTTTGCCCTTAAGGTAGTCTGCTGCAGAGACTCTTCAGCCGTAACATAAAGAACCTTCAGGTCTTGAACGGCAAACAAGTTGGATAACTGTAAAAGAAGAGTCGATTTGCCAATACCCGGATTTCCTCCGATCAAAATTAATGAACCGATAGCAAGTCCTCCGCCCAAAAGTCTATCCAGCTGAGTAAAGTTGGTCTTTATTCTTTGATAAGATGAAATTTCAACATCTTTGAGTTTAACGCTAACAGAACTATTTTGTTTCGATTCAAATCTTTTTTTCTTTTCATCCAGCTGAATTTTTTCGAAAAAAGAATTCCAGGTCGAACAGCTGATGCAGCTGCCGCTCCATTTTTTTTGTGTAAAGCCGCAAGCGGAACACTCCCAGACAGTTGATTCTTTTGCCATTGCTAACCTTCCAGATTTAATTTATTAAATGCTTCTTCTGCAGCAATCAGTTCAGCCTGTTTTTTTGAAAAACCTTTCCCCAACCCCATCTCTTCATTATTAATTAAAACAGCAACTGTAAATACTTTTGAATGCTCAGGACCTTCTTCTTTTAAGATTTTATACTCCGGAGGCTGTTGGAATTTTTTTTGAGAATATTCCTGCAGTTTTCCTTTAAAATCGATTCCGGGATTATTAATGGCTTCATCGAAATCATTTTGAAAATTTTTTAAAATGAATTCTTTGGTTAAATTAAATCCCTTATCCAAATAAATTGCTCCTATCAAAGCTTCAAAAGCATCGGAAAAAATTGTTTCTTTTCCTCTTAAAGCAACTTTTTCTCCTTTGCCTAAAATCACATAATCATCCAGTTTCAAAATATGATAGTACTTAGCGCAGGATAAAGCGTTCACAAGCTTTGACCTGATCAATGACAATTTTCCTTCAGCAGCCTCGGATAACTTTTCATATAAATAATCCGCAACAATAAAATTTAAAGCGCTGTCTCCTAAAAATTCGAGCCTTTCATTGTGATGCGTAATAATTTTTTTATTCTCATTTATGTAGGAACTATGGATAAATGAAAGCATTAAGAGATCTTTATTTTGGAAAACAATATTAATTTTATTTTCAATCTCATTCAAATTATTTTTAAGTACTGAAAGCTCGTTCATCATTTTCTTCTTATTGTAGTTTAATATTATTTTATGTATTTTTTTTATAAAAAAAAATTAAAAAATGAAAATATGGCAAAAGTTAATTTAAATTTATTAAAACTAAAAAAAAATTATCTTTTCAATGATATTGAAAAAAAAGTTGAAGAGAAGCAAAAAAATCAAAATCTTGAAATTTTAAATCTAGGAATCGGCGACGTCACCCTTCCTATTGCAGACTCGGTTATTGAAGCCTCAAAATTATCCCTTGATGAACTCAAATCCCCTAAAACTTTAAAAGGTTACGGGCCGGCAGACGGATATCAATTTTTAAAAAAATCTATTAAAGAAAATGATTATAAGGACATTGACATAGATCTGGGTGAGATCTTTGTATCAATCGGATCAAAATATACACTTGGCAATATCGGCGATCTTTTCTCTGCCGATAATTGTGTCGGCCTTTGCGATCCCACATATCCCGTTTATGAAGATTCGAATATAATGTGCGGAAGAAAAAACAAACTTTTTTATATTCCCCTTCTTGAAGAAAATAATTTTAAACCACGAATTTTAAAAAAACATTTAGATATAGTTTATCTCTGCTCTCCTAACAATCCGACAGGAACAGCCCTTACAAAAGCGGAATTGCAGCAATGGGTTGAATATGCTCAAAAAACCAAGTCCTTGATAATTTTTGACGCAGCATATGAGGCATTTATTTCTTCAGATGAAGTTCCTCATTCAATTTATGAGATTCCGGGAGCTGATGAAGTGGCAATTGAAATGAAAAGTTTTTCGAAAACAGCAGGATTTACTTCATTGAGATGCTCTTATGTTGTTATACCTAAAAAACTTAAAACAAAAGAAAATATCTCTATAAATGAGCTTTGGCAAAGATATATAAATACAAAAATAGGCGGGATACCTTATCCTATTCAGAAAGCGGCAGAGGCAATCTATTCACCAAAAGGACAATTGGAAGTTAAAGCAATAATTGATGAATATATGAAAAATACTTTAATTTTAAAAGAAGGCTTGAATCAGATCGGTTTAACTACTTACGGCGGGGATAATTGTCCATTTATCTGGTGCAAAACATTGAAAAACCTTACCTCATGGGAATTTTTTGATCTGCTTTTGGAAAAGAATATTGTTACCATCCCGGGCAGCGGCTTCGGTAAATGCGGCGAGGGTTTCGTTAGATTCTCAGGATTTGCAGCAAAAGAAACAATTGATAAAGCTTTAACTTGTATAAAAAAACTATGAAATATTTAATCTTAGAATCGCAAATAAAATTTTTTCAGGAAAGTGGTTTCATTGAGTTTGAAAACATCTTTTCTTCTGAAGAAATGCAAAAATTAAAAAATGAAATCGATAATTATTTTAAAAATTCCTCTACTGATTTTTTGCAATCATACAAAAGCACAAGAGATCTTTTTAGAAGTTCTGAATTTATCAGAAAATTTGTTTTGAATAACAGGATTGTCTCTATTGTAAAAAATTTAACAAATCGAAATCAATTAAGGCTTTGTTTTGATCAGGCGATCTATTCAAATGGCAGCAATCCTTTCGATGACAAGGTTCTGATTGATGATTTTTTTACTTTTCAAGGTCTTTTATGTCTGGTTGTAATTAAAATGGACGATACCATTTTTAATGATCATACTTTTCTTCCTAAAACAAAAAATAACTCAGTTTTTTTAAAACCCGGCTCCTATTTGAATTTCAATGGTATTTTTGAAGTCCCCCAAAAATATCTCTTGATTGGATATAGTGATTTTAAAACTATATATAAGCCAAATTCTACAGATCCTAACGGGTATAATTTAAAGCAATTAGGTTATACACATGGAGACACCTTAAAGGACAAAACCCATCCTGTTATATATTAATGCCTTAAGCATAAATTATGATATTTTACCTCTTAGAAAAGGGCGAAATACCTTTAAAAAATATGAAAAAAGTGATACCCATAGTAATTAGATAATAAGTACTATAATACTTAGAAAATATTATAAATATGAAACAAAAATTTAAAGAATTTAATCCTTTAGTAGCCCCTCTGCTCAGCTTATTTTTTGTTATTTCAAGCAGCTGCTTGTTTACAACCTTTGTTACCTTAAAACTTAAAAATGAAAATTTTACCGAAACACTGATTGGATTAATCCATTCATCTTTTTATTTTGGTTATCTGGTAGGTTCGGTAAGAGCGGAAAAATTAATTTATAGAATAGGCTATATAAGATCTTTTGTTGCATTTGCAGCTCTTTTCGGAGCGAGCATTTTAGTCCAGGGATTGTACATACACACAATTCTGTGGATGCTGACACGATTTATCGCAGGAGTTTCTTTAGCTGCTTTATATGTTATTATTGAAAGCTGGCTGCTTAGCGGAAGCACACAAAACACAAGAGGAAGAATTTTATCAGTATATATGATAATTCTGTATGGCGCGCAATCCCTTTCTCAAATGTTTATAGGATTTGTAGATCTAAACACTTTAACTGCCTTCTTGGTCTTTGGAATATTAACCTATCTTTCAATTCTTCCGGTATCAATAAACTACAGTAAAACTCCCGAGAGCTCTTCTGAAATCACTAAAAAAAGCATAAAAGAAATATTTAGGCATGCTCCATATAGTTTTTGGGGATGCTTGATATCAGGCTTGATTTTAAGCGCAATCTATTCATTTTTACCTTATTACGCCCAAAGCGAAAATTTACGGGTATCATATATCATGACAATTACTATTGCCGGAGGATTCGTTCTTCAATGGCCGATCGGTCTATTTTCCGATCTTTTTGAAAGGCGAAAGGTTTTAATAGCCAGCAGCGCTTTATTATTCCTCTCTTGTCTGATGATGATTTTCTTTTCATCAGTCCATCATATGTTAGCTTATCTATTTTGTTTTTTTATAGGCGGATTTTCATTTGTAATCTATCCTATCAGCATATCCCATGCTACAGATAAATTCGATTCAAAATACATTCCATTCATCATTGGAATTATGTCGGTATTATATGGAATTGGCGCGACTGTTGGTCCTTTCATGACATCTCTATTTATGGAATTTGACTCTTCTGGAATATTTATTTTTATAGCTTTATTTGCATTGATTTCAACGTTATCAGGAATCTATTACAAAATAAAAATTCCAAAGAGAACACCTAAATCTGAAAAAACCGAGTTCATGCCTATTTCTGCTATAGCGCCGCTTAGCACAGATACATCAATAGCTATAAAACAAACAATTTCAGTTTCTAAAAAAGATGTTCATCCTGAAAAAAAATCTCAAGAGACACACCCTGCATCACAAAATGATAATAATTCCGAATCATCTAAATAACCCAAATAGCAAATTAGTCTTCCAAAAAAATTAAGATTGTATCTTTTTCCTAATCAAAATTACCCATTATCCGGTTGTATAATAATTTTTTTAATTAGACATGAATTAATAACAAAAGTTATTATGTTTCGAAAAAGATTTTTAAGGATAAAAATGGCATCAATTTCATCAGTTTTTACTCTATCAATAAGCCAACCACCTTCAAAACTCAATAATTCGCCAACAACGCTAGATGTTACAAAGAAAATAATCTTAATCGCTTCAGCAGTCTTCCTGATAATTGGAGTTTTAAATTTTTCAATGCCATTGATACTTACTGGGATTGGATTAGCGGCAACAAAAGTAATTATTTCTTTTATATCAAATTTTATATCAAATTCATCTCTATTAGCTAAATTCAAGATGGTTGACAGGTGTTTATTAATCGGTGATGTAGAAGCAGCAAAAGAAATTGCAAATGGAATTCAGGATCAGGACATTAAAAAACTTTTTTTAATTGATATTGAGCTACGCTCCCCTTCAACATCTTCTCGCATTAAACTTTATGCAAAATATTTATTAAATAGAAAAGTAGAAGCAGCAAAAAAAATTGCAAATGAAATTCTGGACCAGGAATTTAAATTATCAGTTTTAGGTTTGATCGAAAAATTTAAATCTGATGAATTAGAAGATTTGGATTCTCCGAATAAATTCACTTTTTGCTAAGCATTTATTTCTTCTGCCACATATTCCATTAATGCGCTAGAGTACTTGTTTTTTATAATTCGGTTCTGCTCTCCGCTTATTTTCCAAATATTTTTTTTGATTTTATCTTTCAATCTTTCATCTAATTTATCAAAAATATGTAACGCCTTGTCAAAATCTTTATACATAAACATTTTCGCTAGCCATACTAGATCAGACAAATCATCAATTTTCTTAATTAAAATATTTGATTTTTCCGGATCTTTGCTTTTCAAATCGCAAGCCTCAATCAAAATCCTGTGCGCATAACTTGGCTTTTTCTCATTCAATTCTTCTACTATCGGAAAATCGAATCTAAACTTAAGATTCTGTAGCTTGCTTTTGATTTCATCAATTATCGGGTCTATCAAAAAGTTATTAAATGCTTTTTCTTTAGAAATATCAGAAAGTTCGTCTTCAATAAAAGCTAAAATAGTTTCAATTTCACTTGAATTAATGCTGAAAAACCTTAATTCAAGATAATCTTCCAAATACAAAAGTCTGTGTAATCTATTTAAAATCTCATCATCATCGATTTGTCTTGAACTTTCAATTTCTTCAATTGTTCCAAATATTTTATGAATATCCTCTTCAATGTTTTTAATGCTATTTTTCATAAATACATTTTTTGACTGATCATTAATTTTTATAGATGTTAAGGAAAGCTGATCCAAATTATCTGTGTAATTTAAAACATCTGAAACATTAAGATTCTTTGCGTTGTAAAGATTTTTTTTTATATAATTTATTTTTGAATAAATATCTTCGATCTTAAAAATTGTTTTTTTATTACCCATACAACCCTCTTATTAAATTATTTTTTATTAATATTTTTAGGTGTTAATTAGGTATTAAATATTTTAACAACTTCAGTTTTATTATTTATAATCATACAGGACAAAGCCCTAACTAAATTATAACAAAAAATCATATAACATACAACCCTTTGCTCATGGGAAAATAGATCAAATAAACAAAAATTTTTATATTATTTAAGGATTATAAAACTTTTAGAAATATAAAAAAATTGCGTTCAACCATCTCTTAAAAAGACCGAAAATTAATACATCTATCCTAACAAAGAAAAAGCTCCGGCATGAAAAAATGGTAAAAAACCGAAAAACCTAGACAATTTTTTTAATAATACTCTCTACAGTAAATCCAAAAAGATCTTTCAACCTTTCCATTGGAGCTGATTTACCAAAATTATTAACAGAAATTGCAATTCCATCACTTCCGATATATTTATGCCAGCCTAATTCACTTCCGGCTTCAATAGAAATTCTTTTTCCTATATTCCCATTTAAGATCTCATCTTTATACTTTTGCTGCTGTTTTTCAAAGATATCAAAAGACGGCATTGAAACAACTCTTACATTTTTTTGTAATTTTTCTAAAGCATCAGCTACTTCTATTGCAAGAGAAACTTCTGATCCTGTCGCAAAAAGCGTATAGTCAATTTTTTTATTCTTTTCTTTTCGGATAATATAAGCCCCCCTGCCAACTCCATCTTCGAATGAAACATTGGTTTCTTGAAGGGTTTTTAGTTTTTGTCTGGAAAGAACCAATACAGTCGGACCTTTATATCTCAAAGCTGCAAGCCATGCCATTTTAACTTCATTTGCATCAGCAGGTCTAATTACCTGAAGGTTCGGCATTGCCCGAAAGGAAGCTAATTGTTCTACCGGCTGATGTGTCGGTCCGTCTTCTCCTAAAAAAACAGAATCATGGGTAAACTGATAGATAACATGCAAATCTGACAAAGCAGCAAGCCTTATGGCATTTCTCATATAATCTGAAAAAACAAAAAAAGTTCCGCATACAGGCGTAAAGGCATCAGATAAAGAAAGACCGTTTGAGATAGTGCCCATAGCAAATTCTCTGACGCCAAATTTAAAATTTCTGCCTTTAAAATTTTTAAAGGTAATCTGCTCATATTTTTCTAAATACGATCTATCTGAACATGAAAGGTCAGCCGATCCTGAATATAAAAACGGTAAACGGTCAGCTAAAAAATTCAAAATCATACCGGAAGATTCTCTTGTTGCGATATCTTTTTTAATGTCCAGATTTTTCAATAAATCTTCCAGATCTGATGGAAGGATTTTATTTTGCATCTTCTTAAATTCTTCAAAAAGTTTTGGATTTTCTTTTGCCCACAAAGAAAACTTATGATTCCAGTCATCTTCTAGCTTTTTTTGCTCGACAAGTTTTGCATTGAAGTAATCATAAATTTCTTTAGGAACATTGAATTCTTCATTTGGCAAATGCAGGGCTTTTTTGGCAGCTGCTGCTTCTTCTGCTCCTAAAGGAGATCCGTGAACTATATGCGAACCTGCCTTATGCGGAGATCCCTTTCCTATAATGGTATTTGCGACGATCAAGACAGGCCTTAGCTGTTTTGTTCTTATTTCTTTGAAAACTGCGTCGATTGCATCCAAGTCATGTCCATCAATTTCAAATACGTCCCATCCATATGCCCTATATCTTGTTTTAGTATCTTCAGAAGTGTTTTCTGAGATCGGTCCGTCTAATGAAATTTTATTGGAATCATAAATAACAACTAAATTATCTAATCTGAGGTGACCGGCAATGCATGAAGCTTCGGAAACAGCTCCTTCCATCATACATCCATCCCCCGCTAATGAAAAAATTTTACCGGTAAAAAGTTTGTATTTGTCTGTGTTGAACTTATCCTGCAAAATTTTTTGTCCGATTGCCATGCCGACTGCATTTCCGATGCCATGACCTAAGGGACCTGTTGTGGCTTCAACTCCATCTGTTATATGAACTTCAGGATGTCCGGGAGTTTTTGAATTCAGCTGTCTAAAAGATTTAATTTCTTTGATAGATAATTCAAAGCCCGCCAAGTGAAGACAAGAATATAAAAGCATTGATCCATGTCCTGCCGAGAGCACAAATCTATCTCGATTGATCCAGGAAGAATTTTTCGGGTTATGTTTTAGCTCAATTCCATAAAGATAGGCACCTAGTTCCGCGCATCCTAAAGGCAATCCGGGATGGCCCGATTTTGCTCTTTCAATGGCATCTATTGCTAAACCTCTGATAGTATTTGCTATTTTTTCTAAAATGCTTTTTGCTTTTTCATCCATGAAGATCTTCCTTAAATTAAACCTAAACAAAATAATGACTTGAAACACAAAAATACAAGAAAAATATTTTTATTTTTTATAATCATTTTTTTTAACACAAAATAAAATTATAAGAATTTTAACTGAATGTAAATTTTTAAATAATTAAAAAACGCATGATTCGCTCTTTTATTTGAAAAAGTTAACTTTTAAAAGCTTAGGCTATTAAAAAAGAAACCATTATTTTTTTTTAAAGCTCGCTTTCTTAAAAGATTTATTATTAATTAAAAAAAACAACAAAAATAAATAATTCTGTTTTTAATTCTCTTTAGAAAATTCAATTGTTTTTTAATAAAAAAATGATATAATTATTGTTTTACAATATTCGGGACATCCAACAATGCCACTAGCTGAGATACTAAATAAATATTATTCAGAAAACAGCTCTTATGAGCAACTTTTTGAAAAAAGTTTTCAAGAATCTCAAGGGACTTGGAGTATAAGCAATAAAAAGCTTAAATCAAAAGAATTAGCTGAGTACTATACATCGCTTGCAGTAAGAATTATTAACGAAAATCCAGCAGCCATTCCAGACTGCATTAATTTTTTAATGGAATTTAATCAGCAGTGGACAAAAGTTAGAAAAATTCAATCAATTGATCCTAACAGCGAAGATTCGATTTTTTTTAATTCCAAAATTCCTGAAGTTGCTTTTTTATCTAATTTCTTTCCAACGCTAATTCTTGGAAAAGCTCCAGTTGATTCATCTTTAAAAAACACGGATGATACAGACCCTTCTAACTCTATGCCTGCAGTTGAAGATAAAATTTATTATTGTTTGGAAACCGCATATCTTGCGCAAAGGGTTGCTCAGATGGATTTTTCAAAAGCTGTGCAGATTGCAAATTCAATAGATCCTTTAGACGCAAAAAAAATTTCCACAAAGGCAAAAAAAACTTTTTCTTCAATAAAATCTTCTGAAGAAGATAAAGAAGAAAAGCTTGGATTGATGGAAGATTTGCTAAAAAGAAAATTTTCACAAAATCCGATATTGATGAATTTCCTCAAAAACACAAAAAAAAGAAGGCTCGTTGAAAAAACTTCTGATGAATTCTGGGGATGTGGATCTGCAGATAATCTATCATCTTACCCTGGTCAAAATAATTTAGGATTGCTCCTAGAAAAAATTAGAGAACAATAATAAATTTATTTATGAGGAGCCTTTATAAGGCGAAATAATCTCCTTTATGATTTCATATCTTTTTTTAGTGATTTTTTCAGTATTATGTACGGTTCCGTCTTTTATTCCGCTAAAAAACGAAACGAAATTCGGCATTTTATGACTAAAATAAGTAACTGTTTCCTTTCCGGATAGACCTAGATAATAACGTTTTAGATCTTTAAACTGCCCATCACTTAAAATATCCGAAATCGAGCTCATTTTTTCATGTTCAGCAATAAAAACTCTTGAAGCTAATTTTTTATTTGAAGCCAAGACCCCATCAATACATTCTCTGGCAGCGATAGTCATAAAAGGAACGACAACAAATACGTTCACCTTTGAACCTGTTTTTTTTAAAACCTGCAGAATATTTGAAAGGTGCTCACTTATCTGTTGGCCGGAGTAAGACGCATCGTCAAATAAAACCAGATCTTTTTGATGAACTTCAGAACTGCAGTTATCCGCTTCTTTGATAAATACTTTCGCTCCTTTTTCGCCTAACCTATAGTATGCTTGAGGAGTAACCTTAAAATAACTTCTTGCCAGCTCTGCAACCCATTGATTGCTTTTTTTAGGTTCTACCAAGACTATAAATTTTCTTCTTTCCTGATTATTAAGATTTTCTGTAGCCGGTTTATAAACAGCATCCATTTTAACTTTAATGTCTTTAATAGATTTTTCCAAAGCATTTAAAAATTTCTGAAAATTAATATGTTCTACATGCTCAACTAATATATTAAGAGACTCCTTACAGCCCTGAGGATGAGCCTCAACCCATTGTTTAGCTTGGTTCTGTTCTAAATCCAGTCCATCCTCGTTAGGCTTTGCTGGATTTAAGCAAAACTCCCATTCTTTTGGACCCCCCAGATCAGCATCTTCTAAATGCAAGCCCTTAACAAACAATCTATATGATGAATTAACTGTCATTGCCATAATTTTAAAAAAATATTTTGATTTTTTAATTAGAAACTAATTATTAATTATTAATTATTTTGTAAATTAATTATATTGTAACACATAAGATAATTATTTTTAATTTTATTTTTTTAAAAAATAATATACTATTAAAAATTATTCACCAAGAAAAAGACATAAGACTTTAATAAATAACGTTTTATGTCAAAAATAATTTTATGTAGTAATTTTCAAAAGGAAGAGAAATTTTCATTAAAGAAAATAAAAATACAAAAAAAAACGCAATAGATAAATTTTTATTAATTTAACAGATATTGACTTTTGCCAACCCATTGGTTTAGATTATTTATCTATAATTAATTCATTTTATGATGAGGTAAAAATGATTTCCAAAGACATAAGGCATGGTTTTTTAAACTATTTTAAAACGCAATCACACACAATTGTTCCCTCATCGGCGGTTTTTCCGATAGACGATCCAACTTTATTGTTCACCAATGCCGGAATGAATCAATTTAAAGACGTTTTTTTAGGCAAAAGCAAAAGATCTTATACCAGAGCTACAAGCGATCAAAAATGCATCAGGGCCGGCGGAAAGCATAATGATTTGGAAAACGTTGGGTTTACATCAAGACATCTTACCTTTTTTGAAATGCTAGGAAACTTCTCATTTGGGGATTATTTTAAAGAAGATGCAATAAGATTTGCCTACGATATCACTAAAAATGTATTCGGAT
>Ga0172379_10008326_pt1 | contig 13087 bp, 9 predicted proteins | sample GrowelOW334metaG_FD_119756 | JGI IMG/M metagenome (GOLD analysis project Ga0172379, IMG submission 119756) | Groundwater microbial communities from an aquifer near a municipal landfill in Southern Ontario, Canada - Groundwater well OW334 metaG | ecosystem: Environmental > Aquatic > Deep... | reverse complement strand
TGTCCTCCGGGAAAGGTCCACATCTTATGACTGAAGGGGAATCCGTGAATAAAAATGACCGGTGTGGCTGTCGAAATACCGATATCAATGTATCGAATAAGCGTATTATTGATTGCTGCTTTCATTATCCCTGCTTCCTGAGTTTAAAATAAAAAAAGCGCAGAGAGTATCCGCGCTTTCAAGAGAACTACCGTTTCTCCATTGGAATGAATGACCGGACATCTTTTCCCAGATAGACCTGGCGCGGGCGGGCGATCTTTTGGTCCGGATCGATGAGCATTTCCTGCCAGTGTGCAAGCCATCCCGATGTCCGGGGAATAGCGAAGAGGACAGGGAAGATATCGATCGGGAATCCCATTGCCTGGTAGATCAGACCGGAATAGAAGTCGACATTCGGATACAATTTTCTCGACACGAAATAGTCATCTTCGAGAGCGATCCGTTCCAGTTCCAGTGCAATTTCAAGTTTCGGATTTTTTCCGGTCACCTCGAAGACTTCATACGCTAATTTTTTGATCACTTTCGCCCGCGGGTCGTAATTTTTATAGACGCGGTGTCCAAACCCCATCAGCCGTCCTTCACCATCTTTTACCTTCTTGATGAATTCGGGAACATGCTTGATATCGCCGATGTGATCGAGCATATGGATCACCGCTTCGTTCGCGCCTCCGTGCAGCGGGCCGAACAGCGCTGCTGCCGCACCCGCCACGGCGGAGTACGGATCGACATGAGAACTTCCGATCACGCGCATGGTGCTGGTGCTGCAATTTTGTTCGTGGTCGGCATGAAGCACAAAGAGGATGTTCAATGCCCGTTCGAGGACCGGATGGGAATAGAACTTTTTCGATCCCCGTTTGAACATCATGCTGGCAAAATTTCCGATGAAGCTGAAATCGTCTTCCGGATGCACATACGGCATGCCGACGCGGTGGCGGTAGGCAAAGGCTGCAATGGTAGGCACTTTTCCGACCAGCCGGCGGATCTGCCGTTTCCGTGTTTCCGGATCTGCAATGTTCGTTGCATCGGGATAAAAGGAGGCGAGCGCCGCAATGGTGCTGATCAATATCGTCATCGGGTGCGCATCGTACCGGAACCCTTCGATGATGCTGACAATGTTCTGATGGATGAACGAATGCTGCTTTACCTGTTCGGTCCAGTCATCAAGCTGAGCTTTGGTCGGCAGTTCCTCGCGAAACAGGAGATGAGAAACCTCCAGGTAGGAACAGCGTTCCGCCAGTTCTTCGATCGGATAACCGCGGTACCGCAGAATTCCTTTGTCTCCGTCGATATAGGTGATGGTGCTTTTGCACGACGCCGTATTCATGAATGCCGGATCGTAGGTCATCATTCCGAAATCATCGTCGCTTGTTTTAATCTTTCGAAGGTCGGTTGCATGAATCGTCCCATGTTCAATGGGTACTTCATATGATTTTCCCGTCCGGTTGTCGGTGATTGTCAGTGTTTCATTTGCCATGAAAGCTCCAAAGGTTAAAGATTTAGTAAACAGTTGGTGAAAACTTCTCCAGCTCCGCAGCGGATACCTTTTCGATATCCGAGTGAAGGCTGTTTCCATGCGCATCCATGGTGACGATGGCAGGGAATTTCTGTACGCGTAAATGCCACATTGCTTCGGGAATTCCAAATTCTAAAAAGTCTACGCCGTCGATCTTTTCAATGCACCGGGCATAGTACTGCGCGGCGCCGCCGATGGCGTTCAGATACACCGCGCCGTGTTCTTGTAATGCGGCGAGAGTCTTTGCTCCCATGCCCCCTTTGCCGATGACAGCCCGGATACCGAATTTTTTAATAATGTCCGCCTGATACGGTTCTTCCCGTCCGCTGGTGGTCGGCCCTGCCGCTTTCATTTTCCATTGCCCGTCTTCCTTCAGCACCACCGGTCCGCAGTGGTACAATACCTGACCCCGAAGATCAACAGGAGCATCGTGTGTCATTAAATGTGCATGGATGGCGTCGCGCCCGGTGAACATCGTTCCGCTGACGAGGACGACATCGCCGACATGAAGCGAACGGATTTTTTCTTCAGTGATCGGCGTGGTGAGAACGATCTCGTGTCCGGTGAGTGAAATGCCCCCGTCGTCTCCCATGCGTATTACCGGCGCATCTTCCTTATAAAGCCAACGTTTCACGGCGCCTGTTGAGGCATCAAGGATGATTCCCTGGCGACGGTAGGCCCAGCAATTGTACGCGACGGAGACAAAAAAACTGGCGGGAAGACGATTCATTGCCCCGATCTTGCAGCCGATCAATGTCGAATTTCCGCCGAATCCCATCGTGCCGATCTTCAACGAATTGGCATGTTCAACAATAGAGGACTCGAGTTCTGCCAGCTGCGGATTCGGATTGACATCATCGAGTTTCCGGAAGAGCTGCATTTTTGCCGCATCGTATCCGGAAGTCCTGTCGCCGCCGATGCACACGCCGACCGCGCCGATGGCGCAGCCGTGTCCCTGCGCCTGCCAGACGGCGTGAAGGATGCACTTGCGGACGCCGTCGAGATTTCTTCCTGCTTTGCCGAGATGATCAAGTTCCATCGGGAGGGAATACTGGATATTTTTATTCTCACATCCGCCCCCTTTCAGGATCAATTTCACTTCGATCTCATTGCTGTTTTCCCATTGCTCCCAATGAATGACCGGAGTCCCTTCTCCCAGATTATTCCCGCTGTTTTTCCCGGTCAGCGAATCGACCGAATTCGGGCGAAGCTTGCCGAGCGCCGTCGCCTCAGCGACCGCTTCCTTAATCCACGCTTTCATTTCAATTTGATTCGCACCGACAGGCGTGTGAACGATGAACGTTGGCATGCCGGTGTCCTGGCAGATGGCGCCGCTGTCATCACATGCCATGTCGATATTGGTTGCGATTGTTTCTAAAGCGAGGGAAGCGCGGGTGCCGGGTGTTTCTCTTTGGTGTGCAACCTTGATTGCTTTTCGGACATCGGGTGGAAGGTTGGTAGAAGTATCAATGATAAGATCGACGATACTTTTTTTAAAATCTTTCATGATCTGTGCTCACCGAATATCCTCGCTCCAATAGATAAAATTTTCCGCCTGATCCATTAAAGCAAGTTTGTTAGGATGTAGTTGTAAAACAATTTGATTGTCGGAATCGTTCACAGAGACACTCAGCGTGAACGATAATTTGAAGTACATATTGTATTCTTTCTGCTTTGCCGCCTGAGCTGTTACCGTATTGACATACCACGAAAACTCAGGTTCTGTCTTCAACTGAATATAGGCACTTCGATACCCCTTATGGTTTTTTTCGGCGACCGTAACATATTTATTTTCAGGACAGGTAACGGCAATATCATTTTTTTTGGGCTGAACCAAAATCTGCGTCGGCGATTTGATACTGTAGACTTGATTGTCCGCATCGTATTTTACCAGATCGGCCTTCATCCAGACGGAGAAATTTCTGCCGGAAAGCTTGTTGTTTTCGGAGAACTGATTGACTTTGGCGGCGAATTCCTCTTTTTCCCTGCGGATGCGGGAATTGAATTCCGCGGTAGATTCAAATTCACTTTTGACACCGGCTTGGATTCCGTAAGAATCAGAAACTTTTTTAAGGCCATCCCACAGATTCTTCACAACATCGTAGCATTGATCCGGAGTTAATGTTGCTTTAGGGTCGTATGAACTGATCAGGTCCTGGGCATAGAGTGATGAGAAGAGAAACAGACCTAAAAGTATGCATGATACTGATTTCATGCTGGCTCCTGTTAGTGATATGAAATTCTATTTAGAATATACAAATTTTTTCGTGATATTGTAGAAAATTCTGTTGAAATTTCATCGTTGAATTAATTCACAGAGACTTCTGAAAAATGTCCAATCGCTGTCCATTCCGAGGAGCGTAGCGACGAGCCTGCCTGCTCTACGATCTACGATCCCGTAGGGAGTCGTAGATCGGCAGGCAGGGAATCTGGGTTTATCTCCGGAAAACCTCTCTCAGATTTCTCGCTCGCCCCTTCGGGGCTGCGCTCGAAATGGAATTAAATAATGAATATTTCAGAAGTCTCTCACATTTATTTATCCTCCTTTGTACAAAAGGGATAAACAGATGCGATTTCCATATTGAAAGATTTGATAAGTTGAATTTGGCGATCTCTTAAAAGAACAATGAATATTTTACACGTACTATCTCAATTTGAAGTGAACGGTGCGGAAACATTTGCGGCAACCCTCGCAAATGAACAGATAAAGAACGGCCATTCGGTCTTTATTATCTCGGATACGTTCCAATCGGAAACAGACGCAAAGGTCTTTCTTCATCCGATTGGAAAGAGGGATATTCCTCAGCGATTTGCCAATATTTCATTCTTAAAGCAATTCATCCGTTCGCATGACATTCATCTGGTAGACGCACACTCACGCGCCGCAAGCTGGGTGTCGTATTTTGCGACAAGAAAAGGGAACATTCCTCTCGTATCGCACATCCATGCTCAGCAGCACATCCATTTTTCATCGAAACATTTTCCGATCTACGGAGAAAAACTTGTTGCCGTCTGTAAAACAATCTACACACACCTTAACAAAGACCTCCAATACTCTCTCGACAAGCTTGCGCTGGTTAAGAATGGAATTGATCTCGCCCGATGGAACATTCAACCGGGTCGGAAAATATCAGCTAAAAAGATTGTAGCGTACGTGGGAAGATTGTCCGGTTTTAAAGGGGACACGCTTTTAAAACTGATTGAAGAAACGTTTCCTCTCATCGTTGCTCAATATCCCGAAGCGGAAATTCATATTATCGGCGGAATGAGCGAGCAGAGTAAAATACTTCCGACGATCGAACGGACGAATGCAAAAGCGGGAAAACAGTTCATTATTCCGAAAGGGTTCTCGTTTTCCGTGCAGGATATTTACCACACGGCCGATGTCGTTGTCGGCTCCGGACGGGTTGCGATGGAAGCCCTTGCCTCCGGAGCCCGCGTCGTTGCAGTGGGTGAATCGAATTATGTAGGGGTCCTTTCTCAGAAAACGCGAACGCATGCCGTCGAAACGAATTTCGGAGATCTCGATAAACGTCAATCGATCAAAACCGCCGCCGCCGCAAAAGATATCATTGCTGTTCTCGCTTCGAACGATCAGCCGGACGGATGGGGAAGAAAATTTATTGAAGAAGAATTCAATATCCAAAATGTTGCACCTGCATTGGATCGGGTATACGCTGAAGCATCTGCCGTGAAGAAAGGGATCGTTGAAATACCTGTGTTGTCGTACCATGCCGTTGTATCGGAGCATGAGGAAGGAATGCGGATTCATCGGGATGAGTTTGCGCGGCAGATGGAGTTTTTGAGGAAGAAGATGTTTACCCCGATCTCTTTTCTTGACCTCGACCGGATCGCGAAATTCAACGCGGCGATCCCGGCAAAGCCGATCGTCCTGACATTCCAGGGTAATGAAGAAAATTTCCATAATGCATTTCCTCTTTTGCAGCAGAATGGATTTGCCGGCGTATTTTTCGTTCACCCTCAGGGGGCCGGAGAGGGATCGAGCCTTTCAGTCTCACAAATGAACGAACTGACCCAACACTCAATTGAAATAGGTTCCGGCGGATTGAGCGGCCGAAAATTCAGTTTGCTTCAGGATGATGAGATTCAACGAGAAGTGTTCGAATCGCGCTCTCTGCTTGCAAAGCTGTGCGGCAGCGAACCGATTTCTTTTGCCTATCCTCATGGGTTTTTGAATCAAACGATCAAGCAAAAAGTGCGGGAGGCAGGATATCGCTTTGCAGTTTCGATTGACGACGGGGGGATGAATTTTTGGTCCGATCTGTTGAAGATCCGGCGCATACAGATATTCAGCGGTGCGCCGGCATTTTCTTTTTGGAAAAAAACATCAGGAATATATCATCGGTATAAACATGTATATTGACTCGCACTGCCATTTATTCTACGACGATTTTACCAACGATATTGCCGATGTGCTTGCACGAGCGGAATCTGCCGGCGTTACGAAATTCGTTGTTCCGGCAACAAATTATAAGACTACACTGCAGGCACTTACACTGGCGGATCGTTATCCGTCATTGTCCGTGAGCATCGGTTTTCATCCGTTGGATCTGGAACATTTCAGCGGGGAGAACTTTGAAGCACTCAAACTGCTGGTGTCACATCCCAAAGTAGTTGCTATTGGAGAGATCGGATTAGATTATTTTTACGATACCTCTCCGCGTGACTTTCAAAGGGAGATATTCATCCGCCAGATCGAATTTGCCGTTCAACAGGATCTGCCGATCATCGTCCATACGCGCGATTCCATGGAAGATGCAATCGAGATCGTGACCGGAATAGCCAGGGAACATGGACAATGGAAAAGGGAAGGAATCCGAGGGGTGTTCCATTGCTTTACCGGAAGCGCAAAACAGGCGAACATTCTGATCGAAAACCGGTTCTATGTTTCGTTTCCCGGTCCAATTACGTTCAAAAAGAATGAGGTCATGGCGCAGACAGTGAAAGCAATCGGCATTGAACATATCATGCTTGAAACGGATGCTCCGTTTCTGACTCCAGTTCCGTTTCGCGGGAAACGGAATGAACCCTCATACATCCCGCTCATTGCCCAAAAAATTTCTGAAATTACCGGCGTTTCGGTGGAAGAAATCGCACGCCAAACGACGGCAAATGCCAAACGCTTGTTTACGCTTCGATAAGATCATCATTATTGGGAGGAAATCACGAATGAACACCGGACGAATGACTCAGCTGCTGTTGATGTTTTTTTTGGTTTCTCTCTTCCTGAATGCACAGTCAAAGGAATTCGACATTCGCATTGCGCAGGATAAAAGGGTGAGAAACTCGTCAGAGCTTTTTTCATCTCTTCGTTCTTCGAATGACCGCGAGCGGGAATTGGGACTGCTGGCAATCGCAAATACTCAAGATACGACAGCGCTGGACAGTGTCGTGCTATTATTGAATGACGATTCTCCCGGAGTTCGTTCGATGGCGGCATTTACCGTCGGAATGCTCGGCAAACCAATTGCAGCAAATGCTCTCTTCAAACGATTGACCCATGAATCGGATGAGCATTGTGCGAAAGAGATATTGAATGCTGTTGGATTATGCGGGCAGGCGGACGACCTGCGGGCAATTGTCTTGATGAAGAACCTCTATTTTCCCTCCTGGAAGCCGTTTGTCGCGCAAAGTATTTTCCGTTTTGCAAACCGAAATATCAAAGACACCGATGCGACACGATATGCTGCCGAGTTACTCTCCGACCCGTCGAGCAAGCTCAACGCAACATACGCGCTGATGCGGATCAATGATACGATCATCATCAGGGAAAATCACGAAAGGCTATTGCAGCAATTGTCCGACCCATCGCCGATCATTCGAATGTGGACGGCATCGATGGCAAAAGTGTTCGACGATGAAACGACTCTCCAAATGCTTTTCCGGCTGGCAGCAGGGGACAACGATTGGCGCGTGAGGGTCAATGCGATCAATGCATTGCGGACAAAACTCCCGTATAAGGATCGTATCGCGGAATTCATGGAAGATAAAAATGAACATGCAGCCCTTTCGGCAGTTTCTGCAACCGGTTCTATGATGGCGGGCGGGCCTTTGGATTCCGATTCAACAATGCTCGTTACCATCCTTCGCACGGGAAAGTATTTTCCTTCTGTACACGAGGAGATATTGGGATTGCTGACCCAGAAATTGGGAGAGAATGCTCTTCCGCTGCTCGGCAATTGGAGATCAGATTCACCTGTGCTTACTGCGAAGAGAATTAGAGCATTTGGCAGGACGCATTCTGAAAAAGCGATCCCTTATGTGAAAGAGGCGATCACGCAATCGGATCATTCACTCATTACCATTGCGGCGATTGAAGCATATCAAACTCTTGTACGTACATCGGCGGATGATTCATTGAAGAAGGAATTTTTGGATAGTGTGATCGGATTATTCGGAAAGAACAATGCAGGGATTTCGTATTCTGCGGCTTCAGCATTTGAAGACAGCGCGTTTGGTCTAACACTGAGGGGGGAATATTTGCAGCGGTTGGTCTCTGCCTATAACGGAATGCATGCTGTTTCCGATTTGGAGCCGATGGTGGAATTGTTGAATGTATTTACAGAACTACACGATTCAGTCTCCCTTCCTGCAATCGAGCGAGGTCTTAAGGAACCTGATGACGTTCTGCGGAATGCTGCCGAGAAAGCGTATTCAGCAGTGACAGGAACTAACGCTCCTGTCCGCGTGAAGGGAAATTTACATGAGTATAAACCATTCTACTCTGCAGACGATATAAAGAAACTTTCTCTCTACAGCGGTGCGGAGGTATTCACGTCAAAAGGGAAGATCCGGATCCGTTTTGAAAAAGAAGCAGCGCCGTTTACCGCTTTGAATTTTATCCTGCTGGCACAAAAAAATTTCTATGACGGGTTAACATTTCACAGAGTTGTCGGTAATTTTGTCATTCAAGGAGGGGATCCGATCGGGAACGGCAGCGGCGGGCCGCAGTACACCATCCGCACGGAAGTTCATCCGGAAGCGCTGTATACAGAAGGGGCTGTCGGAATGGCCTCGGCCGGCAAGGACACGGAAGGATCTCAATGGTTCATCACTCACTGCCCGACACCGCATCTGGATTACCGCTATACCATTTTCGGATATACACGGGATATGGATATCGTCGACAGGATAATGGCAGGAGACACCATTACCACAGTCCATTTGATCCGGGGAAAATAGCATTACCGGCAGTGAAGGGGAGGGATCCGTAGCGAGAAGATCGGCGTTTCACATCGGTTTGCAATAAAAACAAAAGGCACTCCATCAGGAGCGCCTTTTGTTTTTATTGCAGCACGTATCGGCGATACTCAAAAACTTTCGACAGCACTTTTCACCGTTTCATGTAATTCGATCACATTGTTGATCTTTGTGATCTTGAAGACCTGGGCCACTTTCTCGGTCGCTGCGGCAATTTTCAGGTCGCCTCCGGAATTTCTCATTGTAGTGACTCCTCCGATCAGCATACCAAGTCCGGAACTGTTCATCAGCGACACATCGCCTAAGTCGACGACGATCTTCTTTTTCTTCCCGTCGATGAGTTTATGAAGAGAGTTGTTCAGCTCCGAAGCTTCCGGACCGCCGAGCATGCTTCCTTCCATTTTGATGACAACGACACCGCTTAATTCTTTTGTCGAGAATTTCATGATGGTTTTTCCGCTCTTAATGTTTCTTTTTTTCGTTTCTGATCGAGTAATCGAGCACGATTGCACTCGCAACGTAGATTGAAGAATACGTTCCCAGAATTGTTCCGATAAAGAATGTGAATGCGAAACCGCGGTTCACTTCGCCGCCGAAGATGATCAGCACGGTTAACACGAGAATGACCGTTCCGCTGGTGATGATCGTACGGCTGAGCGTCTCATTGACCGAGCGGTTGATTATGTTGAACAGGGATTCCGCTTTGTGGATCTTGAGATTTTCCCTGATACGGTCGAACACGATCACGGTGTCGTTGATGGAAAACCCGATGAGCGTCAGGAACGCCGCCATGATCGTTTGGTTGATCTCCAGATTCAAATGCGTCGAGAGACCGTTGAACAGTACGATAAACCCGAGCGTCGCAATAACGTCGTGGAACAACGCCACGACGCCGGCGACTCCGTAGATGAACTTGAAACGGAATCCCACATAGATCATGATGATCAGCAATGTTGCCCCGACCGCGTACACGGCGTTCCGGCGAAGCTCGGCACCAACCTTGGGTCCGATCTTATCCTCGCGAAGCACGATGAACTTGTTCGATGGAAATTCTTTCTGCAATTCTTCCCGGATCTGCTCGGCCGCTTTCGCTCCTCCGGTCTGTTCGGCGGTGAAAATTAAGATATCGTTCGGGTTGCCGAACTCTTTAATTTCACTCCCCCTGAATCCGATTTTGTCCATTGCGGTGCGAATGTCAACGATTGCCGGCGCATTGTCGAACCGGAGCAGCAGCTCGGTCCCCCCGAGGAAATCTATCCCGAAGGTTATTCCTTTAAAAACAATGCCGAGAATGCCGATGAAAAGGGTGATCAGAGAAACGGTGTACCAGATCTTTCTCTTACCCATGAAATCAATGTTATTGATATGCTTAAAAAGATGCATTACGAAAATTCTCCTTATTGAAAAAATCTTAACCGAAATTGATTTCTGTTGCGCCGCGGTCGATCATATAATTGAATATGACGTGCGTGATAATGATTGCCGTAAACAGGTTCGCCGCGACACCCATCATCAGTGTCAGTGCAAATCCCTGAACCGGTCCCGTTCCAAATTGATATAACACTACGCCCGAAAAGAACGTGGTGATATTTGAATCGAAAATAGCGCTGAATGCTTTTCCATACCCGGCATCGATCGCACTCCGGAGCGACTTCATGGTCACCAGTTCTTCGCGGATGCGTTCGTAGATCAGCACATTGGCGTCGACCGCCATACCGATGGTTAAGACGATACCGGCAATACCGGGAAGCGTCAGCGTTCCCCGAAAGGCCGCAAGGATGGCAAAGATAAACAGCACGTTGAAGAACAATGCGACATTGGCGATGGCGCCTCCCGTACGATAATACACCATCATAAAGGTTATCGTAAGGATGAGCGCATAGAGGAATGACGTTGCTCCTGCCTGAATTGAATCGGACCCAAGCGACGGTCCGATGCTTCGCTGTTCCATAATCTCCACGGGGGCGGGAAGAGCACCGGCTTTCAGGATGATCTCCAGCAGACGTGCTTCATCGATATTGGCCATCCCTTCGATCTGCGAACGTCCTCCTGTGATTTTTCCTCTGATATTCGGAGCGGAAAAAACCGCATCATCAAGGACGATCGCCATCCGCTTGTTCACATTTGCTCCCGTGATGCGGGCCCACTCTGAAGCTCCGGCGCCGTCCATTTCCATGGTCACGATCGGCTGATTGAAATTCGGATCGATCGTTGCCCGGGCGTTGACGATGACCGAGCCGGTCAGTTCCGGATTCTTTTTCAATCCGTACAGCAGGAAAAATTGTTTTCCCTGGGAGAACATCGATTTTGAGGACCAGTAGAACGCCATATCGGCGGGGATCAACCGTTGAACATCCGGACGGGCGAGGATACGATTCACTTTTTCTTTATTGGCAACCTCCACAAACGCTTCGCCGTTGCCGGATTGATTCGGCTGTGCGAGCACGAGGAACGGATGTTCTTTTGCAATTTGTTCCGGTGTCTTGTCGCCGCCGGGCGAAATTGTCGAACTGGAGTCGGTCTGGGAACCCGTTAACGCCGAGAGTCCGGTCGCTGCGGTTTTCGTTGTCGAATCTTTTACGCCGATCGTTGTATCGACGATCCCTTTTCCGGCAAGATATTTATCGATTGCATCCATGGTTTTATAGATGATATCGGGATCTTTCATCAATTTGAACTCGAGCAGCGCTGTTCCCTGAAGCAGACTTCGAACCTCTTCTTCTTTGGAAACGCCCGGAAGTTCGACGATGATTCTTCTGCTTCCCTGTTTTTGGATGGCCGGTTCGGAAACACCGTACTGGTCGACACGATTGCGGACAATTTCCATTGCGCGGTCGACCGCTTTATCGGTCTCTTCCTGTAAACCTTTCAATATCTTGTCGTTGTCTTCGCGCAGACTGCCGTAATACCTGCTCAGACGGATCCCGCGGCTTTCGAACGCACGTTGAATCAACGTGATAACGTTTTCGTCGCTTGTTTGCGCTTCTTTGTTCACGCTTGTCATCAATTCATTGAATTGATCATCCTTATTCTTTGCCAGTTGATCGAGCATTTTCAGAACGTTCACCTCCAGCACGACACGCATGCCCCCTTGAAGGTCAAGGCCTAGTTTGATCCGTTTTGCCCGGACGTCGCGGATCGCAGTTTCATTTTGCTGAAAATAGGTGATGCTGTCTTCGCCGTGCAACTGGGATAATGTCCTGTCGTAACTGTAGGATGAGTACGTAGGATAGAGGAAGTACAATGCCAGGGCAAATGTTGCCGCTATCAGAATAATCTTACCACGATGTTTTTTCACAAAAAGGACCTCCGATAAATCGATGTTTTATGTCATTTATTTAAATTCAGGATAAAAATATAACTGAAATACCCCCTAAAATCAATTAAAATTTGGGGGAGGGGAAATTACCCAAACAACAGGGGAAAAATATCACGCGTGGCAGGAGGCAATTGTAATTCAACCGCTATTTCTCTATTTTATTTCTGTAATTTTGCAACAAAAGAAATTATTTTCCGAAGATGATACGCATATGAAAAGAATTCCGGCATTTTTCCGATGAAACTACGCAAGTTTTTTCTCATCCTTGGCGCATTGCTTTTTTTTGCAACGGTGTTCATCATCAATGCGGTCACGAAGAATTTCGATCTCGAACAATCGATACTGCTCCATGTAAGGTCGGCCTGTGTTATTGCCTCATTTTTGCTCGTCTATAGTTATCTCCAAATAAAAAAACGTGAACAGCAGCTGTCCGTCGTAAAACATGTCAGCGCTGCGGCGGTCGTCACGGGACTTTTTTTATTGCTCTATTTGATCATCAGTTTCCTGCCGATCAAAGGGTTCGAAACGAAAGAATATAAATTATTTCCGGCTGACTATCTCACGATATTCTTCTCCTCAATTTTGAGCATCGCTGCCGGCTTGTTTTCATTGACCACCATTATTCTTGTCAAGGATCTGCTTCTGTATAAGCGGAAGAAGAACACGACGAGAAATTTTTGGATCTTATTTATTTTGATCATCGTTGCATCCCTCTCGTCGCTGGCACAGCGGCCGTTAGAAACATCGAGTCTTACCGGAATTCTTACGGGAATCACCATCCTTCTGATCATCCTCAATTCATTCCGGCTGTCATGGATCGCCTACCTTCCGCGGAAGGAGAAGATACAGGTGCTGTTCTACTCGGTCCTTGCATTTTTCGGATTTCTTGTCGTCTCGATCATCATTTCAAATCAGGAGGACTGGACGCAAAAGGGAATCCATTACTACAGTCCGTCGCTCTTTACATTTGTCCTGCTCTCGTCAATTCTCGGCGCCATCTATTTCGGCATGGCGTTTATCAGTACGTTGTTCCA
>Ga0172379_10008325_pt1 | contig 13087 bp, 11 predicted proteins | sample GrowelOW334metaG_FD_119756 | JGI IMG/M metagenome (GOLD analysis project Ga0172379, IMG submission 119756) | Groundwater microbial communities from an aquifer near a municipal landfill in Southern Ontario, Canada - Groundwater well OW334 metaG | ecosystem: Environmental > Aquatic > Deep... | reverse complement strand
TGAATACAAACAAGCACTAGAAGATGGTTTGTTTGAAGACCAAGAAAGTGAACAAGAAGGATCTGGTGAAAAAAGAAAAGAAGAGATACAGAAGAGACTTTCTGTTCTTTTTGATCGAGCAGAAAATATGAAAGCTAAATTAGATAACGGAGAAGAATTACTCCAAACTCAAGAAGAAATATTAACAGAGTACACTCACCCAGACGGTAAATTAGAAACCATCACCCTAGACTTCGAAACCAAGCTCCAAGATTTCATCTCTCTATATCAAAAAACAAAATTAGACCTACCACCAGATTTCGAAGACGTCGCCAGAGAAATATGGAATAAAAATTACGGAGACATAGAACAAGCAATGGCAGAGAATGGTTTTGATGACATACTCATCATCCCACCTACTACAAACTTAGCTGATTTGTCAGAAAAAATGAAGATGGAGAATGGGTATTATGATGCAATTAAATCAAGTAGCACAGTTCAGGCGTTAGACAGCACACCTTTTACCAGTACAAACACAGATAAACCTCGTCTTCTTCTCGTCCACAAAACTCAAAATCTAAAAGATCGTCCCGAACTTAAAAAAACCTTAAATATAAAAGGTCAGGATGTTGTTCTAGACCAAGCCCTAACTTTGGAAGATTACATAGTTTTCCAAAGAAAATATTTTGAAGAAACAGGTAAACACCTAGATGAAGAAGGATGGACGTGGCTTTCTACCAAATCGGGTGCTCGTCTCGTGAACTCGCGTTGGCGTCCTGACGCTCGCGAGCTCACGGTGTATGCGGATGGCCTCACCTCTCAGCTTAGCGATTTGGGCGTTCGTCCCTCCCGCTGTTTCTTTTAAAAATTAACTTGTAGTTTGGGAATTGTATTTTATTTTTCTTTTTTTCTTTTTTTTCTTATTATTTTTATGCTAAAATATTGACATGGAAAGAATACCAAATCAAATCCCAGAAAATGATGGAGAAAATCCAGTAAATTTTCACGAAATATCCGAGCATAGAAGAGAACTTCGAAAAGCTATCAATGAGCTTGGTGACAAAGCGGCTATTTTTGATAAGCATTATAAAAAACCATTATCAGAAGCAGATGAGCAAGCTTCAGGATTTAAAGTAGAAGATTTTGGTGGTCTGTCTGGTGCTAAAGAGGCTCTTAAAAAACAAAAATCAGAATACGAAGAAGAGGCTTTGGTAGACCGAGCTCATATTGATTATGATGTTATTTTAAAAGCTACTCCAGAAGTTGGTGAAGTGCAAAAAGTGATGGGAAATATTGCCGACCTAAAGGATTTTCGTATGCGACGAATGTTTGAAATTTTAAATCCAGAAATTACACTGGCTACCAAAAAAAGAAACGAAGCCGTCCTTAAAACTATTAAAAAAGAGATTAATGATGGTGAAGAAAAAATAGCAGAAGCTGATCCATTGGTTTTGCGTCAAGCAGAATTGATTGAATACAAAGAAAACTTAGCCAAAAGTGGACACATTTGTATTACACCGAATGTTGAAAAAGATTTAGAGGCGATAGGAGATAGAATGCTTACTGGTAAACCAATGTTTTTACATGGTCCAACAGGTACTGGTAAGACGTCTCTCGCTCGTTTTGCTGCCACACATTTCACTGGTAAAGATCCAGAAATGGTTTTTTGTAATCCTCAAACTAAAGAATCAAATGTTTGGGGTAAGATTGGTATTAAACCAGCTAAAGGTGGAGCTATAGAGACAGTAGAAATTTATGGACCTCTCGCCAAAGCAATGATAGAAGGCAAGACTGTAATATTTGATGAGTTTACGGCTCTTCCAAAAGAACAAATGGTTTTTATTAAAGGTGTTTTTAATGCCAAGATAGGAGACCGAATAAATATTGTCGGTAATGGAATTGTAGAAATAAAATCTGGTTTTCAGATGATCTTTACCGCTAACTTAAAATCAGAAAAGAATCCAGAAAGACAAGACTTACCTCCAGAAATCGCTCGAGAATTTGAGCAGAACAACTTGGAAGTAAAATATACCTCACCAGACGAAGCCTATGACATTATGATTTCTCGTCTGATGAATCGTGACGGGTCAATAGATATGTCTTTTCATGATTTAAATGTTACTTTGCCAAATCTTTGTAAAGTGATGGCGGAAATTCAAGAATCTTATACTAACGAAACAGATAAAGAAGTGGCTAGACGGGCAGGAGCAATGGATGCTGGTGGTAAAGTGTATTCTTTAAAAAAGTTTGTAATGACACAGGGTTCCGTAGAGGCGATCTTGTCTTCGTGGCTTATTGAAAAACAAACTGGTAAAAAAGAAAGAAGTTTTGCAGAATTTTTAGATGAAAGATTTAAAACAGCTCTGACTTTTAAAGAGTATCCTAAAGAAGATCGAATTTTAGTCGCCAAGATTCTTGCTTCAAAAGGATTTTTACTTACTTTAAATACAAAAGAATTAGATTTGCCAGAAGATATTTTCAAATTAAATACCATTAAAGCAATGCGGGGAGATAATGCTGTGGAGGAACTTCAAAGAGAATCAGGAGCAGTTAAACATCTAACTCTAAAAGAAGTAGCTGAGCTTGACCCTTTTGCTAAAAGAGCTGAGTTTTTGAAAAGTCAGGCTGAAGCACTTTTAGGAAATGAAGTTGAGGCGAAAGATCCATTTCTGAATGGTGTGAATAAAAGAATGTCAAAACTTTTTGGTAAAGAAGGTGGGGTATCATCTTCAGAAATCTCAACCACCTATACCCACCCAGATGGTAAATTAGAAACCATCACCCTAGACTTCGAAACCAAACTCCAAGAATTCACCTCTTTCTATCAAACAACCAACCTAGAGCTATCACCAGACTTTGAAGATATCTCCAGAGAAATCTGGAACAATAACTATGCAGAGATAGAACAAGCCATAGCAGAAAATGGTTTTGATGACATGCTCATTATTCCACCAACTATGGATTTGGCAGATCTAGTAGAAAAAATGAAAATGGAGAATGGTGTTTGGGAAAGTGATAATTTTAAATCAGGAGGATCTTTTTCGGGAGCTATCAGCCAAAATACAGGCAAACCTCGTATTCTTCTCGTTCACAAAACTCAGAATCTCAAAGACCATCCCGAACTTGCGAAAACCTTAAATACTAAAGGTCAAGACGTTATTTTAGATCAAGCCCTAGCTTTGGAAGATTACGTCGTCTTTCAAAGAAAATATTTTGAAGAAACAGGTAAACATTTAGATGAAGATGGATGGACATGGCTTTCTACTAAATCGGGTGCTCGTCTCGTGTACTCGAATTGGGATCCTGACTCTCACGAGCTCCGTGAGTCTGCGCTTGACCTCACCTCTCAGGCTGGCGATTTGGGCGTTCGTCCCTCCCGCTGTTTCTTTTAAAAATTAACTTGTAGCTTGGGAATTTGTAGTTTTTGGAATCCTGACAATCGCAAGCTCAATGTGAATGCGAATGACCTCACCAATCAGAATAGCAATTTGGGCGTTCGTCCCTCCCGCTGTTTTTTATACTAGATGTTTCTGGAATATTTTATCCAACCCTGATTCATTCGGCCTATTTCTTGCAATCTTTTTTCAGTGTCTAAATATTCTTGATTATTTAATATTCCACAATTCAAGGAAAGTCTGAAAAGAATTTTTAAAAGCTCAATTTTAGAATTGGCTTTTAGTAAAAGTTTTTCTTTTTCGTATTTAGAAGATTGATTGGCCAAAATAAATATTTCGATGGCTTCTAGTATAGAATTTTCTATTTTTTCTCCAAGGCTGTATCTTTCATGTTTGTGGAATTTGAAGATTAGTTTATGAGTTATTTCGTAAAGGATAAAAAGTTTAACAATAACAGGTATTTCTAATTTTGAAAAATCATTATGAGTATTATCCATAAGAATTATGATGAGTTATTTAGTCTTAATAATATTTTTGCTGCCTGGCGAAAATTTCGGCGGGGAAAGGCTGGTAAAAAAGACGTTATGAATTTTGAATTGCATCTGGAAGATAATTTGTTCAGTTTGTATGAAGATTTGCAAAAGTCTAATTATAAACATTCACTATATAAACATTTCCAGATTTTTGATAATAAAAAAAGAGACATCAAATTATCTATGATTATTTGTTGTCTCTTTTTGAACCAGAATTTATTAGTGATTCCTATTCTTCTAGGTTAAATAAGGGGCAATACAAAGCCATAGGTGCTTTTCGTTATTTTATAAAATTGGCGAGTGGTGATGGTAATCAGTGTTTTGTTTTGAAATGTGACATTAGAAAATATTTTGATTCCATAGATCAAAAAATTTTAATTGGTTTAATTAAGCAAAAGATATTTTGTGAAAAGACTTGCTTAATAATTAGAGAAATAATATCTAGCTATATTTTTTCAAAATCAGGAAAAGGCATACCCCTTGGAAATATTACTAGCCAGATATTTGCAAATATTTATTTAAATAGTCTTGATAATTATCTTAAAAAAGAATTGAAGTGTCGTTTCTATGTTAGATATAATGATGATTTTGTGATTGTTTCAGGGTCTATAAAAAAGTTAGAAGAAATCAGAGATAAGGCGGTGATCTTTGTAAAAGAAAAATTGTTATTAGAAATACCAATTGAAAAAACTAGCATCAGAAAAGTGGCCTGGGGAATTGATTTTCTTGGGTTTACTATTTTACCAAAAGCTATTTTGCTTAGAGATAAAACAAAGCAGAAAATGTATCAAAACATAAGCCTTAAAAACAATCACTCATATTTTGGTATTTTGAAACATTGCAACTCGTACAACCTAAAAAGGAAGATTCTCTCAATGGATAAAGCTTTCAAAATTTGATATTATGTGAGAATAATGGAAAGACTAGGGATAATAGAAACAAAAAAAGCTAATGAGCCGAGCGGAGAGCCTATAGACATTTCAGCTGAAGGAACATTGATAGAAAGTGAACACACTGAAGCTGTTGCCCTAGTAGAAAAACATAGAGATTTTTTTGAACATTATGCCAAAGGTAGAATTAAGATTGAGCCTGCTCCAAAAGGATTATCAACTTTTGCGTTTAATCTAAAGGAAAACACCATTTATATAAACTCCATGTTTTATAAAAAACTGGGCTTATCAGAAGAAAAAACTGTTTTTGCGACTCTTCATGAGATAGAACATTTTTTAGAAAAATTGCAGATTTTGTCAGAAGAAGGTGGAGAAAGGTCTTTTGGTAAATATTTAAAGAGAATAAAATCATCCAAAGCTTTTGCCTTGATGGATAATTGTGTGGCAGACATTCGTGAAAATAGGACAGTGGTTTCTCGAACCAACAAAGGTATGGGTGAACTTGAAGAGAAAACATATAAAGAAGATTTATTTGCTGAAACAGATTTTACTTCGCAACCTAGACACATTCAATTTAGTCAAGCCATCTTGAGAGAATCTCGCGTCCCTGGTGAACAATGCCAAGTTTCTTTAGAGGTGAGAGCGGCTCTTGATGAAGTAAAAAAGGTAAAAGGTTTGATGGAAATAATGACCAATCCAGAAACTCCAATGTCTATGCGTTTGAAATTGCAAGACAAATATATTTGGCCAAAAGTAGAGGCTTTGCTTGAAAAAGATATCGAGGACAAAAAAAAGCAAAAAGAACAGGAAAAACAACAAAAGCAAGAGCAAGATCAGAAAAATGGCAAAGAAAAAGGAGAAGAAGGTAAAAATGAAGAAGAACCTGAAAATGGAGAAGGTGGACAAGAAGGAGGTGAAACAGACCCAAATAAAATATTTGCAGATGAATATTCTGCAGTAGAGAAAAAATTTCCAGAAGCAGTGCCTACAGAGGAAATAGAAAAAGCTTTAAAAGAATGGAAAGAGGCACAAGATGGAAAAGACAGTGCTGATAAAGCAGACGAAGACTATGCTAAAAAAATTGGTGTAGAGAAAAAAGATTTGCAGGATTATAGAAAGATTGTCGAAAATTTGGAGAAAATGGTAAATCCAGAGACTGATGTTGGAATAGTAGAAGAATTAAGAAATCTTTTTTCAAGAATTATTTCTAAAAGAAATAAAATTGCTCAGGCACCAAAATATCCAGTAGAGGAAGGTGATGAGTTAGTAGATCCAGCGCAACTAATCGCTGATGTAAAATCAGGCAATCTCCAACCAAAAGTCTGGGAAGACACAGAGATCAAAGAGAAAAAAGGAGACAGATTTGGTGAAGTAGAAATCACTCTTGTGTGTGATAGGTCTGGTTCCATGGAAGGTCAAAAAGCAGAAGAGCAAAGAAAGTCTGCCGTTTTAGTGATGGAAGTTTTGAAGGAGTTCGCAGAACTTTGTGAAGCGGAAAAAATGAATATTGAAAAACCTTTAGAAGTAAAATCTGAAATCTACAGCTTTTCTTCAAGTGACGAAGATAAGACACCTATCAAAAAAATGTCTCCCGAACTCGGCGAAGCAGAAAGAATAAATATTCTAAAAAAGCTTTACGATCTCCCAGGAACAACAACAGATTTTAATTGTTTAGAAGCTATAGGTGCTAATTTAGATCAAACAATAAAAACAAAAATTAAGATAGGTGAATTAAAAAAGATTGTAATTGTCTTTACTGACGGAGGTAGCGATGATCCAGCTAGAGTTCAGGGTGCTTTGAAAAATCTGCGAGATAGCGGGGTAGTGGCTATCGGTGTCGGTATCACAGCAGAAGGTTCTCCTGTTTTATCTACCTATGCACCAAATGCTTTGGTGGTAGAAGATGTAAAAAGACTTCCTGTTGTACTTGGAGAACTATTAAAAGAACATTTGAAGGATATCTAATCTAATATATAATCACTCCCATGAACTTCGAATCCCTCACCCAAATGGCAAAGTCGAGCAAACCAGAAAAACCCGATAAATCTCAACAAGAACTCCGTACAGCTTTAGAACAAAGATTAAATCTACTAAAACCCTCTCTACAACAAGGTATAGATGAATACAGACAAGCATTAGAAGATGGTTTGTTTGAAGATAAAGAAGGTGAACCTACTGACTCTGGAGAAAAGAGAAAGGAAGAAATGCAAAAAAGACTCTCAACACTCTTTGACCGTGCAGAAAACATAAAAGCCAAACTAGATAGTGGAGAAGAACTCCCTCAAGCCCAAAAAGAAATCTCAACCACCTACACTCACCCCGACGGAAAAAAAGAAACCATCACCCTAGATTTCGAAACCAAACTCCAAGAATTCACTTCTTTCTATCAAACAACCAATCTAGATTTACCACTAGACTTCGAAGACACGGCAAGAGAAATCTGGAACAACAACCAAGGAGACATAGAGCAAGCTATTGCAGAGAGTGGTTTTGATGACATGCTCATCATTCCACCTACCACAGACCTAGCTGAATTAGCAGAAAAAATGAAAATGGAGAATGGGTATTATTTTTATCAAGTTAAGGAAGATTTTTCTAATGTACAAAGTTTAAAAGTAGACAAGTCTCGTATAATATTATTCCACCACCTAGACAGTCTTCCAGAGATTACACAAAAGACAGGTTTGAATACTCATTTAAATATCACTGGTGCTGATGCTCAAAAACTATACCAAGCAAATCCAGAAAAATATCTTGGAACACTGGAAGACGCTATTGTCTTAGAAAGAAAATACTTTGAGGATACAGGAGGAAAACATTTGAGTGATTATAATAATAAAAGTGCGCAGTGGCTTCCTGGATCTTCAGTGGGTGCCCGTCTTGGGGACTCGTATTGGGATCCTGACTATCGCCGGCTCTATGTGTCTGCGCGTGGCCTGACGCATCGGGCTAGCGCTTTGGGGGTTCGTCCCTCCCGCTGTTTCTTTTAAAAATTAACTTGTAACTTGGGAATTTGTAGTTTTTTTGGTTTTTTTCATTTTTATTTCTCTTTTGACTTTTCTTCGCTATTTTATGATAAAATGGTTGCATGACTACTTTATATATAATCATCGGTTTGGTTGTTGTTTTGGCTGTATGGACAATGGCTTCATACAATGGTTTTATTACTCTTATCAATCGGTCTAAAGAAGCATGGTCAGATATTGATGTTCAGCTAAAGCGTCGATATGACCTCATCCCTAATCTTGTAAATACAGTAAAAGGTTATGCAACACATGAGTCTAGTGCTTTTGAAAAAGTAACAGAAGCTCGAAGCCGCGCCATGCAAGCAGGTGGAAGCTTGGCGGAAAAAGCGGGGGCAGAAGACGCACTTTCTGGAACTTTGAAATCTCTTTTTGCTATCGCAGAGGCGTACCCAGATTTGAAAGCAAATACAAACTTTTTAGAGCTTCAGCGAGAACTTTCAGATACTGAAAACAAAATCCAATCAGCACGACGTTTCTACAATGGAAATGTCCGAGATTTGAATACATCTATTCAGTCATTCCCCTCAAATGTAATTGCAAACTTTTTCAAGTTTAAAGCTCTTGAGTTTTTTGAACTTAGTGAAAGTGAACAAGCTGCAAAACAACCTGTTGAAGTGAAGTTCTAGTTTATGGCCACGCTCTATACTCAGCAATCATCTAATACCACAAAGACATGGCTTCTCATGACAGCTTTCTTGGGAGTGGTTGTTGGTCTTGGGTTTTTTGTGAGTGTGGTTTATAACAATCAAGTTATCTTCTACGCGGCAATTATCTTGAGTTTGGTTATGAATGTTGCAAGCTTTTGGTATTCAGACAAAATTGCCTTGTCGCTTGCGGGGGCAAAAGAAATCGATCCAGTAGGGGACACTGAACATCTTGAACTAAAAAGAATTGTTGAGAATCTTGCAATTACTGCTGGGCTTCCGACACCTCGCATATATATCATTGATGATGTATCTCCAAATGCTTTTGCTACGGGAAGAGATAAAAATCATGCAGCTATTGCGGTGACCACAGGCCTTCTTTCAATTATGGAAAAAAATGAGCTCGAGGGAGTGCTTGCGCACGAGCTTGCTCATGTTGGTAATCGGGATATTCTTCTTTCTTCTGCTGTAATTGTACTTGTTGGTTTTATTACAATTATTTCTGATATGTTTCTTCGAAGTATGTGGTTTGGAGGAGGGCGAAGTAATGATGATAATAAAGGTGGCAACCCACTGATGATTATTGGTATTATTTTTATAATTCTTTCACCGATCTTAGCAACACTTCTTCAGTTGGCAATTTCTCGAAAAAGAGAATATCTTGCCGATGCTACAGGAGCACTTATTACTCGGTATCCTGAAGGTTTGGCGAACGCTCTTGAAAAAATTGCTTCTTCTACACAAGCACCACTTATACATGCTTCAAATGCTACAGCTCACTTGTATATTTCAAATCCTTTTGGTGCAAAAGCGGTGAAGGGAATATCTGCGCTATTTATGACACACCCTCCGATTGAAGAGAGAATTAGGATTTTGAGAGAAGGTCGAGCTTAAAAGAAAAACAAAAAACGCGTACCGTAAGGTGCGCGTGTTGCTGGTTTCTATTCAGTGTCTGTATCCAGACCTTCAATGGTCAAGGTGATAGGGCCGTAGTCCCCATTCTTAACCATTTTCCAACTGGTGAGTGTTCTACCGTAGAAGATTCCGTCTTTAAAGAATCCAATCCATATTCCAAGTTCGTTGGCACCCATATGAATGTTTACCAGAGACATTCGATAGGAGTTGCTTGGTATTTTTATTTCCGGAGCAATATTTCCTGGGTTGTAGATTGAGAGTTCTCCATCAATGGTCACTGTTAGGTCGTCTTGAAGGACAGACACTTCGAGTTTTTCTGCCGGAAAAACAAATTGAGAACTTTTCTTTTTTGTTTTTCTGGTTTGACGGGGTCCTTTTTCTTTAAATTCCAACACCTTTTCTTCATTGAAGCTTTGGATAAAATCTTTTCTGGTTACCGAGACGATGCAAAGGTTTGGGTTATTTTCGAAATCTCCCTCATCTTTTTTTGAATCCCAAGGCAATCCTTCCAGTTCGGATTTTTTCATTGTACACAGGAACACTCTGTCTCCTGGAAAATTTGATGGAACTGACGGGTTGGGTGGAACTATGAATCTTATTTCTTCTTTCATAATAATTTCAAGGTTGTTTCTGACGGTAGGTTATCACCATTCATTAAAAAAACAAGGCTATGCTACAATAATTCCATGATTAATTACGTTTCCAGAAAGATTGTTCTGATAGGGGTTGTCGGGCTTTTTGCGGTTATTATCTATTACGTTATTGCCCCTAATATCACCCTGTTTAAAAATAATAGTCTTGAGAAAAGATTATTAATTGAGACAACATCAGCCGACAAAAGACCTCTTTCCATTGATATAGGCACCACTACAATCATGGTAGATCTTGCTGTTTCTGTTGATGAAAGGACAAGAGGTCTTAGTGGACAGACTTTTCTCGGTGAAAATAGAGGGATGCTTTTCATTTTTGATACTCCCAGTTACCCAGCTATTTGGATGAAAAATATGCTTTTCTCGATAGATATCGCTTGGCTTGATAGTAATTTCAATATTATTGATATGAAGAAAAATGTTTCTCCAAGTACATATCCCCAATCGTTTCAACCGACAACTCTTGCAAAGTATGTTCTTGAAGTCGATTCTGGTTTTTTTGATTCACACAATATATCAATCGGTAGTATTGCTACTCTTTCAGATAGTAATCCATCACTTTAAATCTTATGGTACGAAAGATTTTTTCAATCATTGAGAGGGAAATAAGCGGAGTTCACAATGCTGCGTATCTTCTTGGTATCTTTGCTCTTCTTTCTCAATTTCTTGCTCTTTTTAGAGACAGAATGCTTGCTCATAATTTTGGAGCAGGATCTACTCTTGATATTTATTATTCAGCTTTTCGTATTCCTGACTTTATTTTTGCATCTGTTGCTTCTCTTGTTTCCATTTCTGTTCTTATTCCATTTCTTGCAAAACTTATTGAAAAAGATCAAGAGAAAAATAATGAGGAAACGAAGAAATTTCTTAATACACTTTTTAGTGCATATCTTTGTTTGATGGTCGCAGTTTCAGCGATTGCTTTTGTTCTTTTACCTTGGCTCTCTCATTTTATACTTCCTCATCTTGCAGACGAATCTATTCGAGGAGAATTTATCACACTTTCAAGAATTCTTCTTCTTCAGCCTATTGCTCTGGGTATTTCCAATCTTCTTGGTTCTATTACTCAGGTGACAAGACGATTCTTCCTTTACGCTCTCGGCCCTCTCTTTTATAACGCGTCTATTATCGTGGGTATAGTATTTTTTGCTCCGTATCTTGGTTTGAAGGGAATTGTCTTTGGTGTGGTGCTCGGAAGTATTCTTCATTTTGCTATACAGATTCCTTATATTAAAAATCTCGGGCTTATTCCAAAATTTTCTTTCAGTCACCAGTTTAAAGATTTGAAGAAAGTTACTCTTCTTTCGCTTCCTCGTACACTTACACTCTCTCTAAATAGTCTCGAGCTTATTTTTATTACTTTTTATGCATCGTTTATGACAGAAGGTTCAATTGCAATCTTTAATCTTTCTCTAAACCTTCAATCAGTGCCGTTTGCTATTATTGGTGTGAGTTATTCTCTAGCAGCTTTTCCTACATTAAGTCGACTATTTTCTAGTGGAGAAAAAAGTGAGTTTTTTGAACATGTCAGTGTTGCCGCTCGCCACATTGTCTTCTGGTCTTTTCCTGTAAGTGCTTTGTTTATTGTCCTTCGTGCTCAGATTGTTCGTACTATTTTAGGTTCTGGTAATTTTAATTGGGACGATACCAGACTCACAGCTGCAGCATTATCTCTTTTTGTTATCTCTCTTGTCGGTCAGAGTCTGGAGCTTCTTTTTATTCGTGCATATTATGCGGCGGGGAATACAAAAAAGCCTTTGATTATTAATTTAATTTCTTCAGTACTTACAATCACCCTTCCTTTTGTGTGTATTTTACTTTGGAAAAATTTTCCAGTATTTGGGTATTTTATCGAGACTTTGTTTAAGGTAAACGGTATTCCAGGATCAATCATTCTTACTCTCCCTCTTGGTTATTCAATTGGAACTATCGTCAACATGATTTTGCTTTGGGTGAGTTTCAAAAAAGATTTCAAGTCTTCTCTTAATGGTCTATCTAAAACTCTATTTCATAGTTTTGGTGTGAGTATTATTATGGGTTTTGTTGCTTATCTTTCTCTTGGAACTCTCTCTCATTTTTTTGACACTGCAACATCTCTTGGTATTTTTCTTCAAGGTTTGATTGCTGGCTTGATTGGAATAATGGCAGGAATTGGTCTTTTCTCTATTCTTAAAAGTCCTGAACTTAAAGAAATATTTGAGATTATCCCTCGTAAGATTTTCAAAGAAAAAAATGTCGTCCTTGATGAAGTGGGTAAGATTGAGTAGTTTGTAGGTTTTTTTAGGATATAAAAATTGACAAATAATTGATAAAATCTTCGGGTTTAATTGATATGGTTTTTTGTAGGATGGTGTCTTACAATTAACAAAACAAAAAATAAAATGATTCAGAAAAAGAAGGAAAATAAAACCAAAAACGAAGTAATTACAAAAAAGTTTCTTGTAGAAACATTGGTTACTGCTTTGGAACCAATAAAACAGGATATTAAGGAATTAAAGACGAGCATGCTTCATTTGGAAGTTAAAGTTGATAGTCTTGATTTAAAAGTAGATCATCTGCGAAGTGATTTTGAAGACTTTAAGACAGAAATGTATGAATTTAAGGACGAAATGTATCAATTTAAAACCGAGATGTATGATTTCAGGGATGAAATGAGAGATTTTCAAATTGAGATGAAAGCTTTCCAACTTGAAACTAAAAGAAATTTTTACGATATCTCAGATTCTCTTCGGTTTACGGGCGATATGTGGAGTGATCATGAAAAGAGGCTTGAAAAACTTGAGTTTACGTGTGCTTAAGGCTAGTATAGACCGACATGTCATCTCACCCCCTCAGTCATATTCGAAATTTCAGCATTATTGCCCATATTGACCATGGTAAGTCTACATTGGCGGATAGAATGCTTGAGATTACAAATACTATACCCGAACGTAAAATGCAGGCTCAGGTGCTTGATAGTATGGAGCTTGAAAGAGAAAAGGGTATCACTATTAAGATGCGTCCTGTGCGTATGGACCACAAATTTCAAGGTGAAGATTTTGTCCTAAACCTCATC
>Ga0172379_10008324_pt1 | contig 13087 bp, 25 predicted proteins | sample GrowelOW334metaG_FD_119756 | JGI IMG/M metagenome (GOLD analysis project Ga0172379, IMG submission 119756) | Groundwater microbial communities from an aquifer near a municipal landfill in Southern Ontario, Canada - Groundwater well OW334 metaG | ecosystem: Environmental > Aquatic > Deep... | reverse complement strand
CATAATATTTTTTTTGTTTAAGTGATATTTTTTTTCTATTTTGTTGTCTATATTCTTTTTCTCTAATTGATATTCTTTCTCTGTGTTTTTCTCTATATTTTTTACTATATTCTTTTGATTTATCATTACTATTATAATATTCCCTGTGTTGTTTCCTGATCTCTTCTCTGTGTTCTTCCCTGTACTTCCTTGCTCTTTCCGCAAATTTTTCTTTATTAGCTTCGTAATATTTTTTACTATATTCACTCATTGAAATACCCCTATTTCATAATTATTATTTTATCATAGTTTCTATTATTTGTCAATACCCTATTAGAATTTATTTTAAAACTCAGAATTTCTTTTTTTATTAGTTAGATCAATACCATAGTAATTTTTCATTCTCGCATTAATTGATTGGGTGGTGTGTTCCATATTTTCACGTCTATTATCGAGTTGGTTTCCATTCTTGTGATGAATAACAAGCCCTTCCCTTTTCCCCATTATTATCTGGTGCAGTTTAATCTTTATTTGTTTCCCACACCCACACATTGAAGTCCTTGCATATTTTTTTATACCATGTCCTTCTTTATTGAGATACCACTTAAATTTTATTGCCCAGTCATATACATCATCATCTACTAATATTTCAGTGCCGCAAGATGAGTGTATTATTTTCATTTCTTAAATATTTCTTTTGATTTGAACATATTCGAAATCAATTCTGTATCATCTTCAGGTTGAAGAATTGTACCATCAGGCATCCACAAAGTCTGAATATCGAGTTTCAAATCTCCCTCCTTAATTTCATAATCCTTAAATTCTTCCGGGAGTTCTTTATTTTCTTCTATGGTTTCATTTATTTCCTGTGGGGTATTTACTATTGTTTTCGGTTCAACTCTTTGTGTGGGAATTTCAACTATCTTACCACCGACCATTACTTGAGATAAATTATAGATAGTGTCGATTAATTTTTCTTCGTTTTTATTAAGTCCATTGAAAAACCTTGTCAGTAAATCAAGAATAAGATAGTTCCTCCTATTCTTTGATAGTGCTGACAGTTTTTCAAAAAGTTTCATTTCCTCTTCGTTATTAGGATCGAAGAAAATATTGAACTTTTTATTTTTCATCCTTATTTAGATTTTTTTTCTCTTGTGGACATTAAGGCAAGTTTCATCAAACCCATTGCATTTGCAAAAATAGGATCATCGACTACTTTTGCATTTACAAACATTCCAATCAATATTTTTCCAAAGAAATTAATTCCCCCGCCAGTTAGGAGAATCCATGCAGGGTTATAGTTAAAATTCTGCCATATCTCATTCTTAATTTTCTCAGCGATATATTTCAAGGCATCTTCATAGAAATCTATCAATTTTACTTCTCTTCCATTATTCAAAATAATAGGCGTATTTGTGACTATTTTTTCCTCTACATCCAATGCGGATAATTGGATATCATATTCATTAAACGCCATATCCGCTATTCTCTTAAAAATATACTCACTACCAAGTTTAGGCGATCTTGGTTTTCTAATATTGAATTTCATCATATCAAGCATCACAACTGTTTCGCGCCCAAAATCAAGGACAAGTCCTTCTTTCTTATACATGGGGTCGAGCGTCCATGTCTTATCATCTATGGCCATATACATAACTGCACCAACTCCTTGGTGTTGGACGTTCATCCCTGTTACTTCGAACGTCTTCTCTTCAATCATTTTTTGATTATTATAAAACTTCACGGTGTGTTTCCCCGACAATGACTTTACATAGTCGGTGTCTTCATTCTCGGCATATTTAAAGTTCGTCTTAGTGAGATTAATCACTAAATATACCCGATCACCATTATTTATGAATTTGGCTATACCGACAAGAATATAGTATAGTGAATACTCCATATAGATTTTATCTTCCGTGACATACTGCACATCTTCAGGGGGGAGAAATTCTCTCGTGCAAACACCGATAGTCATTAAATGACTCTCATCATGTTTTCCATCCACCGAAACAATAAAATCCCGATCAGGATTAAAAAGTAGATTCGGCGATTGTCTTATATTATTCAAATCTACATATCCATGCATTGCGTTGATTAATCTTTTATTCATAGATTCATCTACACACTTTACTCCTGAGCGGCCTGAATCAATCGCAATTATCCTATCCATTTATATACTCCTCAATTTTTAAAAACGCGGTCGTCTGTCCGAACAGCCAAGCGTAGCCTTTCCGCTTTGTCATGTGTCTATTCCACACCGTCAACTATATAGTGCCGAGAAACAATTTATTTTTCCCTAAGATATTGTTTTATTTTCTCGAAATTCTGATTGAGTATATCCAGAATTGCTTTTAATTGTTCGAAATTAAGACTCAGTCCCTTCCCTGTTGGTTTTAATTGTTTATCCACTGTATAGAAACGCCTAATATCAATAAATGGTTTAGAATTAAATTCTTTTATCTGAATCTTTATTGGGAAAGATTCAAGTCCTGTACTTCCAATTTCTTCAATATCTTTGAAATCTTTTTCATTCCCCATTACCTTCTCCTAAGTCCAAATTTTCTTCTACCCAATTCACAAAAAAATCATTATTTGAATATTCAAATGAAGTCAGGACATCTATAAGTTCCCTGATATAGATTTTCATTTCTGGATAATTTTCTTTCTGTTCCGAATAAATATAAAGATTTGTAATGAGGGAAGAGATAACTTTTTTGCGTTCAATTTCTGTCAATTTTGCATATTTCAAAATATTCGTCATAAACGGTTTCTTTCTATTCACTTCGAGAAAATCATTTAAAAGATTCATTAAAACTCCTATAAAAAATTCGAGGGTGGGGATTTCACCCACAAATATAACTTAACACCATTGTCGATCTATTACGTGCCGAGTGTGCTGTGACAAACAAGCCTTTCGCGTTTCCTTCAATCGAGAAGCGGGGGGTTATATTACCATTGTTGTCCCAATGTGTATTATCCTATAAGGATTATTCTACCACCTCAAGTAACTATTTAATTAAAAGATGATCTCTCATCACATTGATTATATTCATAACCAATTCCCATCTGCGCCTATTTGAAGAAAGGATTATTTCAACCCGGGAATTTTCCCTCTCCAAAATTCTAATCTCTTCATTGAGATTGACATATTCTTCATCTGTCTTAATATAATCATCAAATGCTTTCTTTCTCTCCACATCATTTTTATAAAGTGGATTTTCCTTAATCTTAATCTCAGCATCGCGTTTCAGAGAAGTAAGCCGATCCTTCATGTCCTGAATTGAAATAACAGAATCCATGAGAATTGTATTTCCTTCAATGATCGCGACATCCAATTTAATGGAAAGATTCATGTAATTTGTTAAATCATATTCTTTCATACTGGAAATGTCAACCACTTCATACATGTTTCGGCTCCTTAATATTTGATATCTGATTCAGTGAATCATAGGCGCGAAATAAATGATTTTGCGCCCGTTGATAGAGTTTATTATCTGTTCTTTCTTCTTCGATTTGTTGTATAATATATAACATCATATTCATCAATTCATCACTTTTTTTTCGTGTCATTTTTCACCCCACAATAAATTGAGACAAACCCTTCGCAAAAATCTGCGAGATCATCAAGTGCTTGGAGTTCTTCTGGTTCGAATTCGGGGTTATTCCCCCCGATAAGTGTGGAAAGTCCATTGAGTTCCTTTCCAATATTTTTTGCCCTGTTAATTATTTCCGGGTTCCAAATTGGCGGATGCATATCTACTCCTTATTTAGAATCAATTTTATTGAAATCTTTCTCATAATAGACACGTCTGCTTTTCTTTTCTCGTTCAATTTCAGATTTTTCTTTTCTATGCTTTTCGATTAAATCCATGGCTGATTTAAAAGTACAAACACCGCCATAGACTGAAAAACCTTCATTACTCCAAAAGAATAGAAAAATTCTTCTCTGTGGGAAATATTGTTTGTTTCTATAAACTATTCTATATCTGTTCATTTCTCTTTCTCCTATATTATACACTGTTTTATAGAATAATTAGATAACTATTTCAATAATATCCAATATCAAAATATCCTCAAAATAATTTTCTATCTCATGCCATTCATTACCTGTTTTTACATACTTTCTATTTAAACTAATATCATCTATTGTTAGCTCATGTATGAGAAATACATTATATCTATCTTGAATTAAGAATTTAGAACCTTTTTTTATTACATATTGATTTTTACCTTTATCAGTGATAGTTACTATCATTTCATTTTCTTTCATATTTCTCTCCTTAATATTTGCGGTGGGGGGAGTCGAACCCCCAACATCCGGGAACCCCAGAAGTCTACCGGGATAGGTATATGTCTATCTTCCGCCACGGACACTTTTTATTACCATTTCTGTTCCGGTTTACCACAATAATTATCATCAAGTCCATCATCGGAAACAGATATGCCTATCAATTTAGCAAAATTCGGAACAGAAATTCTACTAATGATCGGATTTTCCGGCATCTTGATCACCTTCTCTTTTCTATCAAGGATTTCCTGTAAATCCTTATATTCCGGGGCGACATCCAATCCACGAATGGATGCCTCAAATAAATAATGAGGGAGTTTGGTAAGAATTGAATCCACCATCGCCTTAGCCTTCGCATCGGATACTTTGATGTCCTGCATGTTGTTTGATATCCTGACAAACTTCGATTTGGATTCCTGCACAACAATGTTGTCCACGGCATTCTTGATATCCTGTAAATTCCTGATATGCATCCGAATAGTGTTCATCAAATGCTCATCATCCATCTCCGCGATATCCATCACTAAACCTTCCTTCGTAAAGTGCTTAATTTTTTCCATACCTATCTCCTTTTTATAAAAATTCCTTGATTTCTCAAAATAATACTCAGCGAATCTATCAATATACGTACCAGACGGCATATTTTTACTCCCCAATAATTGAATGTTGTGTGATTGGATAATCATCCACTTTCATTTTTTTCCCTTTTATGACGATGTAGTTAAATGACTCCTCTCCCCAATCTTCCATTTCTTTCTCCGCTTCTTCCTTCGTATCAAAACCATCTTCATCCACACAACTCCAAGAATTGTCTCTATTTTCCCGAAACACAAAATATTTGTCTTTGATTTTAATCTCTTCTTTTTGTTTCATATTAACACCTCACTTGTAAAATGCATTCTTCTTCCCCGATATGATATTTTAGTTTTAATTCCTCTATATCTTTAAGATATGAATCGATCCATTTTAATGCGTGTTCCTTATCCAACTTAAAACTCAGACCTTTTAGTTTGGATAATAATTCTTCCTCTGTCTTGAAATAATAAGGAGATGGTCTGGTTTTATATTCCTTATAAGTCCACAATAAATACCTGCCAAATATACCATACTGAGATCGATTATCATATTCAATTTTAAAAGAATCGCCGACATTCAAATAATAATTTTCCATATCAACTTCTGTAACCATATACCAAGTGTCATATTCAAATACATTACCATTTATAATATCTTCAATTGTATCATTTCTTTCTGTGATTCCATTATGGATATTAAGTAATGTTTTATTTACTTCTTCAAATTTACTCATATTAATACCTGTCCTCTTTTCTTACTTTACTTCGCTCATATAAATATTCAGCTATGGCATCTAATTTCTGGCCTACCTGTTCTATCCATTCAGATAAAGTTATCCCATGATCTCTCACTATGCAATCTTTAAATAGATCATCAATAAACTGTTTTTTGTTTTCTTCATCAATCTTTTTCGCGCATTCAGAACAGACCGGGGCTTCATATACACCACCACATATGGCCGTCATAGGTTTATGACATTTACTACAATGCGTTTCTTTCATATATGCCATTATTTTAGTACCTCTATTACTTCTTTCATTTTCTCCTCAGTTAGTCCACCCGGGGCAGTCCCCAGATCACAAAACACAGTCTGTACCACATTTTTGCCGAGTACAAAGTCTTCATCCAATATATCACAAACTTCATCATCGAGGATGCATATTTTTTCTTTATCAGCAACCCTTGGTGCTTTTGGATCAATAGCAAAATATCTTTTAATACTGAACTCCTATACTGGCTTCTTTCTCAGCTATTCCCAGCCGTTCACTTTCTGCATTTTTCATTATTTGATCGGATAATTCACATGCTTCTTTTATAGTAATCTTTTCATTTTTTACTACACATGATTTAATAAACCGACAATCACCACAAGGAGTATTTCTTTCTCCATTGATTAAAATACAGAACATATCATTCCCCCATTGACTTCTTTTTAATATCCCTCTTTATTTTTTCTTCCATAATTGCATTTAAGAAATCTATAATATCCAATAGACATTTAGAATCAAAGACAGTTCCATCGGAAGGAAAAAATGCATATTTTCGGAAATTACCAAACCATTTTATTTTCCCGATAATATCATTATCATGAGAAAAAACACCGTAGATATTAGTTTTAGTTCCTTCTAAAGTAAGTTTAATTTTAATATATTTTCCATTTAGTTCTGTAATCATTTTATTCTCCTATAAATACAATGGCGTATTCTATTTTGGCCTGTGGCACTGTCGAATACGCCACGAACTAAAGTTCTTCGGTTTTTTATGGCTTTTGAATACATGATTCGCCAATCAAATCATGTACCTTGCAGTCTGAACTTAACCGCAAACGTTTGCTTTGGACCCAGCAGGTTTCGAACCTACTGCCCACTGGTTATGAGCCAGTCGCTCTACCGATTGAGCTATGGGTCCTTATTTAATCTCTTCATGTTTTAAAATAAACTTTCTACCATCAGTCAATTCGAACGTTATGGAATCATTCAAATGAATTAAAACCTGTAAAGCCATATCCAAAACTTCACTCGTTACATTTTTCTTTTCACCAACCCATTCATTTATCTTGCCTTTTTTGGATTTACCCATATAGACTTTACCAGTTAAAGGCGAAAACCCGAAATCAATATTTTCATACATATATAACTCCTTCTTAATATTTCCACCCGGTGGGATTCGAACCCACGACCCCCTGCGCCCAAGGCAGGTGCGCTAAACCTAACTGCGCTACGAATGGAGATTAATTTATTTCTTCTGTACCCACTCACTACATGTTTCATTTACTTTACAACTTCTTTTCGTGAATTTACACCTATCATGTGTAATAAGTGATATGATACGAAAAGGTTCAGTATTGTTACAATTTAAACAATTTTTTGCTTCTTCTATTTTTATTTCCTTCACATATTCCCCTTATTTCTTTCCTTTTCTGAAGATAAAAATGAGAACGCCAATCACAATAACCAAAAGATACATCGTCCAGACTTGAACGATCAGCACGGATGCGGCAAATGGGTTGAAATTCCACCACGGCCAATCAACCACATTTGTGAGTTTCAGCACAATGAATACAATAGTCAGTAATCCCCAAAAACCGATACCCTTTGAAACCGCGCTTGATCCTTTCTCTGCCATTTTTTTACTCCTTGTTTTTTGCGCCTAAGTGTACATCTCCATACATTTTTGTGAAATAATCCTTTATCAGATAGTAATAATCGACGGCGTATTGTTTCCCTGTTTTTTCATTTCTAACTACAACTCTCTCCCCATCGGGGTCATTATGTATTACACGAACTACGACAGCATTCTTCCCCTTATAGCAAATCTGCTCGCTCCCGACAGGGAATAAATCGGCTTTTGCTTTATATAATTCCTGTTCGTAAAACCGAACACTTCTCATCGATTCTATTACGCGCTCCACGGACATTTCATTTTACTCCCTAAAAGAATTTATTAAAACAATGACATAATCCTTTATTTCTTTCAACGATTTCATTCCCTGAATTTTTTCCAATATCACGGCGGTATCTGAACTCATTTCTTTTCCACCACCATTTAAAGCGGAAATCACGGCATTATCCCGGCGAAAAGAATCGGATACTGATTGATTGACCAATCCATAATTTTCTTTTTTAAGATCATGATTTTCTTTCCATAACCTTTCATTTTGTTTTTCCATCTCAAGTAGATGCTCATCCAGACCCATTAAAGCACTGCGGAGCGTATCCGATTTTATTTCCATTTATTTACTCCTTCGGATAATTATCGATATATGCGAAATGGGTAAATGAGCTTTCAGACAAAAGTATTCTTTCTCCGGGGACGTATATAAAAACATCACTATCACCCGGGGAGAGAAACCCCATAAATAACCTATATTTTTCAGGCCTATCATTATCTATTTTTGCAAGTATCATATTAAAATAAAGACGCTTATCTTCCTGAAGTTCGGAAATGGGTCTCCAATCAATAACTGTATTCCTCATTTCATTCTCCTTTTCAGTGTCTTGAACATGTAAAAAAATGGCTGAATTTTTTATCTTTTCTTCCACTTCATTGAAAAATTTCAAATATTCTTCGCCATCGGTATCTTTCTGAAGCATATCAAATACTTCAGTCAATATAGAATCTATAATAGATAAAGCCAATGATTCGAACATACTGCCGTATATTCTTTCGCCCATACCCAGTTTTTTATTACTATCGCGGATATCTGAAAATATTTTTATACACCTATCAACCAATTCCTTCGCGTCGATATTGAACGAATTTTCTTTCATATGTTATCTCTCCTTATATTCCTTACCACTTGAATGCTCCCATATTTATTAACTGTCTTGTATATTTCTTTATGGACTTCCTTATACGGACAAGAAACTTCCCGGTAAGATGTTTCCCGGAAACAATCCATTTAGCACAATACGTGAATAATTTATCGTCCACTGCAGAAAAACCGACGCCGTTGTGTTCCAAGGTACGCTCAACTATTTTTTCCTGCGGTGTTTGTTTGCTATAAAGAAAAAGAACGCATTTTTCTAATGCCGATTGGTCATTATCGAGACGATTATGTACCTGATATTCTCGAATTTTCATACGTTCAGCTTTAGTCAAAGTATAACTATCGCTCATGGTATTCCCCTAAATTTTCTCCCGTTTATACATAATCAAAAATGGTAAAACACTTATTTAATTAACAATGATATCAATTTTTAATTCTACTGAATCTTCCGATTGATCTACTGCTCCATTATTTATCTTTTATTTCAGTGATATAAATATCATCAAATGTGAATGTTATTTTTTCTCCATTAGATAATACACCCGTTAATAATGCTTTATTATTAGTGAGTGAAGTAATTCCATATGTTTTCAAATTCCCATTACGTGCTGAATGTTTTGTACCATTTTCAATATTTGAACGCGCTTCATATCTAAACATTTCCAACTCCTATATATAATACACTGGAATGTAAATTAATTAGATAACTATTTTAAAAATAATGGGGGAACGATTACCTCAATGTTCCCCCACCTGTACCTGCCTACTTCGAAATCGACAGATACTTTTTTCACATGATATTCCTGCAATCATGTTAGCACAAGGTTCCCTTTTTAACCCAAATCACTTCGGGAATAAACAGTCACCTAAAACCAATTTACATCCTTCTGGGATAATGCACCCCTCGGAAATTAACGAAGTCCGAGATACGACTGCGATATGTTACAGCGGACACCTGATTTATCCTACAGGACGGAGAGGTTTTAATTGTGAGCGGGGAAGCCTACTAAACCCCACACCGCTCCTTAGTGGTTAACAATTTTTCAGGGGTTAGTAGCCCCTTACTAAACTTGCCCTTGTCCCCGACAGGATTTGAACCTGCGATCCTTGGCTTGAAAAACCAATGGCTTAACCGCTCGCCTACGGGGACTTAATGTTTATAACCAGACATCTCTTTACAGACGTTTAAATCCATCAATAAATATTCTCTTTGTCTTGGATCAATTTTTTCTTCCTCTAACCAAGAATTTAACTCATTGGGTGAATAGATAAAACAGGCCGCATCAAAAACAGTATTACTCACCACTAAAACCAATCCTTTCTCTTCAGGAATATCATTGAAATTATCGATTTTTTTAATTTTTTCCGCACCACAATTTTCAACTAACCAATTCGCTTTACCCACTGTAACATCTGTTTCAATGTAATATCCCATATTTTTACCTCCATAAAAAATTAATAGAGGGTCTCTTGGAAGTCCTAATTCCTCCCCAGTCCGTCTTACTTAAATGGTTTTGGACTATGCCATTTTTTCAGTATAGTCAGAGACCCGGAGAACGGGATGAAACCCTCTATTAATTTCCCGGTGCGTTTCTAATAGGTGTATATATTTACCTTCTCACACCGGGAAACTATTCTATCGTTGATCTTTAAATTATGTGGAGTTTTTATCTCGCGTAGAACCGTATTCTCCACAAACGTACTTTTTTCATTTAAGTGCATCGCCTCAAGTATTCATATCCGGCAGGGTTCGATACCTGCATGTTTCAGCTATTGTTAGAACTGTTAGCACCCCATGCCATTGAGGTTGGCGTGTGGAGGTTCGCGTCCACTGCATCGTTCTCCGTAAGGTAACGCAGGAATTGGTATCCCTATCCCACTTGCTGAAACTCAATTAGTGTCTATCTTCCACCACGGATATTTTTAAATTTCACCCTTCATGAACCCACCCAATACTTGTGGAGTATCTGAAGAAAAACCACAAACATCGAGCATATTGGGATCATCGGGGTCAGCGACCGAATACTTTGTCGCTGTTGTCGCGCAGACAATAAACTTCGTGTCCGGCATACCCATCTGTTTTCTATATTCCCGAATTAACTGATCCGGCTTTCTCCCAGAATTTACTTCACTATCTGTGTAGATGATGAAAGTATCGATTGGGATTCTTGCTTTAAGCGCATATTCAATCGGCAATCCGATATTGGTATATACTGCACTTAAACTGTTGATATATCCCATTACAGATTCCAAAGAATCTTTTCTTCCAAAATCCATATCAATCAGGCCGGAAGAAAATCCTTTTATGATGATATTCCGCTCTTTCTGAAAAGTAACCATTGCCATTGCCGCCGATATCTGCCGGGGAGTAAGACTCGTCCCCATTGTATTGCCGGAAGTCATTGAGCCGGAAATATCGAGAGCCATCATGATTCTCTTCCCAGTAGTTTCCACTGAATGAAACGCCGTATAGAAAGCATCATCGAGCATATTCACAATACGTTTGATCGGTCTCCATACAAGTGATCCTTTCATTCCATGCCCGGAAGAATAAATATTCATCGCATCCAAAATAGCAATCGGATGCATTCTGGATTTCTTGATATTCTCTTCCGTGAACTGATCCTCAATATACTGCAATGCGCTGAAATTCGCCTCAGTTAAAAACCCCGATGCCGTGAAACCTGCCAGATTTCTTAGAATCGCATGAAGTTTCATATTACAAAGTAATGCTTCCTGTACTTTCGGTTTATTCAGAAATTCCGAGGGTATCATTTCACGCTCAAGCCGAAAGTCATGGATAAGCAGAGAAATTTCACTTTCCGTCTTCGCCATCTTTGCCTTTTCGAAACCCTCAATGATCGGAAAATCTTTTATCGCCTTATCTTTCTCACCCTTCACAACCCACTTAAAAAGTGAATCGAATTCTTCTGTCGGTTTGATATGGGTAAGGCGAAAAATATCCCGATGTGTGAAACCATTGCGATTCTGATATTTCACGCACTGATATGCTGTTTTCGCAGGGGTATTGTTTATATAAAACCCATTTAGGATTTCTCTAACCGAACGGCCATAACCGCGCATATCTTTGAGATAAGACGCGAGGGTCAACTGATGGGTTCCGGTTCGGATAATCTTCGATGCTTTTTCAACCGCATAAATCTTATCCTCGGTTGTTCCATGTGTCATCACAAGAGCAAGGGCAAAAATAGCGGGATCATTCCACAAAGCAAGCCCTTTATCGGAAACTTCTACCGCAGAATCGATCACGTTTTTAGCCCCACCATTTTCAATCATCTTTCGGATATTCTTGGCGTTCTCTTTTGTCAGTTTTTTCTCACCGACATAATAAGTACCACCCTCAGAACCGATGATAAGAAAACGTCTTAACTGCACATCCCGGGAAACCACATGAACAAATCCACCCGTATTGTTTTCCACATAGCCCTTCTCTTTCTTTACGGCCTTTTTTACGGGGTCCTTTTTAATCCGTTTCGCATAATCCATCCCATACCTCCGGGTAAAATTTTATATTTTTCTCAATTTTTTTATAAAAATAATAAGATATAACACACCGAAAACCATTAATGCTCCAAATAGACATGAAAATAAAACAGATGCAATGTGATTATTCATAATAACTCCTTAAAATAAAGGGGATGGGATATACCCATCCCCAAACCGATAGATAACCATGTTCTTCATCCATATGGTAAGTATCGAACACGGCATGATCTTAACTAAAGAACGGTCAATTAATTTTTCAGGGGGGATATCTTAAAAGGATAACCCTGAAAATTCAGACCGTTCATTTGCGGGAGCAGGAATCGAACCTGCGCTAACTCCTCCATATGGTAACGATTTTCAGTCAGCCATAGGCAAAATTTGAAAACCGCTTTTAGTCGCGCTACCACTACGCCATCCCGCGATAAAATTGTGGGGTCTGGGATTCGAACCACAGCCTACCTCTTGGTTATAGAGATAATGATTTTCAGTCGTCCTTATGGAAAAATTTGAAAACCATGTTTTAGCGTGCTACCACTACACTAACCCCACAAGTGTCAGGTCAAAACTTTTTTCAGGGGGAGCATCGATAAAGATAACCCTGAAAATTCAGACCTGATATAAAAACGGGTAGTCTTTCCTACCTGTCAAACGTCTGTTGCGAATTAAATTCGTTTTCCTGTTCCGTTTTGTCATCTCTCTGAGAGGTCACGCAGATTTAAGTTTTGACATACTTAAACATTCATGTGCGTTACACTATTTTGTTTCTCTACCCATAGCCAGCCGAAACAAACAAAATGGCTACTATTTCCATTTTTATACTCCCGACAATGGTTCTGGGGAGTTGTGTGTTGTCTATTGCCATACAGCAATCACACATTCCACGTAGGTTGGATTCGAACCAACGACAAGGAAATTTGTAGATAACGGTTTTCGGCATCCATAGGAAAAATTTAAAAACCGTGATTTTG
>Ga0172379_10008322_pt1 | contig 13088 bp, 11 predicted proteins | sample GrowelOW334metaG_FD_119756 | JGI IMG/M metagenome (GOLD analysis project Ga0172379, IMG submission 119756) | Groundwater microbial communities from an aquifer near a municipal landfill in Southern Ontario, Canada - Groundwater well OW334 metaG | ecosystem: Environmental > Aquatic > Deep... | reverse complement strand
TTTTATCACACTGTTTGATCACGTCAAAAAATATAATTCTGTTTTGCACGTCAAAGGACTCCTCTCTTCCGGCGGTGTACACAGTCACAGCAGTCACCTCTTCGCATTTCTCGAGGCTGCCAAGCAGGCTGGTATCACTAAAATTGCCATTCATGCTTTTACCGATGGCCGCGATACGAGTCCGCGCAGTGCTGCCGCTTTTTTACGAGAGCTTGAAGACGTGATCGACGACCTCGGCATCGGATTTATCGCCACAGCTTCCGGTCGTTTCTATGCTATGGATCGCGATAATAACTGGGACAGACTCGAAAAAGTCGAGAGGGCTATTTTTCACGGGGAAAGCGAGAAAATGCATCAAACGTACAAGCCTTCTGAAATCATCGAGTCTTTGTACGGACAAGGTATTGTCGACGAGCATATTGAACCGATAGTTTTTCTTGATGAAGAAGGCAATAGTTCTTTTGTCAATGATAATGACGGGGTCTTCTTTTTCAATTTTCGATCCGATCGTGCGCGTATGCTCTCGAGCAAAATCGTCTCCCACGGCGATAATAAAAATCTCTGTTTTGTCACACTGACCGAGTACGACAAAAACATCCCCAGCATCGTCGCTTTCCCGCCAAGTACTATCACAACCACACTCGCCCAAGAAGTATCGCAAGCGGGACTCTTGCAGGCTCATATTGCCGAGACAGAAAAATATGCTCACGCCACCTATTTCCTCAATGGCGGACGGGAACTCCCTCACCCGAATGAAGAACACATCCTCATCGAAAGTCGTAAAGATATCCAGACCCACGATCAGGCACCGAAAATGCGTGCCAAAGAAATTGCCGACAAGGTGCTCGAATCTATCGACAAGGGAACTGATTTTATCTTTATCAACTTTGCCAATGCTGATATGGTCGGACACACCGGAAACCGTGAAGCGCTCATCATCGCCATCGAAGAAGTCGATACACAACTCAAACGGGTCGTTGAAGCAGCTCTTGATAAGGACGGTGTCGTTTTTATCACCGCTGATCACGGTAATGCGGAAGTCAATATTGATCAAGAAACCGGCGAGACGCATACCGCCCACACCACCAATGTTGTCCCGGCTATCGTCACAGCGCTCGGAACACTTATAGATGGTTCACTTGCAGACGTCACTCCCACTATGCTTCACTTGATGCATCTTGCTCAGCCGAACGCAATGACAGGGAAAAATTTGTTCCAAGAATAGACTTGAGAGAAAATTTTAGACAAATTTAAAGGGGTCGGCATTGTATGCTAACCCCTCGCAAGAAACAAGTACTGTTTATACCGTTTCTTATTTCCACTTGTGGTGGATGATATTCACATAAGAATGCGAATATCGTTTACATTTACGCAGCAGTATTGTACCCCATAAGAATCCAATGCCTCCTTACTCACTGGATAAGCATTCAACAGAATACTCGGATCCGATTGGTCATTCGCATAACTCAGTTTCATCAACGGAGCTGCGGTATTATCAATAAAGAAAGCAATTTCTTTAAATGAGGGAAATCCGCTGACGCCAACAAACACTGTCTTAGGAACATACCCTTCCAGACTTGGAAGAGCCACTACCAGCAGGCACATCCAAGAGGATTCTGCTTCTACCAACTGTTCTTTTAACATCCTTACGACCTCGCTTTTTTTGTTATTGTTAAAAAATAGGCTGACCTCACAACCTATAGCCAACCCGCAGCACTACCAATGTAGCACATTCTTCACAGTTTGTCAATTACTATTGACAAAGAGAGTCTGCATTATAGGGTTACAATGGCTTATTCAAGCTACATAACAAAAAATGCTCCTCTTAGCTGTTATTATACACCTACTTTTGAGGGTAAAGCAAAAAGAAACTCCCGCATTGGAAGTGAGAGAGTTCTTTTTTTAAAATCATTTATATATTCATCCTACAGTCCCTTGCTTCGAAGAAAGGCTTCATTACTCACCTTGCGACCCAAGAACCCCTCAACCAGACTCATCTCATCCTGACTCGATCCTTTTTCAAGAATCCACTTGCGATAGTCCATACCCGTCGTTTGATTGAGTACGCCTTCTTGTTCAAAGCGCGTAAACATATCCGCAGCATACACTTTGGACCACATATAACCATAATATCCCGCGTCATAACCACCCATAAGGTGCCCCCATCCGGCCAAAAATATCTGCTCTTCCGGAAGTTTGATTCCCAAAGCACGAGCTATCATCTGCGCGTATTCTTCATTGAGTTCGCCCTCGATACCCCGCGTGTGCAGCTCCATATCAAACAGTGTCATCGTCATCTGACGCATCGTCGAATAAGCCACCATAAAATTTTTGGTACGTACCAAGTTCTCAAGCATCTCCTCTGGTAATTTCTCACCTGTTTGGTAGTGACCGGAAATATTTGTCAGCACCTCCTTGTCCCACGCCCAATTCTCAAGCATCTGTGACGGTGCTTCCGCAAAATCCCAGGCCACACTGAACCCGGCTTGCGATCGGAAGCGTGATTGCGTCAAAGTCTCATGCATAATATGGCCAAACTCATGAAACAACGTCACTACTTCACTGTGATTCATAAGGGAGGGTTGTGTTTCACTCGGCTTGGGAAAATTCGTCAACATACACGCCATCGGAACCGTATAGTCATCGCCTGTAAAATGTTTCTGGTGTCCGGTGATAATTTCAAAGACCGCCGCGTGGCCATACTTCCCCGGACGCGGATACAAATCAAGCAAGAAATACGCTATAATATCCCCATTCACTTCACGTATAGTATAGACTTCCACATCGCTATGCCACGCAGTATACTTGAGTGATTTTTCAAGTTTTACCGAAAACAATTTTTCATAGACTTCAAACATTCCTTGAAGCACTCTTTGCAAAGGAAAATATTCTGCCACCTTTTGAGTATCGATATTAAGGCGCTCTTTCTTGAGTTCGTTTGCCAAAAAAGCAACATCATAAAAATAGACTTCATCCCCCTCATTTGGAGCTATTTTCTTTTTCAACTCTTTTAAATCGTTCATTTCTTTTGAGAGTCCGTCTTTCATTTTATCCATCAGTTCTTTTGAAAAATCAAAAACGGTCTTGGTATTTTTGGCCATCCTTACCTCAAGCTGAAACTCGCCATGATTGGCATAGCCCAGTATTCTCGCATTTTCATCTCGCAATTTCACGACTTCTTTCAAGATAACCACGTTTCTTGCACCGCCCTTTTGCAAAGATTTTTCCGCAAGCTCCTTTCTTTTCGAAGCATCGGTGGCATTCTCCAAAAACGGATTGAGTTCCGGATAATCCAGACTCACCAGATATTTCTCTCCCTCTCGTTTCAAATTGACGATATATCCCTCGGACAAACCGTCAAGTTCATCACGCGTGACGCTGATACTGTCCTGATATTCATTGATATTTTTACTGAACTCACTGGAGAGTTCATTGATCTGTTTAAGATTCTCTTTGATACGACCACGCTCCTCGGCAGACAATTCAAATCCCATACGACGGTACTCGCGCATCATATCGGAGAACAGTTTCTCGCTTGCACCCTCCAAGACTTCTTCTTGAGCTTCATATTCCTTGATGGCTTGATACACATCCTCATCATACTCAATATCCACCAATTCTTTCTCCACTCGATCCAAAGTCTCCTGCGCCGTATCACGAAGCTCTTGCGACGGACTCGCATTCATTAAGAGATTGATCGCGTGCAATTCCCACAAAATATGATTGGAGGATTCCATCGCATAAACAGTATTCTCAAAGTTTCTCTCTTGTGAATCAACACTTTTGACTGCTGCATACTCTGTGCGCTTACTCTCCAAAATATCATCCGCCACTTTGGCAATCTCCTCTCCTGTCCACTGTGTCCATTTAAAATCTTGCGCGGTGTATTCTTTTCTTTTCATAGGGTTGTGTTTAAATAAATTTCTTCATACATTTCAGGGTTAATTTTTCAAACCATACCCTCTGGAAAAAACGAAAAGATTGGCGGCGATCAAGGCGATACTCAAGACTACCAATATGGAAAGACTGACAAAAATATTCACATCCGCAATGCCCAAAAAACCATAGCGAAAACCGCTCACCATATACAAAACGGGATTGGCCTGCGAAACCATCTGCCAGAGTGATGGAAGAGCATGAATGGAATAGAACACGCCGCCTAAATACGTGAGTGGTGTCAACACAAATGTCGGGACGATCATCGTATCATCAAATTTCTTGGCAAACGCTGCGTTGAACAATCCTGCCAAAGAAAAAAGTATCGCCGTAAGCAAAAGAAACCCGATCACTATCGCCCAATTATACACGGTCAATTGTGTGAAAAAAAGTGCTACACCCAAAACCAAAGCCCCGACCAAAAGTCCTCGCAATACCCCTCCCGTCACATAGCCCGCAATCATTACCCAACTTGGCGTCGGCGATACGAGCAATTCCTCCACATCGCGCTGAAACTTCGAACCGAAAAATGAGCTCGCGACATTGGCAAACGAATTGGTAATCACCGCCATCATCACCAAACCGGGAACAATAAACTGCATATAGGTATGGCCGCTAATGGGCGCGATCTGCGATCCGATAAATGTCCCGAAGATAACATAGTACAAACCGGTCGTCACCACGGACGGCAGCAAAGTTTGTTTCCAAATACGCAAAAACCGCACGCATTCTTTGCGCGTAATCGTCCAATACGCCGTGAGGAGTTGCTCTTTATTCATACGGATTTTTTATGAGTCAGATTGACGAAAAGTTCTTCCAGGCGGTTTGTTTTGCTGCGCATACTGCGTACTCTGATGCTGTATTCATCAAGAATTCTCATCACATCATTGAGGGATTGTTTCTCGGAAATACTGAGCTCAAAAGTATTGGCATCCACCGCCGCGGCCTGAAATGCCTGTAATTTTTGAAGCACATTCACGCCTATATTTTCAAATGTATCCAAGACAAATGTCTCTTGGCGCAATTTCCCGAGCAAATCTTTTACCGTCCCCTCCTCGATGATTTTTCCTTGATTGATAATCGCCAAATTCTTGCACAACTGTTCCGCCTCCTCGAGATAATGCGTCGTCAGAATAATTGTCATTCCCTCCGCATTGAGTTTTTGCAGAAATTCCCACATACTCCGACGCAACTCCACATCCACACCCGCTGTCGGCTCATCCAAAATCAAAAGCCTCGGATGATGTACAAGGGCGCGTGCAATCATCAGTCGCCTCTTCATCCCGCCCGAAAGCACACGAGAGGGCTGATGTCTCTTATCCCACAATTCCAATTGTTTCAACAATACTTCTGCCGATTCTTTTGCCACTGTTCGAGAAACACCATAATATCCCGCCTGATTGACGATAATATCCTCGACTTTTTCAAAAACATTGAAATTGAATTCTTGAGGTACGACACCAAGACAGGCCTTTGTTTTTTCAACCTGCTTGTCAAAGTCATACTCAAAAATGCCCACATTACCGCTGCTTTTATTGACCAAACCGGAAACAATATTGATAAGCGTCGACTTTCCCGCGCCATTGGGTCCAAGCAGTCCAAAGAAGTCTCCGCTTTCCACAGTCAAATCAACAGCCTCCAAAGCATGTACGCCGGTCGCATAGGTCTTGCTCAATTGTTTGATTGATAATGCTTTTGGCATACTATTGCAAAGTAATCACGACGATTTCCGATTGGGTACCGATACGCATAGTCGGCCCCCACGTGCCAACACCACTCGTCGTATAAAGAGTGTACTTTCCTATTGTAAACAAACCGTAATCATAGCCTTTGTGTACGAAATACGTCACCCATTGAAACGGAAATTGCTGTCCTTGATGGGTGTGCCCCGACAATTGGAGGTCGATACCCGTTTGTGCTACCGCTTCGATCATTTCCGGTGCATGATACAACAATACATTCGGTTTGTCTTTGAACTCGGATTGGAGTGAATAAAGTATATCGATGATATTTTTTTGCTCTCCTCGTTCGGGATAGCTTACGCCCACAAAAGAAAGCCCATCGATATCAACAACTTCATCGCGCAAGATACGCACCTTGGTTTGCTCGAGAGCATCAAATGTTTTTTGGGTACCCAGATAGGTCTCATGATTACCGTCTATAAACAAGACGCCGTTTGGTGCGCGAAGATTGTCCAATGGACTGACAAGATCGGGTAACCCGCCATCCATCCCGTCGAACAAATCTCCTGTGATCACGACAAGTTTCGGATCTTCTTGATTAATCATATCCACGACCTTTTGTAAAAATGGCGCTCGATAGATATGTCCCAGATGAACATCGGAAATCTGCACCAGCTTCTTCCCTCTCCATTCGTCCGGCAAATGCGGTATGGTCACAGATATATTTTGTATACGGGGATGCATGGCATTCCACACGCCATATATCGAAACAATCAATGAGAGAAACAAGAAAATACCCGCCACAAGCGACCCTGATACTGAAACAGAAAACCATCGCGCTACTTGCAATACGACACTCGTTGCCACTATAGCCACTAAAATATTGATCATCGTTCCCATCCATACACCCGAAACAAAATAGAGCACTCTTGAAAAAGCGTTGTCTCTATAGTGCGCTATCGCGGAGGATGCGAAAAAACTTATCGATAAGAGTGCTATCGTCATTGCCACCACTGTTTTTTGCACACCGGATAATGCAAAAAAATGAGTGATAAAAGCAAAAATACCGTAATGTGCTCCAAAAAACAGTACTAATACTGAAGTGATAACAGAAACGAATACGAGGTAATTCATAGTGATTGGTAAAAAATAGTTGTCGCCTTCACTGGCTTTTTGCGGACTTTGTCCGCCGAAGTCCGCTCCTGCGGACGAAGGCGGAAGAGGTTAGTGTGCGCACTCAGTTACCCTCCCCGCCGACAGTTTTCAGTCAATATTTTGGCGGAAGCGGTGAGATTCGAACTCACGGTACCCTTTCAGGTACGACAGTTTTCAAGACTGTTGCCTTCAACCACTCGGCCACGCTTCCGTAATATTCTATTATTTGTGTCCTCGTGCTTCCAGGGTTACTACGGTAACCCGTCAATGCTCGCTACTCGCTTGCATAGACCCACTCGGCCACGCTTCCGTAATGGAGCTGCGCTAAGCATAGCAAAGGGACGGGCTTTTGTAAATATGATATACTGATAAAAAGAACGCTTATGTCACAATCAAACGTACTCTTCCACTGGCAAACACCCGAGTTCGAGTCCCGCACTATCGGCCGGGCTTTTTACATATGGACGGGTATTATATTGCTCGCCATCATCATCTATGCCCTTGCTACCAATAGCCCGATTATGGCCATCACGTTCATTCTCATCGGCATTATGGGTTTTATCACCCTTGAGCAGGCTCCTGCCATACTCCACTGTGCCATCACCGAGGACGGTGTTATTGTCAATAAGGAACTCTACGCTTTCGAAAATATCGAATCATTTTGGATTGTCTATGAGGAGGACGAAAAGTACCTCAGTCTCAAAACCAATGGAAAGCTCATTCCCTTTGTGAATATCCCCTTTGATGATGAGGATCCCAACACCCTGCACGAGATACTGAGTGTGTATCTCAAGGAAGAGAAGCACGACCCTACACTTATTGACACAATCGAAAAAATGCTTCATATTAGATAATAGCCTTAGCGAATCTCAAAATGCAATCATTTGAGTGTAGTTTTAGGCGCAATTGAGGACACGGAGTAAACTGTACATATAGTACAGTGTCGAGTACCGGAAATTGGAACGACAAAATACGCCAAACGATTGCATTTTGTTATATGTCCTTGTAGCTCAGTGGATAGAGCGTCCGGTTGCGGTCCGGGAGGTCGCTGGTCCGATTCCAGCCAAGGACACAAGAATCCCCTTAACAGGATTTGAAGGGTATGCTATGCTCCCTTTGTAAGAGTAGTGCTCCTTACCAACTGAATGGATTTACGCCTTGTGAGAGGAAAAATGTGTTTGAAATCACTGAAACGCACCTTTCCTCACACAACAACCATAGATTAGTTTGTTGATGTTTTCTACCGCTTATAAGAGACTCTCTACAAAGTGGACGTCAATGTGAGGAACCCGAAAGTTAAAGAACTGCAAAAACCATAAATCCTCAAATATACTGCGATATATTTTGAGGGTTTTTTAATTTGCCAAAAAAATTTTATAACACCACCATTTCCAAACCGACAAGGCTCCCATAAAAATAATCGGCGATACGCTTCACATCCTCGTCGGTACTCGTGGTGAGAAAAATTCTCCCGGATTGTTTTTGTAGCAGATGATCTATCTCAGGATGCTTCGCCAAATAGATCTCAAGTTTTTTCGCAATAATTTTACCCTGCGTGATGAGGCAGATATGTGTCGGCAATATATCTCTAATCTCACTCTCTATAATCGGGTAATGCGTGCAACCCAAAATGAGCGTGTCAATCAACTCATCTTTTTTTAATAATGCTTTAATATAGCCATTTATTGCTTGTGTGATTTCTGTGGATTCTTTGTTGCCCGCCTCTATCAACGGCACAAGCAACGAACACGGGAGCTCGGTGATATGCAGGTTCGGATCTATCTTGAGCATCTCTGTCGTATACGCTTTTGAAGATACCGTCGCCTGAGTCGCCCACACGCCGATATGTTTGGTTTGACTAAAAGTATCGCTTTCCTCCGCCGTGGGAATGATAATGCCCAACACTTTTCTGTGAGGATACTTTATCGGCAATACTTCTTGTTGAATCTTCCGCAAAGCCACGGCAGATGAAGTATTGCACGCCAAAATTACCAATTGCGCACCCCGCGCAAATAATGCTTCAACGCCCTCAAGCGTATACTGGTAAATTTCCGCATCACTCTTTGATCCATAGGGCGCGCGTTTGTTATCGCCCAAGTAGATATAGGAATACTGAGGCAATGTATTTGCCACTGCTTTGAGAATGGTGAGTCCTCCGAAACCTGAATCAAAAATTCCAATCATATAAATATCATAAGTAACGTCAAAAAGTCCCCTCTCTTTATATTTCCGACAAAAAACTTTTTTCCTCGCTGGTGCGAATACGCAGAGCTTCAGAAAAAATGTTTTTTATCGGAAATTCACACGCTGGTTATCAACGAAAAAGTACCGCTATAACAAAGACCGATCCAAAGAAACCTGAAGCACAGCACTCTTCTTTTTCTTGAGAAATATACTCATAACCAGTCCGAGAGATAGGAATATACTCACCAGAGAGCTTCCGCCATAGCTAAGGAACGGCAAAGGGATGCCCGTCACGGGAAGCAGTCCTATATTCATCCCGATATTGACCGCCACTTGAATAAAAATCATTATCATAACACCGACAGTCACCAGAAAACCAAAATTATCTCTCGATGCCAAGGCGATACGACTCAAACGATAGAGTATTACACCATACAAAAATATAACCAAAAACGAGCCGATCAATCCAAGCTCTTCCGCAATGACGGAAAAGATAAAATCGGTATGCTTCTCCGGCAAGAAATTTAACTGCGATTGCGACCCGTGGCCGATACCCTTGCCTATCATACCGCCGGATCCCACAGCAACTGTTGCTTGGATAACATTATAACCACTTCCCTTTGGATCAATTTGAGGCTCAATAACAGCTTGGATGCGTTCTTTTTGATACGGAGCAAGGAACGACCATCCAACTCCAACCACGCACACGCCCATCATAACCAGTATCGAAAAATGTTTGAATCGCATCCCGGAAATCAAAATCATCCCCACCCAAATACCGGTCAATACAAGTGCGCTTCCCAAGTCCGGTTGCTTCAATACAAGCACAATCAGTATCAAAGCCAGTAAAAACGACACGGCTATCCTCATAAATTCACCAAGCTCTGTCTTCTTTTTCGAAATAAAGCTTGCCAAAAAGAGTATAAGAATCGGTTTTGCCGCTTCTACCGGTTGAAAACGCGCGACACCGAGATTGATCCATCCTTCCGTTCCGTGCACCGTTTTTCCCCACAAAAGGACTCCGATCAAAAGAATAAGCATACCAAAATAAAGCAGGGTGCTGTATTTTTGGATATGGCGATAATCAAATGAAGCAAACAAAAACAGTTCCACGGTACTGAATCCGAAAAAAATAAGTTGCCGCAAAGCATATCCCCCGCTTTGAGCATCCGGAGAAATGCTATAGAGCGCCAGCATACCGATTCCACTGAGGAAAAACACCGCGCCCAATAAAATCCAATCGAGTTGAAAAAATTTGTTCATATAATCTCTTTATCACCTGTTATCCTGAACTTGTTTCAGGAACCCGCTTCTTCCAAAACAACCCGTATTTTTTCAAGATACCAAAAGAGGTTCAGTATGACAACGACACACCCTAAAACTGTTGAAAAGCACCCCCCGGCAAATACTGTCGAATAAAGTTTTGCGAATGATAGACATCAGCTTCTGTTTCCGTCTCTACCGAACTGACTTCTCCTTCGAAGTACGACGGCCATATGAGACGGAAGTCGCGCTGCTCATTGGCAACAACCGTACGCATTTCTGTTTTATTGATGGCAATCGGCTTGCCGGCGGCATCGCGCAAGATAACCTTTAATGTCAGTGACTGGAAATCAAATCCGCTCTCATTGGACAATGTACCATCAGCTTGTCCGAAACCGACACCGGTTGAAACAGGCCCGTACCGCTTGTGCACAACATTTATCACGGGACTCTCCTGATATCCGGAGAGAGATTTCCATTCAACATTGTCTATTGTCACAACTACGCTCGACGCCACTTGCGGCGTCTCCATACCTATCTGCATAAGGTATTTTGTTTCTTTCGGGAGAATAAAACTCGTGTCTGTTTTCTTGGCTATCTCAGCACCGGAGGCATCCTTCAAAGACACTGTATATGAAAATTGCACTCCGCCATAGCTATCGTTGGGATTGTGAACCTTCACCAGTATATCACTATGCCCGGGACCACCGTATATAATCGTTGACTCTACGACTTCCAGCGCAGCGGCAGGAATTTCTTTTGCACAAGCACCGCAGACACCGCCGCAATCGATCGCTTCTTCATTTTGATTCTTGATCCCGTCAGAGCATGTTTCCGGTGTCTTGAAAAAGATAGTGCGTATCGAAGTAGCTATCAGTCCAAAAATTATAATCAACGCCACTGCAATCAAAAATCTTTTGGTAGTTCTTAACATTGTAAAGTATTAAATCGTTATATCTTTTATTATACTCTCAATGCTTATAGAAGACAAAAAATACCTTCTAAAAGGTATTTTATGCATAGTAACGGTTAAAGATTATACTCAATCATGCTCTCCCACCCACTCGATTTTTTCATCCGCGTAATAGCTTTTTACTTGCGGTGACTTCCGCAAAAATGACGTTCGCAACCTATGTCGATGAAGTATTCTTCGAGTAACAAAATCAATAGGGATATTTACTACGGTAAGATTGAACCAATCAATCACCTTACCGACCATAAAAAATATTGAAAAAAAGCTCAGGACAAAGATTTTCGGTGGTATATAGGGCGTATAGGTCACTTCCTTCACGACTGGTCGAATATTTGCCCGATATCGCTTACGGAGATCCTCCGTCGAAGCCGAGAGTGTTTGTCCGGCGATTTTTCCACTCTTCATAGCAAAATATATTCCCTCTCCGATCAAAACACTCACGGTACCCATCGCATCTCCGCAGAGCACAACTCCGTGCGAGCAATATCGGTTTACTATTTTAAGAGGAATCACAGCGCCAAAAGTTCTGGTAATGGTATGCTCCTTCGGAATCCATCCCTTTTTCACCGACCAAGCGAGATACCGATCAAGATACGCTTGCGCCACTTCACGCGTTTCACGCACCATACCTATACCGACATAGTAGCCTTTCTGTGTTGGAAAAACCCAAGCATATCCGATCTCATATCCCCACCCCATAGATACTGGAACATCGTTGTCCAAAATTTTCTCACACGTAATATCATATTCCAGACAAATTCCATATTGATGACGTTTTCGTGGCTTATTCCCAAGAAATTCACTCACCTTACTCAACATTCCGTCCGCTCCGATGACAAACGAAGCAAAAAGTTCCTGTTTCCCGTCGCTCAAAATATATCCCTGCTTCTTATCAATCGTGCCGCGACGCATTTTTTGAAGAGTAAACTTTTGAAAGGTGACGTTTTCCTTTGCGATCGCCTCCTGTAAAAGCAAATTATCAAATTCCGACCGATCCACTTGATCGAAGAAATGTTTGAATCGACGTGCACCGGCAAAAGTTTTATTCCAATACACCCGACACGTATCATTGGAGTAGCGTGACTCAATCTTGGATTCGATATTGGCGAAGTTTTCAAATTCCAAAGGCCAATCTCGCGCACTCATCAAACCGCCGCCACAGGCTTTGTGCCGAGGAAACTCGTATCGATCGATAATCAGCGTTTTCAATCCATCGATATAATACGCGGCCGTACTTCCTGCTGGTCCCGCTCCCACCACTATGACATCGTACATTTCCATAACTGTACTCAAAAAATAATCAACAGACTTAGTCTATTATACCCGTAAAAACGTAAATGGCCTAGCAAAGCCACTGAGTAACTGTTTAGTGTCTTACAGTATAAATGAAAAAAGCCTCGATGTACATTGTACACCAAGACTTCAATTCAAAGCCCTATTTATCAAAGGGTCTTTCGGGATGTCTATCAAAAACATTAATCGGCCAGTCTTTAACCAATGAAATTCCTTCCGGACTGCCGGCCTCAATAAACCTTGTTTTCCCATAACAAGCTACTGTTCTCACAAGAGCCGTCGATATGCCAGCTTCTTGCAAAAAATTATCCAACCGTTTGATTTGCGCCTTAGGTAAATGACACCCACAAAGACAAAGTACTGTATACTGGTCATCGCAAGATGAGACTTTAATATACCACCGAGTCGATACCACGCTTTCCCAAGCTGGCCAAATCAGCATTCCTACATCATTTTTTTTGAGCAGTATGATGCAAGAACTTGTTGGTTCTCTGTATTCGATACTATCCACATCCACTACAGAGATGCCCGTGTGTTTGTCTTGGAAATATTTTTCCAAACTACCCTTATTACTATTCATCACTTAACCCTCTTTTTGGCTG
>Ga0172379_10008321_pt1 | contig 13093 bp, 10 predicted proteins | sample GrowelOW334metaG_FD_119756 | JGI IMG/M metagenome (GOLD analysis project Ga0172379, IMG submission 119756) | Groundwater microbial communities from an aquifer near a municipal landfill in Southern Ontario, Canada - Groundwater well OW334 metaG | ecosystem: Environmental > Aquatic > Deep... | reverse complement strand
TTTTTGTCGGGACGGGCGGATTTGAACCGCCGACCTCACGGTCCCGAACCGTGCGTTCTACCAACTGAACTACGTCCCGATCTTCCTTCATATTGTACGGAAAGAGATGGTAGAATACAATCAGAGGTTACTGTTGAAGTCATTATGTTTAGCTTGTCGGTAGGAAGTGTTTAAAAGAAAGAGCAGATCTGTTTTGAAAGTATTCACATATTTGTCCCTGTAGCTCAACGGATAGAGTAGAGGTTTCCTAAACCTCCGATATAGGTTCGATTCCTATCAGGGACGCAAGAGACTAGCTATTAGGCTCGAGAAATAATACCCCATAGTTTTGATTTCCCTTTGTTTGTCTGATATACTTCCTCCTGTAGAATTCCACAAGATATCTTGACACTATGTGCAGTCTTTGTATCTTTTGGTATTCATTTTTCGTTTTCTCTTGCACGTTGACATGGGGTGGGGAACACACATATTTTCCAAGGTGGTCAGCATAGGAAGCATGAGTATATCGTGCTTTGTATGCTGACTTGATATCTTGGGTAAGCATTCGGACGGTGTGTAGTGAAAGGATTGATGTCAATGTTATATTTTAAGTTTGAAGGGAAATGGTACTCTGTGTCTACAGAGTTGTACTTAGAACTTAAGTACGTTCTCTTCCCTGATGGCCGTTATGGCAAAATAGGCGTATTGGGGTTCATTGAGCACGGAATAATGACCGGTATAGAAGACTGGACTATCCCTTTTGAGGAGATAGCAAAAGTTTTTTATTGTGCTCCGGCCATAGAAATCCCTCTGCCACCTGGCTAGCATTCCTCCCCCAACCGCAAGAGAAAAAAGCACTGAAAAAAAGAGAACAAGGACGCCCTAAAAAAGCGAAAAAACAAAATCGTGGCCTAAACACCCACAATTTTCCTTCCTTCTCTCTCCTATCAGTGCTTTTTTTTGTGGGAAAAAGAGGGTATTTTGAAGCTACATTCACCATATTATTTATCCCATAGTATTGACATTGCATGAGATATACGGTAGTATATTTAGTGCGTAATCCGTTTAGATAAACAGTATCGTTTTGCGATATATATTTGTCTTTTTGGATTCATAGTTTTCTCTTGCACGTTAAAAGTTGGGTGATGGGGGTAGGAAAAAGAGTATCTCGGAGTTGCTTATTTAAAAGGCTGACAGTGTGTATATGTATCTCCATATATAGACTGTTGGCCTTTTATAAAAGGCATATCAAACTCTGGAGCAATCCGGGGATTATTCGAGAGGAGAATAGGATGACGACGTATGCGTACCGGATAGATGCTTATTACCTGCAGATTAAAACAAAATCCCCCGTTCGAATCGGGGATACCGTTTTTTTTCAGGTGGAATCGATGTGCGGATTCGATTGGGCTATCGCTGCTGTGGAGAGTGTCCAGGGCGAAAGCGTTTATATTGAGATAACGAATTTCGTTGACTACAACGTAAGTGCTTCAGATCTCATCAAGCTCGGTTACATCATGGCTGAAAAGCAGCCTGACTTGAAAGAGTATTATTTTGAGTTCAATGGTCAGAAATACACCTTTGAGCTTGAAAAAGGTGAAGAACCTGCCTGGAAAAAAATTTATGTTGTCGATTCGGATGGGGAACTCCAGACTTTCGATCTGATTTCCGCGAACGGCAATCAGGCAGAAGTGTCGCACAATGGAGTAGCAGGAGTATCAAAAAAGCTGCTTGATCGGCGCGGCTTCTATCAGGCCTTGCCCACCTCCTAATCCATCCACCTCGCCCCCCCCGCAAGAGAAAAAGCACCTGAAAAGAGGAAAAGAAAAAAATAGATTGCATACAAGCGATCTTTCGTGGGTTTCAACCCCCGTTTTTCTTTTTCAACCTGTCAGGTGTTTTTTTTGTGGGAAAAAGAGGGTGTTTTGAATCTGTGTACGAAGAAATAATATCCCATAGTGTTGATTTCCCTTTGTTTGTCTGATATACTTCTCCTGTAGAATTCCACAAGATACCTTGACACTATGTGCAGTCTTTGTATCTTTTGGTATTCATTTTTCGTTTTCTCTTGCACGTTGAAATGGGTGGGGGATATGTATGTATTTCCAAGGTGGTCAGCATAGTGAGCATGAATATATCGTGCTTTGTATGCTGACCTGATATCTTGGGTAAGCATTCGGACGGTGTGTAGTGGAAAGGATGTGTGATGCTGTATTTTTCTGTAGGCAGCGAAAATTTCGTTGTAGAGGTAGGTGATCTTAATCAGTCACAGGGATATGTTATCCTGCCTGATGACCGACTTGGGCGTTATAGCTGCGGGTCTTTCACATTCGTAGATCCTGATGGGGAATTTATCCCGTCAGAAAAGAAGCTACAAGCCCTCGCCCCACGCGCTTGGTCTGTCCTTCCTGTTGATGAGGAGTAGGTTCCTCTAACCCCCCCCAACCGTAAGAGAAAAAAGCACTGAAAAAAAGAGAACAAGGACGCTCTAAAAAAGCGAAAAAACAAAATCGTGGCCTAAACACCCACAATTTTCCTTCCTTCTCTCTCCTATCAGTGCTTTTTTTTGTGGGAAAAAGAGGGTTATCTGATGTTTACCGCGTAGAGGTTAGCTATTGCTGATACTGCAGGGTTAAGGTTTGTCAAAATGACGATTTTTCCAGCGTTACTCCATGGGGCTACAAATCCATCCCAAAACGGCCCTGCATACACGACTTTTTTGTTTGTCCCGTCAAAGTCCATGACTTCTACCTTATCTTTACTGGTTAGAACCAGATGACGTGATGTGGGGAGCCACTGCACTGGTGTAATCGGACTGGTGTTTGTAATGTTAGGAGGAGAAGTGGGAGTCGGGGTCGGTTTTTTATTTGTTTGTACGATTTCTTTGACCTGCCCGATTGCATAATTTCTGTCTTCTTTTATGTCGTAGACATAGAGGTTGCCTGTTTTGATTTCCCGTACCTCTTCTGTGGTGTTTGTTCCGATAAGAGCGGGGTTGATAATCAGGGGAATTGAAGCGCTTTTGCTTGCTTCATAGAGGATTTTTGTTTCATCAGGAGAAAATGCGATGATGCGCATGCTTTCTGTCGCCACATGAATAAGATTGTCTTTGAGTGGGAGAAGCTTTTCTTTGTCTTTGGCATGTTTCAATTCCTCCCAATCCTTTGACAAGTTCAGGGTATCCTGTACGAATTTTGGGGATTCATTGAGTTTATCGCTTTCTAATATATAATTTTCTTTACTTGGTGTTGTGAGGAGGAGTTGTTTACTGTCAGGAGACCACGTAAGTCGAGAAGCATCTGTATTGAGTTGTTCTCGTTTGAGGATTTGCCGTGCGTCTCTGTTCATGCCAAGTGGTTTGTCCAGAAGGTCCAGTACCCAGACGCCTGAGCGGGATATGAGTTGAGCTCCATTGGTGGATTCAGGCAACTGGGGGACGATGTATCCGAGTTTGGTGCCGTCAGAAGAAAGGGTAGGATTTTCTACTCCGCTTGAAGTGAGCGCATAGAGAGAAGGATTACTCGAGAAAAGTACTGGGTCCACGCGAGTCAGGACTTCTCCTTGTACTCGTACGTATTTTTCCCAAGGTTGGTATCCGTTTTTGACCACAGTGACGGTATACCATCCGGGAGCAACAGTGATATTAGTATTGGTAGCAGTTTTTGCTTTACCGTCTATGAATAATTGTGCGCCGGTTGGGTCACTGGTGGCTGCTATGAGGCCGTTTGTGCCAAAGGATTTTTTGTTAAAATCCATGCGGTATCCTCTGCCGTAGGCAATGACAAAAAAGGAGATGCCGACGATGGCACACACGATAAACAGGGAAATGAGTGTGTTACTGAGTTCTTTGATTGTCATACCCATATTATACACGATTGGATCATGATAGAATAAAATCAGTTTATACAGGAGAAAGTTTATAAAGTTATTGAGTTTATGAAGGTATTAACTTTATGAACTTTATAAACTTTAAGAACTTTATAACTGAATATTTATGTTTACCAAACGAATCGGTATTGATTTAGGTACCGCCAATTCTTTAGTATGGCTTGCAGGTGAAGGAGTGGTCCTCAATGAACCTACGGTTGTAGCTGTGACGGTAGATGATAATCGTGTGGTTGCTGTCGGCAACGAAGCGAAAGATATGCTTGGACGTACTCCCGGTAATATTACCGCTACCCGCCCTATGCGGGATGGCGTCATAGCAGATTATCGGATTACGGAAGCTATGCTTTCGTATTTTATAGACAGGACTGTCGGAAAAAATCGTTTTTTCAAACCTGAAGTCATGATCTGTGTACCCACAGGCGTTACCCAAGTAGAACGTCGTGCTGTCATGGATGCCACGCTCTCTGCAGGAGCCAAAGTCGTGTACATCATAGAAGAGCCTCTGGCTTCAGCAATTGGGGCCAAAATTCCAATTGCACAAGCATCAGGAAATATGATTGTGGACATAGGGGGTGGGAGTACTGAGGCAGCGGTTATTTCTCTGGGAGGAGTGGTCGTGCATCGGAGCGCGCGTGTTGCAGGGAATAAAATTGAAGAGGCGATTGCTCAATACATAAAAAAACAATATAACCTGATTATCGGTGAACGGATGGCAGAGGCAATAAAAATTACTATTGGTGATGCGATGGGAGATGTGATTTCAGCCGTCAGCTCGTCTCGCGCCGATCTGGGTCGTCAGTCATCAGAAAATCTGCAGTCAGAAAGCCGAAAGCTTATGGCAGATTCTATGGAAGTCAGAGGGCGGGATACGGTATCCGGTATGCCACGGATGATCACACTTACCCGAAAAGAAGTGACAGGAGCTATCATGCCAATGCTGCAGTATATTATTACCGCTGTCAAACAGGTATTGGAAAACACACCACCGGAGCTTGCCGCTGATATTATAGACAAAGGTATCGTTATGGCAGGAGGGACATCGCTTCTGACGAATTTAGATAAACTTTTGACCAAAGAAACCGGAGTAGTTTGTCATGTAGCAGAAGAACCGTTACTGTGCGTGGTTCGCGGCACAGGGGTAGCAATAGAAAATATAGAATTGTATAAACGGACAGTGAGCAGACGATGAGTTTATAAACTTTATAACTTTTTACGTATATGGTATCTAAATACTCTCTTCTTGGAGTTTCTATTACCACTTCTACGAAAAAAATTATTCTTTCTTTTTGCTCTTCTGTATTTTCAAAACGTTCGAAACATATACGGATGTTTCCGATTACTATTGTGACGCCCAACGCAGAGCAGATTGTATTAGCAAGTCACAATGAAAATTTTCGTTTGATTCTAAACAGTGCGGACATTGCTCTGCCAGACGGAGTAGGTGTCGTGTGGGGGATACGACAGTTGTCAGTCATCAATCGTCAGGCGCCAGACGATGTCAAGCCTGTAAGTAGACATCAGATCGCCGTTTCCCGAATATCCGGAGTAGACTTTATGGTGGATTTATGTGGTGTGGCATCAGAGAAAAACCAACGGGTTTTATTGTACGGAGGGAGAGGAGGAATAGCGGGAAAGGCACTCGTAGAATTACAAAAACAGTATCCAAGCCTGCAGGGAATGGCACAGGATGGAATGGAATTTTCTGGTTCAGATACTATTTTTGATGAAACGATTATTGACTCCCTTGTCCAAACAATCAGAAGCAGAAATATCCGAATTGTGTTCATGGGGTTGGGTGCTCCGAAGCAAGAGTATTTACTTTCTTTACTGGAAAAACGACTGCAGGGAGAGCCGGTCATACTCATGGCAGTTGGCGGGGCATTTGATATGATTGCGGGGAAAATTATACGAGCTCCAAAAATTGTTCAGAATTTGGGTTTTGAGTGGTTATGGAGGCTTATTCAAGAGCCTTGGAGGTGGAAAAGACAACGCGCTCTTATGACATTTCTCCGCATGGTCATACTCAAAAAGTTTTTTTGATGTGTCTGTAATAGATACCCCCCTCTGACTTGAACTATTTTTTCTAATTGGGGATAATGGTTGGTATGCGTATTGCTCAAATAGCACCCCCATGGGTACGTGTGCCTCCACAAGGATACGGAGGAGTTGAGCGTATTGTGTCCCAACTCACCGAAGAATTGGTGAAGCGCGGTCATGATGTGACCCTTTTTGCAAGCGGAGACAGTCAAACGCACGCCCGCTTGTCTTCATATTTTCCTCTTTCTATCGGCAATGACGGAAACAAGAAAAAAAATCTATATTCCATGCTGTTTCATCTCTATCCTGCTTTTCGGGATAGCCATACTTTTGACGTCATTCACTGTCATGATATTTATCAGAGTATGTTTTTTGCAGATCTAGTCGCAACTCCAGTAGTGCATACGATTCACGGGACGCTCATGAAACATGAACAGCCGGAGGACCGTCGGGAAGTATATGAGCAGTTTTCTCACCAATCCTTTGTATCTATCAGTAACGCCCAGCGAGCAGGATTACCTCACCTTCACTATATAGACACCGTCTACAATGGTATTGATATGTCCGAATTTTCTTTCGGGAAAGGCGACGGCGGGTATGTCGCGTGGATGGGAAGGATTACCCCAAAAAAAGGCATTGTTGAGGCTATAGAAGCGGCAAAACAGGTAGGGATACCCCTGCGGATTGCCGCAGTCGTTGATCCGGTCGACCAGGAGTTTTTTGATCGGTTTGTTGCTCCAAGTATAGATGGCACAGAGGTACAATTTGTCGGGGAGTTAAAAGAAAAAGAACGGGAATCATTTTTTCAACACGCAAAAGCACTATTAAATCCTATACGATGGCATGAACCATTTGGTTTGGTTATGGTTGAAGCTATGGCATGCGGGACACCAGTCATTGCAACACGCATGGGTTCAACACCTGAGATAGTGGAAGACGGAAGTACAGGATTTTTGGGAGAAGGCACGCCTTTGGCTCATGATATGGAGGTGAGTGCCTTTTCAATAGATCCGGTCAGTGTGTCTTTTTTAACACAAGCGCTTCAAAAAATCGTTTCATTGGACCAGTCAGCATATAGTGCGATGAGAGAGAGAAATAGGAAGCGGGTAGAGAGACTCTTTACTGTAGCCTCTATGGTTGACGGGTATGAAAAAGTATATGAGAATATGAAAGCCGTACATCATGAAGCATCATAATAAAGGAGAATATCTGTATATGGGACAAGCGGAATATGTCGCGCCACTAGTTCCTTCAAACGGAACCACAAATGGGAAAAAGCCTCATATAGGAATTGTCCATTTTTCCGGTCCTCCGACCGTGTCGGGGGTTGATGTCATCATCCGCGATCATGCGCGTCTTTTCCGGTTGTACAATTATAAAGTAGATATCCTTGTGGGAAGCGGGAAACAATTCCGGAAAGATATCCCTGTTCAGATATTTCGCCAGATGAATGCCAGCAATCCGATTGTACTAAAAGTCCGTCAGGAGTTGGAAAAAGGGATAGTATCTAAACGGTTTTATCAACTTGAGAAAAGTCTGTATTTGAAATTGAAACGGTATGTTATTTCCTATGATATCCAAGTGTTGATTGTGCACAATATCATGACACGTCACTATAACCTTGCCTTGACCAGTGCAATCGTGAAGCTTATGCGTGAGTTGCCGCATGTGAAATGTATCGCATGGGTGCATGATACAGCGTATTTTGATGACCCGTTTTTTAAGCTTGACCGGACACTGACACAAAATTTTCCATGGAATCTTTTGGTTACTGCGTATGAGAGCATGACATATGTATGTGTCTCTGATTTTTTGAAAGACAATCTTGCCCGTGCGCTTCCGTCATTATCAAAAGAACATATCCATATGGTCCCAAATGGACTGGATATTCCAAAATTTTTGGGTCTTTCTCCAATTATGCGACAATTTTATGAATATATTGATGGGAGAGGAAGCGACCTGATTGGGGTAATCCCGGTGCGGGCGGTTCCCCGGAAAAAAATCGAATTCGGTATTGAGATTGCCAAGCAAATGGTGGATAGAGGAGTAAATTTTAAATTGATACTGACTGCAAATATCGACCGGAAACGGGCAGAAAATATCGCGTACTTTGAAAAACTCAAACAATTGGTTATCGATCGGCATCTGGAAGAACATATTTTTTTTCTTGAACAATTCTTCAGAGAACGTATGCCGGAAAAGCCGGACGCACGGATTCCTATGCCTGAAGCATATCTCATGAGTGATTTTCTTTTGTTAACCAGCTCTATCGAAGGATTTGGTTTGCCTTTATTGGAAGCAGGGCTTATCAGAGCGCCAATTTTTGCTTCTGATATTCCGCCATTCCGTGAGATAGGGACCACAAATATCAATTATTTTAATCTCTCCGATGATCCGGGACGTGTGGCTGACTTTATCCTTACTACCATGAAAAATTTACCTCAGGCGTATTTTTACCGAAAGGTGATTAATCACTATTCTCTCCGTATGATAGTCAAACAGCAGGTATTGCCTTTACTTACCCATACAGGGTGATGGCCTATGCGGATTGCAATTTTAGCATCAAATTTTATTCGTCTCCCTCCTGAGGCATCTTTTGTTCCGGAAGGGTACAGCGGAGCTCCTGAACATATTATGTCTGTAATCACTGAAGCACTGGTTTTGCGTGGTCATGAAGTGACCCTGTTTGCAAGCGGAGATACCAAAACACAGGCACGTCTTATCTCCGTGACTTCAAAAGCTACAGCAACAGATCCGCAAATTGGTATACGGCATCATATTGATTATGAATATCTGCTTGCTTTCCGATGTTATCAGTTAGCACAGAAGGGGAATTTTGACATCATTCATTCTATTTTCGATACGCGTAGTGCTTTATTTGCATCATTTTCCTCTGTTCCAACTGTTTCAACACTGCATAGTCCTTTGGCAGGAATTAAAAAAGATATTCTTTCGAAAGTTTCTTATACTCAGTGGTATGTGGCTATAAGTAATAGTCAGCGTTTACCACTACCACACTTACGATATATTGACACCATTTACCATGGAATTGATCTTGCTTCTTTTCCATTGAGTGAGGGAGAAAAATCGTATGTTATTTTGGCTGGCCGTATGGTAGAAAACAAAGGAATAACTGTTGCAATTGAAGCTTCGGGGAAAGCCGGCGTGCCTTTGTATCTATTGGGTGAACCTCAAAAAAATGACCCATATTGGGTAGACCATGTTGCTCCGTATATTGATCGAATGCATGTGCATCACGAGGGATTTGTGGAAAGGGAGACTCTTATTAGAAAGTATCAACAGGCGCGCGCTCTGCTTTTTCCAATCCAATGGGAAGAACCGTTTGGACTGGTCATGATTGAAGCTATGGCATGCGGGACACCGGTTATAGCCTACAACAGGGGATCGGTACCCGAAGTCGTACAAGATGGGGTGACCGGATTTATCATTGACCCCGATAACACGGATCGTCCGGGAAAGGGTTCATGGGTTATTAAAAAACAAGGAGTAGAAGGGCTTGTCGAAGCTATTCAACGCATTGGCGAGATTGATCGGCGTGCATGTAGAAATCATGTGAAAGCACACTTTACTGTAGAGAAAATGGTTGATTCGTATGAAAAGGTGTATGCGAAAATAATAGCTTCAAAAGGGGACGCCTTGCAAAGCTAATTTTCTTTCTTCTTTCCTCATATTGCTTTTTTCCTGTATTATGAATATATGAGAGTTTTTTTTGCGACCAGTGAATGTGTGCCATTTTTTAAACTTGGAGGTCTTGGAGATGTGAGCCATGCTTTGCCTGTTGCTCTCTCCCGTCTGGGAGTATCCATCTCCATTGCGCTTCCGTATTATGAGAAGATAAAAGTGCCGTATCGGGAAGGGAGTTGTTTGGGACCATTGGCCGTAGATTTTGCAGGTAAACGCGAGCTTGTATTTATATTTAAAGCACGTATTCCCAACGCGAAAGTCGACGTGCTTCTTTTTCGGCATCCGCGTCTTCAACTGTATTCAAATAATCCGTTTCAATTTTTTTGTGTGTGTTTGGCTACGTATTTACGCCAGCCGCACACTGTTCCCTATGATATTGTGCATTGCAATGACTGGCATACAGCACTATTGCCGCTCCTTTTAGGAGAAAACAATAAAACGCAAAAAAAAGAGCATAGTACTCTCCAAAGCAGGAGATATAAAACTATTCTGACTATACATAATTTACTGTATCAGGGAGTATTTTCTGTGGGGAGAATTTTGGATACAGGAATCCCTGCCTCTGTACTTCACAAAATTCCAACGCCATCAGGAAGTGTCATAAACAGTTTTCGGGAAGGATTGGAACATGCAGATATCATTTCTACCGTGTCTCCTTCCTATGCAAAAGAGATTATCACCCCTGCGTTTGGGGAGCATATGTATCATGTTCTCAGAAAACGTCATGATCGGGTGATCGGTATTTTAAATGGCATTGATGCGTGGATTTGGGATCCAAAAACTGACCCAAATATATCAAAGAATTTTTCTGGTATCAGTGTTATAAAAGGAAAAAAGGAGAATAAGGCATATCTGCAAAAATCCGTTGGTTTACCCGTGACAGATGCGTGCTTATTTGGATTTGTAGGGAGGATAGAGCCAAAGCAAAAAGGCATTGATCTTATCATGGAGGCGGCCAGACGTATGCCCGAAAAACATTTTCAGGTGATCCTTCTTGGGACTGGCGAAAAAAAACAGGTAGCTGCACTGGAATCACTGGATTTGAAAAAACCCAATATTTCCTATATTTCAACGTTTGACGAGCGTCTTGCGCGGAGAATTTTTGCAGGAAGTGACGTCATTTTAGTGCCTTCTAGGTTTGAACCATGCGGTTTGACACAGATGATTGCCATGCGTTATGGAGCTATTCCTCTAGTACGGAAAACTGGTGGTTTGGCAGATTCTGTAGAAGATGGAAAAACAGGTTTTGTGTTTGAAGACTATACAGCGGATCAATTGTGTCGCTCTATGTGGCGGGCTATCGTTATGCGGGAAGATAAACCAAAGGAATGGCTTGCTATGATAAAGCGCGCTATGAAAGAGGATTTTTCCTGGGGAAGAAGCGCAAAAGAGTATTTAAAAGTATACAAACAATTAGCTTCATCCACAGAAAAATAATTACCCTGTTTTTGATGGAAACCACCCAATTATGGTATAGTAATGCCTACACATGACTGTACTTACAGGCCATTTGACCGTACTGACTTTTTTGTTTGCGTTATCGGCAAACATATTTTTTTACCGGATGGCAGGATCTACCGGCGCAGCGCTTTTTTTTGGATTCCTTTTCATAGCTGAAGTCACTCTTTTGAAGAGTCACATACGGGACCATGTTTTGTACAAATCCATAGCCTTTTTGGCTGGTGTGTTTTTACTTTTCCTTTTTTCCATCATGCGTGTCGGCAATGAGTTTGTCCAACTCATACAATGTGGGGGCGCCATGGTATTGTATGGATGTGTCTATTACCTAACTTCATCAGGTAGAGGATCATTTCATTCTGTATCTGAAGTATTTCTTTCTCCGTTTATTTCAATAATCCGGTATATGCAAGGTATAGTTCACTCTCTTGTTTTTTTCCTTACGTTTGGAAAAAAGCAAAGCGTATCATTTGGAGGAGGGGCTCTCATGGACTGGGTGAAGCCTGTAGCTATCGGCCTATGTGTCGGGGTGCCGATAGTGTTGATACTTTTGGGGCTATTATCCCGTGGAGATCCAGTATTTTTGCATTTTCTTGAATCTTTCCATGTCCCAAAGATTCCCGAAGAACTTTTGGGTCGCATACAATTGACTGTGTTGTTTTTTTTGTTTCTTCTCCCGATTGCAGGTACAAAAGGTGACGCGTCAACTATCCACCCATTTACACACTGGAAATCACTTTCTCTTGCCCGCGTCATGACGACAGTCGTCCTATTGGTTGCAGGAGTATTGGGGCTATTTCTTATTGTGCAATGGCCATATGTATTTGCTCGTGTGGCATTTGAAACTGATTTGTCAAAATTTGGCGTCGCGACGTATTCTGAATATGTTAGAAAAGGATTTGGAGAGCTTACGCTGGTTGTATTTCTTGTATATGGTGTTTTATGGGCGGGTATTGTTGGATTACGACTTTCAGCTACAAAAAAGGAACGGAATATCCTTCGTATTGCGTTTTCCTTCCTTTTTTTGCTCATCTGTTTGTATGTAATATCCATAGGTAGACGTATACATTTATACCAACTCTATCATGGGTGGAGTTTGGTTCGGATATATGGCGTTTGGGTGCTTTCATGGATCGGTATGTTGCTGGTAAGTGTATTTTTGAGGCAATTTGAACGGTTGAAAGTCTCTTTGGTCACTATGGAAGTAGTAGGGAGTTTGATTTTTTGCGTAGGGTTTGGGTTTTTTAATGCGGAACACTTTGTTGCAACGGTCCACCCACCAACAGTAAACGGTCGTGTAGATTATGTATATCTTTCCCGATTATCCACCGATGGGATTACCGGATGGGAAAAAGCATACGCATTTGCGCGACTGACACTTGTTGAAAAAAACCTAGATCAGATGCCTGTTATACACATGGAAGATAGGCGTGATGTGGCATATAGCATCAGGATCGTATCCAGACTTCTTGAACAGTACCGGATGCTCGTGATGCAGTATGGCTCAGAGGATGAAAAGAAGCAGGTGATAAAGCAAATTGCTCATCAATATGTTGATTTTCTTACATATCAGGAACATGCCCTTGACGCACAAAAAAGCACGTTGCAGTCGTCATCTCTTATTGGAGAGATTCAAAATGCTATAGAAATTCGAAAGAAGATCCGTGAACAAATACAGGGATGGGTACGTGGGCTTGATGAAGGGTCGATACAGGCGTCTCAGATGAACGGATTATTTTTTATCCCTCCTTTGTATCAAAATAGCGGAAGCGATGGGGAGCGTCAATTTAGTAAAAAGCTGGATAGTATGGATAGGTATACTGCAATATATAGTATGTATGATATATTTGAACTTGATCCTATAAGCACCCGACAGACTATCTGGTTGGATACACTTTTTGTATGGTCACAATCGCGTGTCTACGCATATCAGAAAATGAAGGAACGTATACCGTTTGACCGACTTATTGCTTTGTCTCACGCATATAACAGGCTTTTTGAGAAAATTAGTAATCAAGCAGATCAT
>Ga0172379_10008320_pt1 | contig 13094 bp, 13 predicted proteins | sample GrowelOW334metaG_FD_119756 | JGI IMG/M metagenome (GOLD analysis project Ga0172379, IMG submission 119756) | Groundwater microbial communities from an aquifer near a municipal landfill in Southern Ontario, Canada - Groundwater well OW334 metaG | ecosystem: Environmental > Aquatic > Deep... | reverse complement strand
GGAACCCCAGCAGGCGGACTTGACTGCATCGTGCTTAGCTCTAGACCGCTGGCTATGTGTAAGGTGTTCCGCCGCTTCCATCAGTTGCTTCCGTAATTTCAAAGTTATACTAAATTATGTTGAAAATTTAAAAATAGACGAGCAAGATTGTGTATCAGGTTTTATCGTTCAGACTGAAGGGCGATATAATTGAGCATAAGGAACTTCAAATTTCCTTGTTAATTTTTCCGGGAGGGAAAAATTTCCCTTGTTACTTCTTCCGCCCTTTTTCTGTCTTGGCCCAGGAATCCTTGAGCGGTACTATCCTGTTGAATACTGGTTTTTCCGGTTTTGAATCTGGATCGCAGCAGAAGTAGCCTTGTCTTTCAAACTGGAAAAGGCTTCCGGATTTTGCGTCGGCAAGGCTCCGTTCAAGTTTGCAGTTTTTCAGTACTTCAAGGGAGTTCGGGTTGAGGAACGATTTGAAATCCCCTTCTTCGGCTGAAACATCGGCGACGGTCAGAAGCCGCCCGTAAAGCCTTATTTCCGCGTCCACCGCATGTTTTGCGGAAACCCAGTGGATGGTGCCTTTCACCTTTCTGCCGTCCGGAGTGTTCCCTCCTCTTGTAGCCGGATCGTAATTGCAGTGAATTTCGATGATCTGTCCGCTTGCAGGATCTTTTACAACCCCTGTGCATGTGGCAAGGTAGGCATATCTGAAACGCACTTCTTTCCCGGGTGCAAGACGGAAATAATCTTTGGGAGGGTTTTCCTTGAAATCATCCTGTTCGATATAGATGATTTTCGAGAACGGGATTTTTCTTGTTCCGGCGGAAAGGTCTTCCGGATTGTTCACTGCATCGAGTTGGTCGGTCTGGTTTTCCGGATAATTGTCTATGACAACTTTGAGCGGACGCAGGACTCCGAGAACCCTGGGCGCCTTTTTGTTCAAATCATCCCTGACACAGTGTTCGAGAAGGGCCATGTCCGTCAGGCTGTTATATTTCGTCACGCCTATCGTTTCGCAGAAATTCCGGATTGCCTCGGGCGTATATCCCCTCCTTCTCATTCCGGCCATTGTGGGCATGCGCGGATCGTCCCAGCCGCTGACGAGTTGTTCCTGCACGAGCTGGAGGAGTTTGCGTTTGCTCATGACCGTGTATGAGAGATTAAGTCTGGCGAATTCTATCTGCTGCGGATGACACGGCACGGAAATATGGTCGAGAATCCAGTCGTAGAGTGGACGGTGTATTTCAAACTCAAGGGTGCATATCGAATGGGTTATGCCTTCAATTGCGTCCGAGATGCAGTGTGCGAAATCATACATGGGATAAATGCACCACTTGTCGCCGGTGCGGTGATGTGTCGCCCTCAGAATCCGGTAGATGACAGGATCCCGCATGTGGATGTTCGGGGAGTTCATGTCTATTTTTGCGCGAAGTGTTCGCGAGCCGTCCGGAAATTCTCCGGCGCGCATTCTCTGGAACAGGTCGAGGTTCTCCTGTGCGGAACGGTTGCGGTAGATGCTGTCCTTTCCTGCTTCAGTGAGTTTTCCGCGGTATTCCTTTATCTCCTCGGCGTTGAGGTCGCAGACGTAAGCCCCGCCCTTTTTGATAAGTTCGACAGCGTATCCGTAAAGCTGCTCGAAGTAGTCGGAGGCATAATATTCGCGGTTGTCCCAGTCGAATCCGAGCCATTTCACATCCGTCTTGATCGAATCGACGTATTCGATTTCCTCCTTGCTTGGATTTGTGTCGTCGAGCCGGAGATTGCAGATGCCGTTGTACTTGAGAGCAGTTCCGAAATTCAGGCAGATTGATTTTGCGTGCCCGATATGCAGATAACCGTTGGGTTCCGGAGGAAAGCGCGTATTCACCTTCCCGTTGTTCTTGCTGTTTTTCAAATCCTCTTCAATTATCCCATGAATGAAGCTTGACGGAGAGGCCGTGTTTTCGGATGGCATGTTTTTTCCCTTCCAGAAAGAGTTGAATATATCATGGTTAACAATCATTTACACGGAAATGCGGAATGATTTTTATCATAGGGCCTTGAGCTTTCTCTCGCAGTCCGTCAGGATTATCTGGTCCAGCAGGTCGTCCAGACCGCCTTCCAGAATTCCGGGGAGATTGTGGATTGTGATCCCGAACCTATGATCGGTGACCCTGTTCTGGTGGAAATTGTAAGTCCTTATTTTTTCGCTTCGGTCGCCGGTTCCGACCTGGGAGCGCCTGGTCTCCGCGTGTTTCGCGTCCTCCTCGGCTTTCTGGATTTCATAGATTCTGGCACGCAGTATCCTCAGTGCGATATCCTTGTTCTTGTGCTGTGACTTTTCCTGCTGGCTTGCCACGCTTATGCCGGTCGGGATATGAGTCGCCCTGACCGCCGAGTCCGTGGTGTTGACGCTTTGTCCGCCGTTGCCGGAAGCCCTGAACACGTCGAATTTCAAATCCTGGGGTTTGAGCTCGACTTCAAGTTCTTCGACTTCCGGAAGGACTGTGACGGCGACAGTGGATGTATGGATTCTGCCGCTCGCCTCTGTTTCGGGAACGCGCTGAACCCTGTGTACGCCGCCTTCGTATTTAATGCGTGAATAAACGTTGTCGCCGGAAAGAGAGAAGACTATTTCCTTTGTTCCGCCATTGCCGCCGCTTGAACTGAGTTCAAGTATGTCGTACTTCCAACCCTTGGTTTCCGCATAGCGCTGATACATCCGTGCAAGTTCTGTTGTAAAAAGGGAAGCCTCTTCACCGCCGGCAGCCGGCCTTATTTCAACGATTATATTTTTTGAGTCATTCGGATCCTGCGGGATGAGCGCCATTCTCAGTTTTTTGTCGAGAGCCTCGATTTCGACCTCGAGATTCTGGATGTCCGAGGTTATGAGCGCTTTCAGCTCCGGATCCTGCTCGTTGACAATCATCTTCCTGTTTTCTTCAAGCTGACTTATGAAATCAATCCACCTGTTGTAGTTCTTGAAAAAATCCTCGAGCCTCTGGTGTTCGCGCGAGATTTTCCTGCATTCGTCCTGGCGCGTGTAAATGGAGGGATCGGACAGTTTCGCCTTCACTTCTTCAAGTCGTGATGTCAGTTTGTCTATATGCGGAGCTATTTCCCGGGGAGTCATCTTATTGTCTTTGTCCCATTGATTTCCTGTTAATTCTTCCGGGATGGAAAAAATCTTAAGTGTTGAAAATAAAAAAGCCGCCTTCCAAATAATGCGAAATCCGCAAAATTCTGTGAAGACGGCAGTTTTTGACAGCTACTCAGCTTTTTTATCGTAGCGACGCTTGAATCTCTCGATTCGCCCTGCAGTATCAATAAGTTTCTGTTTGCCGGTGAAAAACGGGTGGCATTTCGCGCATATGCCGACCTTGATTTCCTTGCGTGTGGCGTTGGTTTCCCAAGTTTCGCCGCATGCGCAGTGAATCTTTGAGGGACCATATTCCGGATGTATTTTCTTCTTCATCTAAAGAAACTCCAATTAATTGAATTATATTAAACAAATTCTGAAACAAGGTGCGGAATATAATACTCTCCGCTGATTATGCAAGAGAAAAAAACGGATTTGACTCAATAAGTCTCTCTTTTTCTGTTTCAGGAAAAACCATAGGAAGGAACAAGTCATGGGCGTAAACAGGCAGAGGCCCTTATGGGCGCCGTGGAGGATAAAGTTCATCACATCTGAAAAAACTGACAAATGCTTCCTCTGCGGAAAGCAGAAATGTTTTGACAGTGAAGACGAGGACATGGTAATCGCGAGGGGGAAAAATGTCTTTGCGATACTCAACCGCTATCCCTACAATTCCGGACATGTCATGATTGCCCCGTATGCCCATGTCAAAGATCTTCCGCTTCTTGAGAAAAAGGTCGTGCATGAGTTAATGGACATGACAGTCAAGGCTGAAAAAACAATGCTCCGCTCGATGCGCCCCCAGGGTTTCAATATCGGTTTCAATATCGGGGCTGCGTCAGGGGCCGGTCTTGAAGAGCACATCCATCTGCACATTGTTCCCCGCTGGGGCGGAGACACTAATTTCATGCCTGTTCTAAGCGATACCCGCGTTGTACCCCAGTCGCTTGCCGAGACCGCCTCTTTCCTGAGAGCGGAATGGAAGAAGGGACTCGGCAAATGAAAAAGAAAACCTGCGGAATATCAGTCCGTGAATTGCGGGAAGCCTGGCAGGGACTTCACGATGAACTCGCGAAGGCGTACTGGGAGGCCGGAAGTACGGGCGTCAAAGATTCAATACAGGCTTTTTCCGGAGAGGTCTATGAAATCCTGACGGAGCTGAACCGTGCGGATTTTTCCGCTAAAAGTCCGGCGCTTAAAGGAGCTTCGGCCAAACTGAAGAATTCTGTCGGAAAGATTGAGGACGCGCGCAGGGAAATGGACAGAACAATAAAAACAGTGAAAACTGCTGCGAAAGTCGCAGATGCCCTCGACAAGGCGCTTGATGCTTCCGCCAAGTTTCTGATCTGAAGGGGGATTGATTTGAATAAGAAAACAAAAAAGATCCCGGTTGCCCTGACAATAGCCGGCAGCGACAGCGGGGGCGGGGCGGGAATACAGGCCGATCTCAGGACTTTCGCTTATTATGGGGTTTATGGCTGTTCCGCAATCACCGCCGTGACCGCACAGAACCCGTGCGAAGTTCGCAGGGTTGATGCTTTGCCGGCGGGAGCGGTGAAGGCCCAGCTTGAATCGGTGTTTGACGAATTCGATGTCGGAAGCGTTAAGACGGGCATGCTTTTCGATTCCGGAATAATAAGGGCCGTTTCAAAATTTCTTTCAACAAAAAGAAAAATCAGTGTCGTGGTTGATCCTGTCATGGTTTCAACGAGCGGAGCTGTCCTTCTTAAAAAGGATGCCGTGAGTGCGGTTGCAGGCATGCTTTTTCCAGTCGCCGCCTGGGTGACGCCCAATATTCATGAAGCCGAGCTTCTGCTCGGCAGAAAAATAGGGGATGAGGAGGAAATGATGAAAGCGGCGGCTGATTTTGCGGAAAAGTGGAATTGCGGCTGCATTGTCAAAGGCGGGCATTTGAAAATTAAAGGAAGTATTAAAGTTGATGCGGTTGCATATGATGGCGGACTTTATAGATTATCAAGTCCGGAGATTGAAACGCGGGCCGGACATGGGACCGGCTGTACTTTCAGCGCAGCGATAGCCGCGGGATTCGCATTGGGGCATCCATGGGAGACGGCGTTGCTGTCTGCGAAGTCTTTTGTCTACGGTTCGCTCGTTGAATCTGTGATGCCGGGCGGGAGAATATATGCGATGTTCCCTCCGGCCGGAAAATATTCTAACAAGGTAAGCATCAGACAATGTGGAAAATATTGAATTTAAAAGGCGCCTTTGACTTCAGGGGCGGAAGTTTTTGCATATGTTTTTTTATGTTTCTTTTTTTTACCTGCTCCGCTGTGAAAGTTGAAGCGGGTCCGTATATAAGGTACGCAAGCGTCCACGGCATGCGCTATGTTTACCTGAAGGATGTCGCCAAATATTACGGAATGAACTTTCAGGTCGGGGATAAGGTTTGCGATATGCGCAACAGTAGTGCGAATGCCGCATTCGTATACAATAAGCGCGAAGGAAAGATAAATGGCATAACGGTCAACTACATGTTTCCCCCTTATGTCGCCGGGGTGGAGCCGATGGTAAGCGAATTTGATTTTAATCTGCTTTTGGATCCGGTGATTAGATCGGCAGCCCCCAGATACAAGGTCGGGATAATTGTGATTGATCCCGGACACGGGGGAAGGGACAATGGCGCCGAGGGGAGGATATACCGCGAAAAAGATCTCAATCTCCAGATTGCGCGCAGGCTGAAGGATGTTCTCCGTGCAAAAGGTTATATTGCAATGCTCACAAGGGACAAGGATTTTTTCATTGAACTTGGCGACAGGTCCGGGAAAGCGTCGGCTGTGAAGGCGGACTTGTTCGTGTCAATTCACTGTAACTCTCTCGGGCGCGGTGTTTCCGCAATAAACGGCATTGAGACATACTGCCTTACTCCTGAGGGTGCACCTTCGACGGCCGATGCGAAGGCGAAAAACGGAAACAGGGAAAGAGGGAACGCCAACAATAAAAACAATTATCTGCTCGCCTATGACGTCCAGAGAAGCATTTTGAGAAACACGGGAGCGACGGATCGCGGCGTGAAGCATGCGAGATTCGCAGTTCTCAAGGAGGCGCCATGCCCGGCAGTACTCGTTGAAACCGGATTCATGTCGAATCTTTACGAGGAGCGAAAACTCGGAACGGGCGCATATCAGGATCGCCTGGCATTTGGAATCGCAGACGGAATCATAGCCTACCACCGTGCGATGAGCGGGAAGTGATTCAAGATTCACCGTAACATATTGCAAATAAAAAATCCGCAGGTTTTCACCTGCGGATTTTTTTTGACAGTTAACGCAGTTGTTTACTTGACGCCAAGCTCTTTCTTGATCTCGTTCAGGAAAAGCACTTCTTTGTCGCGATCCGGGAAAAACGTGCCTACTCCGACGTAAATCTTTGTTTTCTTATCGTCAATCTTCTTGTATGTGACAAGTACTTCACTTGATTCAAACCGGCCATCGACAGGAGTGTCCTGCACCTGATTTACCACGAACCCGGCCTTCGGGGCTGCGTTTTTAATGGCCTGTGGCAGTTTGCTGATTGGAACATCAATATCCGCATAAGTCGCATGGCTTTCATGCATGGACATTTTCATGCCTTCGCAGCCTGCGAGCAGAAATGCCAGAACTCCCAATCCGAAAACAACCGACATCAATTTTCTCATACTGTCTCCTTTGTTGTATGTCCCTAAAATAGTCCAACTTCAAATGAAAATCAAACCTTCAGTAGAGCTGACTTAGTAGTCGTGTTCATAAATACGTCATCGGATTTATGAATACGACTACTTAGAACGGGCTTATGCTGAACGAAGAGACTTTATACTGGCCTTCGTCCTCGATCAGGAAAAGGCGGATCATGACATCTTCATCGGTCTTTGTGAATTTCGCCTTCCATACGAATATGTCAACAAGTTTTTTGTTGAGTATGTCCATGAATTTCCTGGATTTATATTCGCCGATCTGCTTTTTAAGATCGTCGTTCAGCGTCTTAAAGTCCTTTTCCTTGACCTGATCCTTGAGCCCCTTGAAGAAGTTGCCGCTGTAGAGGGTGTAGTCGCCTTTGTTTATGCCCTTGAGCATTCTGTCGAGTATGGGGTCTGCAAGATTGATTTTTTCAGCCTCTGTCAGAGTCGGTCTAAGCGTTTCCACAAGCGGTTTTTCATCTTTCTTTCCGGCCTTGTCCTTGTCGGCGTCTCCGGATGAGGGTTTTACGGTTTCACAGCCTGCAAGAAGCGCGAACACCAGCAGGCCGACAATCATTCCGGCAAATCTTTTTCTCATTTTGCTTTCCTCCAGATTTGTTTGTTTTGTCATACCCGTTTGGACGGGATAAGCAAGGTGAATACGCTGCCTTTTCCGATTTCGCTTTTTACATTAATCTTTCCGCCGTGCAATTCAACAAGTCTTTTACTCAAAGTAAGGCCGAGCCCTACGCCCTCATAGTTCGATGTGAGGCCGGTTTCGACCCTGTGGAAGTCTTTGAATATCCGTTTCTGGTCGTCTGCACTGATGCCGATTCCGGTGTCGGCGACTTCAATGACTGCGAATGGCGTCCGCGCCGCCGCTGATTTCCCTGTGTCGTCAATACGGGCGGAGACAGTGACAGTTCCATGATGTGTGAATTTTATTGCGTTGTTTATGATGTTTATCAGTATTTGCCTGATGATCCTTTCATCTGCGGAGATGCTCATGTTCTCCTGAATGTCCGAATCAAGGGATATCCCCTTCTGTTCGGAAAGCGGTTTAAGCATCAGAAGTATGTTTCCGATGGATTCGGAAAGATTTATTTCCGAGAAGGAGGGAGTGAGGACCCCGGCGTCGATTTTTGCAACTTCGAGCAGATCCGAGATCAGGTCGAGCAGATGTTCTGCGGCGGCAAGTATCCGCTGGGCCTGTGCGAGTGTTTTAGGATCTCCCTGCGGAGATTCGGATTTTCTGACTATCAGCTCGGAAAAACCGATGATTGAATTCAGGGGAGTCCTGAGTTCATGGCTCATGTTCGCGAGAAATCTGTCCTTGTGCTTATGCGCTTCAATAAGCTGGGAGGCTTTTTCCCCGAGCTCCCGGTTTATTTTTTCGAGCGCGAGTTTCTGCTGTTCAAGACGCTTCGCCATCAGGTTGAAATCATGCATCACGTCCCCGATTTCGTCGGACTGGATTTTTTTGAAACGGTATTTCAGATTCCCCGAGCTGATTTGTTTTGTGCCATCGCTCAGGTCTTTCAGGGACTTCCTTAGAATGTGACCGAAAAGGAAGGAGGCAGACAGGCTGAAAACAGTTGTCAGCACAAAGAAGAGGACAAGCAGATACTGGAGGTTGCTGAAGAAAAACAGGCTCTGCCTCTGCCAGATTTCAGCGTGATCCATTTCAATTTTCAACATGTTCTGCAGTTTTGACTGGACGTTTTTCAACGATTCGATGATCTGCGAGATGTCATCGGAAACAGTCTGTTTTTCAAATCTATAATACGGCATGTCCGCGCAGACGGCCTCTGATACGGAACATAGCATCTGTGTTTCAGACTGAAGTTCCGATACCGGAATCGGGGGGCGCGTCGTCCTTTCCGATTCTATCCGGGCGAGAAGGTTTATTGTCTTCTGGAAGCTCACAACCTGGTCTCTGAAGGACGAACAGGTGTTTTGTGAAGGCGAGGCGAGAACGCACTGCGCTGAGTTTTCAACCGTGTTGAAGGAGTTGTTGCATGCCAGCAGTGATTCAACATAAAGACGCTCTTTTTCGGCATAAAGCTTTGCTTTGCTTATTTCCCGTTTCCCGATATAGATAAGGAGCGAGCAGAAAAGAATCGTAATAAGGATGTAAGCTGCAAACGTGATGCGGCGAAGTGTGCTGTAGTTTATCCTGCTTCTCATTTTTGCATCCGTTAACATGCCTTACGGCATTAACTGCCAACGAATTAAAAGTAATTCGGCCTTTGTTGGTAGTCAAGCCCGTAAGGCTGTTCTTTTATTTTTCCTGTTTAATTTCCGGTATCCGTTTAAATTCAGATAGTTTAAGAAACTTTTTCTCGGGCGGTGAAAGTGAGAATGAAACGGAAAGTCCGGTGTTTCTTCCAAAATCAATATCATCGGTGTTTCCAGTATTCATCTTCCGCGAGAACTCGACTGTCCAGACTCCCGAATTCCAACTGCCTTTTGCCCTGACATCTGCCAGACTGCCTTCCGGGGTGCTTTGATTGTAGCGTGGAAGCTCGTTTCCCGCAAAAACGGCGAAATACCTGTTGAACCAGCATGACTTCCCGTTGTCCTGCAGAAGATCTGCGAACTCATTGTAGGGTCTGGAAGAAAGGCGCTCGTTTATGAAATAATAATCATCGGCGAATCCGGCCGGGTCTGTTCTTGCCGCGCGCCATATCCAGACATCCGCGTTTTCTGCGAAAGTGCCGGGAATGGCATCCAAGGGAAATTCAGACCATAGTACATAAAGCTCATCTTCTTTTTCCGGACCGGATAAATAAAGCTGTTTCAACGGATCCCAGTGCCATAACCGGTGTTTCCGGTTTTCCTTTTCCGAAGGGAAGACAACAAGCAGATATATGCATGAGTTGTGGGAATAAATCTTGTATTTGATCTCGCAGCTGTCGGTTTTAATTGCTTGAAACGGAACGGAAGACCATGCTTTTTCATTCTGAATTCCGTCAATCACGATGTCGGAGGTAATGCAGCCGCGCGTATTTTTTGATAATTCTGAGGAAGGGGAGGGGGAGTCGGTACTGTCGGGACTATCCTGGCAATTGGTGTTTGATTCCAGGAATATTGAAGAAGAAAGCAAGAAAAGAAAAACACCCCGTTTTGTTTTCTGGGAGAATCTCATTGTTTTCCTGAAAAAGATTCAATCACTTTAGCTTCAAGTCTGTGCATTTTTCAACGGCGGCAACTATTGAGCCGAGCCTGACAGGTTTTTCCAGGACAACGTCAACAGAGAGTTTCAGGATTTCGGCCTTGGCTTCAGGAGAAAGATGTGCGCTGGTGATAATCACCTTGACATCTTCCGTGTCTTCGTTCTGCCTGAGTATCCTGCAGAAGTCGATTCCGTTCATGTTCGGCATTCTGAGATCGAGAATGACGAGGTCGGGCTGCCAGGTGCCGATTAGCAGGACACCCTGCATCCCGTCCGAGGCTTCCCTCAGTTCGAAACCCGAAAACACATCCAGCGCGTCTTTGATGAACTCCCGGAAAGCGCCATCGTCATCAATGACCAGAATTTTAATTTTGCCGGAATCGTTCAGAGTCTTTGGTATGCGGAGGCCGCGCCTTTCCGCAAACTTGTCAAGTTCGTCAACTGTAAACCTATAATGGCCGCCGGGAGTTAACCCGCTGCCAAGCAGATTCTGCTTGACCCAGTTGGTAAGACTGGAGCGGGAAACTCCGAGATATTGGGCGGCATCATTGGTTTTGAGGAGTTTCCTCATTATTTTTTGAGCTCAAACATTTCTCTTATCTGTTTGCCTACGACTTCGACGGGATGTTCACCGAGGGCTTTGCGTTTTGCAAGGAGATTTGGCGCTCCGTTTCTGCTTTCCTTGAGCCATTTTCTTGCGAATTTCCCGTTTTCAACATCCTTGAGAGCCTTCTTCATTCTGGCCTTGGTTGCGGCGTTGATGATTTTGGGGCCAACTTCATATTCACCCCATTCGGCGGTGTTGGATATGATGGAGTTCATCTTCTGTATTCCGCCTTCAAAGATAAGGTCGACAATCAGTTTCATTTCGTGTACGCATTCGAAATAGGCCATTTCCGGAGGGTATCCCGCTTCGGTAAGGACTTCGAATCCGGCTTTCATAAGTTCGACAAGACCGCCGCAGAGAACAGTCTGTTCCCCGAAGAGATCTTCATAGGTTTCCTGTTCAAATGTGCATTCGAGAACGCCGGCGCGTGTGAAGCCCATGGCTTTTGCCATGCCGAGGGCGATTTCCTTGGCTTTGCCGCTCGGGTTCTGTTTTACGGCGAAAAGGCCCGGAACTCCGAAACCGGCAAGGAAGGCCTTGCGTTCTTCGGTGGCGGGGCTTTTGGGGGCGACCATGATGATGTCGACATCTGCAGGTGGGACGATTCCCTTGAAAATGATGTTGAATCCATGTGAGCAGGAAAGAACTTTTCCGGCCTTCATGTGTTTCCTGATTTCCTTTTTGTAGACAGGGCCGTGGAATTCATCGGGAAGAAGGATGTGGACTATGTCGGCAGTCTTTGCGGCTTCTGATATTGACATGGTTTTGAACCCGTCATTTACGGCTTTTTCCCATGAACGGTTCGGATTGCCGTTGAGAGTCTCTGTTTCGCCGATTATAACATTGATACCCGAATCACGCATGCAGAGCGCCTGGGCGGATCCCTGGTTTCCGTAGCCGATAATCGCAATCGTTTTGCCGTTAAGCGCGCTGATGTCAGCATCGCTGTCATGAAGAATCTTCACCATTTTCCTATTCTCCTGTTAATATTGTTGGTGCAAGTTAAAGAAACCGGCTTTGTTTACAGGTTCCCTTTAAGCAACAAAAAGCCATACGATAAGCGCAAACCGCTCTTTTTCAACCAGATTTTTTAACATTCCTGGAAGCTCCATTGGAAAGCACAGGGGAATTTTGCTAGGACGCTTAGGGCTCGTTAAGAAATAACCTTCACATTTTACCCGTTAAATTTTGAATTTTGCAACCAGTTCAACTGATTCCAGTAATTTGCATGTCCACTTGACTCAACCATGAAAATGACAAGCGGCTGAACGATAGCCATTTACAGCGGATTAGCCGTTTTTCGGTTAATTCGTTGTAAGTGGCGTATTATCATTCTATTGCAATGCGCTCGGTCGAGTCGAGTGGATGCTCCGGCAGCATATTGTGAATATAGACGGGGGTTATGGTTGACAAATAATTGAATTGATGTTAGGTTAAAGACGCTGGGATGTTAAGAAGTGTCGGCCCGGCCGGTAAAGATTTTTATTTTCCTGTCATGCCAGAGGGGGTGGATATGAGCATAAGCAGAAAATGTCTGATGGCCTCTGCCGTCCTCCTGCTTTCTGTTTTATTCATTCTTCTTGAGATTGTGAAGCACGTTGTATTTCCTTCCATGGGACTTCTTCAGTCTCATCTTATCACACTGGTTTTTGTGATGATAATTGCTTCCGCGGTGACTTACCTCGTCCATAAAATCGATTTCGACCACCACTGCCAGATAAAAAAGAAACATCTTGAGAATACCAAGCTCGGTATGGCCCTCCACAGCACCGAGGAGCGGTATCGCGCAGTTTTCGAGCATTCGTCAAGCTCGATCATACTGATGGATGGCGAGAGCTGGGAGAATGTGGATTTCAACAGGAAAGCTTACGAAACTCTCGGCTATTCGCGTCGGGAGTTTTCCGGCATCGCACTGAAGGACTACGAGGTGTTGCCGTTTCAGGACACGAAAAAAAGACTGGAGAGGATTGCGTCGGCGGGTGTCCCCGAAACCTATGAGACTCGTTATAGGAAGAAAAACGGCGAGGTTATTGAAGTTCTGGTGAATGTTGAATTTCTCCCGATTGGCGGGAAAAAATATTTCCTGAGCGTGTCCGAGGATATCAGCGAGAGAAAAAGAATTCAGACAAAGGCGATCGAACAGTATGAATTCCTCAACACCCTTATGGAGACAATCCCGTCGCCCGTGTTTTACAAGGACAGACAGGGGAGATACATCGGCTGTAACAAGGCGTTTGAAGATTTTCTGGGAACGGCAAGACAGGGGATACTCGGCAAGAGTGTCTTTGAAACATCTCCCAGGGAAGTTGCCGAGGAGTATTTTAAAAAGGATGATGAGCTTTTCAGAAATCCGGGATCGCAGGTTTACGAATACAAAGTCAAGACAAGGAAACGTGGGCTGCGTGATGTTGTTTTCAGCAAGGCGGCATTCAAAGACATAAAAGGAAACGTCGCCGGTATAATCGGAGTCATTCTCGATATCACCGACCGCAAGAGGGCGGAGGCTGAACTTCAGAGGAGCAGGGATGCCCTG
>Ga0172379_10008319_pt1 | contig 13101 bp, 11 predicted proteins | sample GrowelOW334metaG_FD_119756 | JGI IMG/M metagenome (GOLD analysis project Ga0172379, IMG submission 119756) | Groundwater microbial communities from an aquifer near a municipal landfill in Southern Ontario, Canada - Groundwater well OW334 metaG | ecosystem: Environmental > Aquatic > Deep... | reverse complement strand
TGGATTTTTAGGCAAAAAAATGCCCCCGGCCAAAGGGGGAGGCCGGGGGCAAAGTCTTAACAAAGTTAAGACACACGCTCAGGGAGGAGAAACGTGGAATGACTCACATCATTCACAGCATCAGATAAGCAGTTTCTAAAATAGTTCCAAAAAATATTCTTTGGCAGGGAAAATCATGCAAACTCTTGGACAGTACCCACACATCAGAATGCGCCGTATGCGTCATGATGCCTTTTCACGCGACCTGATGCGTGAGCATGTGCTTACACCGGCGGATTTCATCTACCCGGTTTTCGTGTTGGAAGGCAGCAACAAGGTCGAGGATGTGAAGTCCATGCCGGGGGTGCAGCGCAAGACGCTGGACCTGCTGCTCAAGGATGCCGAGCAATGCGTGAAGCTGGGGATCCCGGTGATGGCGATCTTCCCGGTGATCGAGGCGCCGTTAAAGAGTCTGGATGCACGCGAAGCCTACAACCCGAACGGCTTGGTGCCGCGCGTGGTTGCCGCACTGAAAAAGCATTTCCCTGAACTCGGCGTGATGACCGACATCGCCCTCGACCCTTACACCAGCCATGGGCAGGATGGTCTGATCGACGCCAGCGGCTATGTCCTCAACGACGAGACCGTCGCGGTACTGACCAGGCAGGCGCAGACCCATGCCGCGGCAGGGGCTGACATTGTCGCTCCCTCCGACATGATGGACGGGCGCATCGGCGCGGTGCGCGCGGCTCTGGATGCCGACAAGCACATCCACACCCGCATCATGGCCTACTCGGCCAAGTATGCCTCCAGCTTCTACGGCCCGTTCCGCGATGCGGTCGGTTCCAGCGGCAACCTGGGTACTGGCAACAAATACACCTACCAGATGGATCCGGCCAATTCCGATGAAGCGTTGTGGGAAGTCGGCCTGGACCTGCAGGAAGGCGCGGACATGGTGATGGTCAAACCCGGCATGCCCTACCTTGATATCTTGCGTCGCGTGAAAGACGAATTCAAGGCGCCTACCTTCGTCTATCAGGTCAGCGGCGAATACGCGATGCTCAAGGCCGCCGCGCAGAATGGCTGGCTTAACGAACAGGCATGTGTGCTGGAATCCTTGCTGGCGTTCAAGCGCGCGGGAGCGGACGGGATCTTGACTTACTTCGCCTTGGATGCTGCCCGCTGGCTTAAATCAGAAAGCTAGCAAGGATTCCACCGCCGCAATATCCGCATGCGTCTCGGGATGGCGGCTGCCGCTGTGGCGGGCATTCTCGGGCAGGACGATGATGTGTGTCTGCGTGCCGGATTCGCCGGTCAGGGTGTAGCTGGGCACGGTCTCTTCATGCCCGCCTATCCGAACTATCCATTCCCCATCCTGAAAATCAATCTTGTGCTTGAGCAGAAACAGCAGAACGGCTTTTGCGTCGTCGCTGAACAACATGAGATTGATGTCGGACTGCCCGCCCGCCGTGCCGCTCAATACCGAGCCCGTCAGATACGGATGAAACTCGGCCAGCAAAAGCATGGAAGCGAGAGCTTCTTCGCGTAGCTGGTGCAGGATGGCGGGGTGGCTGTGCTGCTGGTAGAGCGTGCGATAGCTCTGCAGGGCATCATCCACTTCCTGATTGCTGGGCAGGTGTTGCGTGTCCGCCGCGCCGAGCTGCCGGGCTGCTTTGCGTTTGGCAAAGGCGTGGTCGGTGATGCCATCTTCCGCCATCAGTTTGGCGGCTTGGTGCGCCAACTGCTCGCGCATCAGGTCGCGCCTGTTTGCATATTCTCTGGGTGCGCGTTCTTTAGGCATGCGGATGGTCAGAGCAACTGATCCTTGATGGTGTCCGAAGGTTTTATTTCTTCACTGGGTGTGGGCACGACATGTTCGGGCGGAACGTTTTCCTGATAAAAATATTCGATACGAGGACTATTGTCGTCACGATACCCATCTTCATTGATATGAACTGACGCCATATTGTCCGGCATGGTGTAAACCGCCTCCGGCACATCCTTGAGCACCTTTTCCATATAGCCCATCCATATCGGTAATGCTGCCCCCCCGCCGGTCTCCCTGTCTCCCAGACTGCGTGGCTGGTCGTAGCCCATCCATGCGATACCCACCACAGTCGGATGGAAGCCGCAAAACCATGCATCGATGGAGTCATTGGTGGTGCCGGTCTTGCCGGCCAGGTCCTGCCGGCCAAGCTGCATGGCGCGTATGCCGGTGCCATGTTTGACCACGTCCTGCAACATGTTGACCATGGTAAAGGCATTGCGCACATCAATAACCTGCTTTGCCCCATTCCCCGGTACTTCAGGTGTGGTTTTGCTCAGCACGGTGCCTCGCGCATCCTCAATGCGATCTATAAAATAGGGAGTGACGAGAAAACCGCCGTTGGCGAATACAGAATAGCCGGTCAACATTTGCAGCGGCAGTACCGACCCCGCTCCCAGAGCCATGGTCAGGTAGGCCGGGTACTTGGTGGCATCGAAGCCGAACTTGGTGATGTAGTCCTTTGCATATTGCGGGGTGATGGATTGCAATATGCGTATCGAAACCAGATTCTTGGACTTGATCAGGGCCTGGCGCATACGCATCGGCCCTTCAAATTTCCCATCGTAGTTCTTCGGTTCCCAAGGCTCGTTGCCGGTTTGCTCCGCATCAAAGATCAAGGGCGCATCGTTGATCACAGTGGCGGGAGTGAAGCCCTTTTCCAGCGCGGCGGAATACACGAACGGTTTAAAGCTCGACCCCGGCTGTCGCCATGCCTGGGTGATATGGTTGAACTGGTTGCGATTGAAGTCGAAGCCGCCGACCAGCGAGTAAATCGCGCCATTGCGGGGATCGCCGGAAACGAAGGCCGCCTCGACTTGAGGGAGTTGGTTAATTTGCCATACCCCTTTGTCATCCTTGCGCAATCTGACGATTGAGCCGATGTTGATACGCTGGTTCAAGGCGACTTTCTTGTTCAGGGCCGGTTGGGCAAAAAGTAATGCATCCCCGCTGACTTCAGCAATTTCGCCGCCCTTGCAATAGGCTCGAACCAGTTTGGGTGATGCCTCCAGAACCACGGCGGGGATCAGGTCATCGCTGTCTCCGACATCTTGCAGGGTTTCGTCCAGGAGTTCAGCGTTGCTGGTATCCCCGTGTAAATCGACAAAGCCTTCCGGGCCGCGGTAACCCTGGCGCCTGTCATATTCAAGCACGCCTGTGCGTACGGCCTGATAGGCGGCGAGCTGATCCTGTTGCCGAATGGTGGTGTAAACCCTGAAACCTTGCGTGTAGGTGTCATCCTGATATTTTTCATATACAGCCTGCCTGACCATTTCAGAAAGATAGTCTGCCTTGATGCCGAACTCCTGATTTCCACGCAGAGTCACTAAGGGTTGTTGTTGCGCGAGTTCAAATTGTTCATCGCTGATGTAGTTCAATTCGTGCATACGGCGCAAGACATAAAGCTGGCGGAGCTTGGCACGCTTGGGATTGACCACGGGATTATAGGAGGAAGGGGCTTTTGGCAGGCCGGCGAGCATGGCAGCTTCAGCGATCGTGACTTGGCCAAGGGGTTTGCCAAAATAGACTTGTGCGGCCGTGGCAAAGCCATAAGCACGCTGGCCAAGATAAATCTGGTTGATATAAAGCTGCAAAATCTCGTCTTTGCTCAAGTTGTGCTCTATCTTGAAGGTGAGCATCACTTCGTTGAACTTGCGCGTCAAGGTTTTTTCTTTGGTAAGAAAAAAATTGCGCGCCACCTGCATGGTGATCGTGCTGGCCCCCTGTTTGGCGGAACCGGAAGTGAAATTGGAAAATGCCGCGCGGATCACACCCATGTAATCCACGCCGCCGTGTTCATAAAATCGATCGTCTTCAGCGGCAAGTATGGCCTGCTTCATCACTTCCGGTACTTCAGCAATCTTGACCAGCGCGCGGCGCTCTTCCCCGAATTCACTCAGCAGCGTGCCTTCCGCGCTGTAAATGCGCAGAGGTATCTTGGGGCGATAGTCCGTCAGCGCCTCCAGCGAGGGCAGGTTCGGGTAAGCCAATATTGCCGCCAATCCCAGCAATATCGCAGGAAGCAAAAGTAGTGTCAGGGCAGCAAGTGCAGGGGGAAGCCAGCGACGCGAAAACATGTGCAGTTGTCCGAAAATGAGTAAAAATGATATCGTGCGTGGAATTATATCGGCTCCGCGAATATAAATAACCCCTAAAAATAGCTTTACACGGTTTATAGTTATTGCTAGGATTTAATCCACTTTGTACAAATAGAGTGCTAACCAGTCAATGCTTAAAGTAAATTTTGACATACCGCTGGACTTTTTGTGGGCTAAATCTCCGCCTTTGATAGGTGTGGATATCAGCGCGTCATCGGTCAAGATGGTTGAACTGAGCGAGGCGACCAAAAAGGGAGCTTACACCATTGAGCGTTATGCGATCGAGTTGTTGCCCAAAGATGCCATCACTGATGGCAATATCAATAATCTTGACGCCGTCGCGGAGACCATGCAGCGCGCATGGAAGCGGATGGGTACCAGGATCAAGAACATAAGTTTGGCGTTGCCAGCGGCAGCGGTGATTACCAAGAAGATACTTTTGCCTGCGGGTCTGCGCGAAGAGGATTTGGAGTATCAAGTCGAATCTGAAGCCAACCAGTACATTCCATTTGCGCTGGAAGAGGTTAATCTCGATTTTCAGGTGATCGGCCCCTCGCCTGAAAATACCGAGGAACTGGAAGTGTTGCTGGCGGCTTCTCGCAAGGCGAACGTCGAAGATCGGGTCGCAGCTGCCCAGCTGGCCGGGCTAAAAACCGTAGTCATGGATGTTGAGCCCTATGCGGCAGAAATGGCTTTCGAGCAGATTCGAGTTCAACTCCCTGAAGCGGCAGAAGACAAGTGCGTGGCGCTGATAGACATAGGGGCGAGCGTGATGAACGTCAATGTGTTGCGCAATGGGCAGTCGGTATATTCGAGGGATCAGCAGGTAGGTGGTGATCAATTGACGCAGCAGATCCAAAGTGTGTTTGGTTTGTCTGCCGACGAGGCCGAGTCGGCCAAACGCAATGGCGGGTTGCCGGATAACTATGAAAGCGATGTCTTGTCGCCTTTCCGTGAGAACGTGGTTACGGAAATCGCTCGCGCATTGCAGTTCTTTTTCACCTCGACACAATATCACGAAGTGGATTACATCGTGCTTTCAGGCGGATGTGCGGCACTGCCGGGCCTGGATGACGCGGTGGCAACCCGCACCCAGGTGAGCACCATGGTGGCGAATCCGTTTGCTTTGATGGCATTGTCGAGCCGGATCAAACCGCGGCAATTGCAAACCGATGCGCCATCGTTGATTATCGCTTGCGGTTTGGCTATGCGGAGGTTCGACCCATCGTGATACGCGTAAACCTGCTGCCGCATCGTGCGGAAAAACGGCGTGCCCGCCAAATTCAATTTATCGCGCTCTGTGTCATTTCTGTTGTGCTGGCCGGTTTGTTGGTGGGGTCCGTGGAGGTTGCCATCAGCACCCAGATATCCTATCAGGAAAGGCGCAACGCATACCTGAAGGAGCAAACGGCGGAGTTGGACAAGCAGATCGCGGAAATCAAAAAGCTCCGCGAACAGACGCAGGCTTTGCTGGCGCGCAAGAATGTGGTGGAAGGCTTGCAAAGTACGCGGTCGGATGTGGTGCATCTGCTGGACCAGATGTTGCGCATACTTCCGGATGGGGTGTATCTCAAGTCGCTCAAGCAGACGGGCAATAAAATAGTCCTGCTCGGCTTTGCCCAATCAAACGCGCGTGTCTCCACATTGATGCGTGCGGTCGAGGATTCGCCCTGGCTCGATTCTCCTGCGTTGGTAGAAATCAAGGCTACCGGTTCCGGCGCTGGACGCATCAACGAATTTACGTTGAACTTCAATTTGACCAAGCCGCAGGTTGTAGTCAGTGCCACACCCACCGCCAAACCTGTCGGCGCGAAGAATTAAGGTGTCAAGATGAACTTAGATGACCTGAAGAAAAGTTTTGCCGACCTGAAGAACCTGAACCCGAAGACTCCGGGAGCGTGGCCTTGGTCTGCAAAGATCATCACATTCCTGGTGCTGTTCCTCGCTGTAGTTGTGGCGGGCGCGTTGCTCTTGTGGCAAGGCGAATGGGAAACCCTGAGCAATGTCAAGCAGGAGGAAGGCCAGCTGAAAGAGACTTTCCTGAATAAAAAGAGGCAGGCGATCAATCTGGACTTGATCAAGAAACAGCTTACCGAAACCCAGGAGTCATTCGGCGCATTACTCAAGCAACTACCCAGCAAATCGGAAATGGATGCTTTGTTGACAGATATCAATCAGGCTGGTCTAGGCCGCGGGTTGCAGTTCGAACTGTTTCGCCCCGGCGCGGAAAAGATGAGCGGGGCATTTGCCGAGCAGCCTATCACTATCAAGGTGACGGGAAATTATGATGACATCGGAAGATTTTCCAGCGACATCGCGATGTTGCCGCGTATAGTGACCCTGAATGATATAGCGATAATTTCCGGATCCAATGGGTTGTCCATGGATGCCGTTGCGAAGACTTTCCGGTATCTGGATGAAGCAGAAGTGGCTGCGCAGCAAAAGTCAGCCAAAGCGGGAGCAAAGAAATGAGGCTGATCCATATTGCGCTTGTTTCATTGTTGCTGGCAGGATGCGGCGGCGAAGAATTCCAGGATCTGCGCGATTTCGTCAAAAATTCCGGTGCCGACATGCGCGGCAAAATAGAGCCGCCTCCGGAGGTAAAACCATATGAATATTTTGCTTATAACAACGAGACCAACCTGCCCGATCCATTCAAGCCGCGAAAACAGGAATTGCGGCCCGGTGGCAGCACGGGAATCAACCAGCCTGATTTCGATCGTCCTAAAGAGGCGCTGGAGGAATTTCCCCTCGAAAGCCTGAAAATGGTTGGTTACCTTTACATGAATAAGGTGGGATATGCGGTGATACGCGCTACCGATACCAAGCTGTACCGGGTTAAAGCAGGAAATCATATGGGCACGAACTTTGGTTTGGTAGAAGCGGTTTCCGATACGGAAGTCAAGGTCAAAGAGATGGTTCAAGACAGCGCAGGCGACTGGACTGAACGCTTGAGCAGCCTGCAGTTAATTGAATGATTAGGAGCAAAATAATGAAACAGCTAAATGACACAGCTATTAATTCGTTCTTTGGACGAATCGCGGTGCTCTCCTTCCGGGTCAGGCAGGGCGCTGGCAGATTTTTGCGCCATTTCCTTGGAAGCGGAATTTCTCAGGGAACGCTTAAGACAGTGGTTCAAGATGCCATTCGTTTGCTGGGGCTGCTGGTCGCATTTGGTGTTTTGGGTGCTCAGGCACAGGCGGCTGACGCGCAGAACAGCATTTCCGCGCTGAGCGTCAGCTCAGGTAACGGGACGACGATCATCAAGGTCGAATTGGCGCAGCCACTGACCAGCCTGCCGGCCGGGTTTACCATCAATGCCCCGCCGCGCATCGCATTTGATTTCCCTGATACTGCAAATGGATTGGGTAAATCGGTTCAGGATTTCACTGAAGGGGATTTGCGCAGCGCCAATATCGTGCAAGCCGGCAGCCGCACCCGTTTGGTGGTCAACCTTAATCAGATGCTGACCTACGATACCAAGATCGATGGAAACAACCTTCTGATCACCTTGTATGGCAAGCCTGCAGATATGGCCGCCACCAGCAGCTCCGCGCGCTTTGCCGAGGCAAGGCAGGGTGCAAAACAGCACGAGTTGCGCGACATAGATTTTCGTCGCGGCAAGAATGGTGAAGGACGCATCCAGGTAGACCTCTCTGACCCCGGTATTGGAATTGACATACGGCAACAAGGCACCACGCTGATAGTCGATTTTCTCAAGACTAACCTGCCGCGCAATTTGCAGCGCAAACTGGACGTGGTCGATTTTGCTACACCAGTGCAAGGCGTGGATACTTTTGCGCAGGGTGACAACGTGCGCATGGTGATCGAACCCTCCGGCAACTGGGAGCATGCAGCTTACCAAACCGACAATAAATTCATCGTCGAAGTGAAGCCCGTCACCGTGGACCCCGATAAACTTGGCAAGGGCAATAAAATCGGCTATACGGGCGAAAAGTTGACGCTGAATTTTCAAAAGATCGATGTCCGTGAAGCATTGAACGTGATTGCCGATTTCACCGAAACAAACATGGTGATCAGCGATACGGTAAAAGGCAATATCACGCTGCGATTGAAGGATGTGCCGTGGGACCAGGCTTTTGACATCATTTTGCAGAGTCGCGGCTTGGATATGCGCAAGAGCGGTAACGTGATTCAAGTCGCGCCCCGCGAAGAGATTGCGGCCAAGGAAAAGATCGAATTGACCTCGCGCCAGGAGATTTCCGAATTGGAAGATCTGCGTACAGAGAGTTTCCCGATAAGTTATCAAAAGGCAGATGCTCTGGCTGCGCTCCTGTCCAGTGACAAGCAGCGTATTCTGTCCAAGCGCGGCAGCGCAGTTGTAGATGCGCGCACCAATACCCTGTTCATTCAGGACACGCCTGACCGTCTCGAAGAAGCGCGCAAACTGATCAAGCAAGTCGACGTGCCGGTGCGCCAGGTGATGATAGAAGCGCGTGTGGTCGAGGCGTCGGACAAGTTTGGCAAGAATCTGGGTGTAAGGCTCGGATACAACTCCAATGACGCATTCCAAATTGGTAACAGCACAAGGTTGTTCGGAAACATCGGCGCGAATACTGTCACCGGAGGACCATTGGTCGGCACGACCATGCCGGCTGCCACACCCAATGTCAATTTGCCCTCTGCGGGTACCGCCGGCGCATTCTCCATGCTGTTATTCAACAGTTCGTTGAGCAAGTTGTTATCGGTTGAACTGACCGCGCTTGAAACTGACAGCAAGGGCAAGGTTATTTCCAGTCCTCGTGTCGTGACATCGGACCAGACCGAAGCCACGATTGCAACGGGTACCGAAGTGCCATACCAGGAGGCCAGCAGTAGCGGGGCAACGACTGTGGCATTCAAAAGCGCGACGTTGAGTTTATCGGTCAAGCCGCAAATCACCCCGGATGATCATGTCATCATGGACATAAAGGTGAACAAGGACTCGGTTGGCACATTGTATGCGGGTGTCCCCAGCATCGATACCAACAAAGTAACCACCCAGGTGCTGGTGGAAAACGGGGGTACGGTGGTGATAGGCGGGGTGTATTCCCAACAACAAAGTGACGGCGTCAATAAAGTGCCGTTGCTTGGGGATATCCCGATACTGGGCTACTTCTTCAGAAGTTCGGCCAAGATCGACAACAAGAGCGAGCTGCTGGTGTTCATTACTCCTAAAATCATCAAGGATGCAATGAGCTTGCGATAAGGCAAGGCGCCAGCATTTATATCAACCTTTCCTTTGGTTGAAAGCCCGGCTGGTCCGGGCTTTTGTTTTTATCGTTTACAATATGCAGCATGCAGATCAACCCAGAGAACGATGGCGCAAGTAACCTTTCCGACAATAGCCGCAAGCTTCAGTCAGGCAACCTGATTCTGGTGGGCATGATGGGTTCTGGCAAGACTACCGTAGGGCGGGTGCTGGCCAGGCAATTGGGCAAGGTATTTGTGGACAGCGATGAAGAAATCACCAAACGTACCGGCGTGACGGTTCCGCACATATTCGATGTGGAAGGCGAAGCCGGGTTTCGCCAGCGTGAAGCCGTAACAATTCGCGAGCTGGCGGCGCGCGACAACATGGTCCTGGCAACCGGCGGCGGTGCTGTGCTGGACGAGCAGAATCGGAGGGGGCTGCAACAGAACGGGATAGTCATCTACCTGAGGGCGAGCGTGCACGATCTGTGGCAGCGTACCCGTCATGATCGCAATCGTCCGTTGCTGCAGACAGATAATCCGCGCGCCAGATTGACTGAACTGTTTCAACAGCGTGACCCGCTATACAGGCAAGTGTCCGATATCGTCGTTCAAAGCGGCAAGCAGAGCGCACACGCCTTGATGCTGCATCTTGCGGATGAGATCGACGCATACAGAAAAAGTTGTGGTTCCAGGCTCCCTTAAGACTTGGCAGGAAGATCATGCAAACACTCACAGTAGGATTGGGCGAACGGAGTTATCCGATATACATCGGCAGCGCTCTGCTTGACCGGGCAGAATTGCTGCAAGCGCATCTGCCGCGCAAGCGGGTAGCCATCGTTACCAATACCACGGTCGCCCCGCTTTATCTTGGGAAGCTTCAGCATGTTTTGCAGGCCATCGGAGTCAGCAGCGTGACGGTCATTCTGCCGGATGGGGAGGAATATAAGAATTCCGATACGCTGAACCTGATCTATGACGCGCTGCTCAAGAATCGTTGCGAGCGCAGCACGCCGCTGATCGCCTTGGGCGGCGGCGTGATCGGTGATATGACCGGCTATGCCGCCGCGACCTATCTGCGCGGCGTGCCATTTATCCAGATACCGACCACGCTGCTGGCGCAGGTGGATTCGTCGGTGGGCGGCAAGACCGGCATCAATCATCCGCTGGGCAAGAACATGATAGGCGCGTTCTACCAGCCGCAACTGGTGCTGGCCGACACGGGTACGCTGAACACCTTGCCGGACAAGGAGTTGGCGGCAGGCCTGGCCGAGGTCATCAAATATGGCTTGATCCGCGACCTGCCGTTCCTCGAATGGCTGGAACTGAACATGGACAAGTTGCTGGCGCGCGACACTGACGCGCTGCAATACGCGATCGCGCGCAGTTGCCAGAACAAGGCCGACGTGGTCGCGGCGGACGAGCGTGAAAGCGGCGAGCGCGCGCTGTTGAATCTGGGCCACACTTTCGGGCACGCGATCGAGTCCGGCATGGGTTACGGCAACTGGTTGCATGGTGAAGGTGTCGCGGCAGGCACCGTGATGGCGGCCGACCTGTCGCAGCGCCTGGGCTGGATCAGCGCGCAGGATGTGGAGCGTATCCGCAGGCTGTTCGAGCGCGCCGGGTTGCCTACGGCAGCGCCTGATCTGGGCGTGGATAGATATCTGGAACTGATGGGGCTGGACAAGAAGGTCGAGGGCGGCAGGATGCGTTTCGTATTGCTCAGGCAAGTCGGCCATGCCGTGGTTTATGGAGATGTGCCGCCAGCCCTTTTGCGGCAGACCCTGCAGGCTTGCTGTGGAGGTGTGGCAGCAGAGCTGCCGGACACCCGCCGGCGCACCGCTCCCGCGGATGGCAAGCATGGCTGATCTCGCACCGTACGCCGTCACCGGGAGTAATTCGCGCGGCCGGCATGTGGCCGAGGATGCGCCGCAGGGGCGCAGCGAATTCCAGCGCGACCGCGACCGCATCATCCATTCAGGCGCGTTTCGCCGCCTTGAATACAAAACCCAGGTGTTCGTGAACCACGAGGGCGACCTGTTCCGCACCCGTCTCACCCACAGCATCGAAGTCGCGCAGATCGCGCGTTCCATCGCGCGGCGGTTGCGCCTGAACGAAGACCTCGCCGAAGCGATCTCGCTGGCGCACGATCTCGGCCATACCCCGTTCGGCCATGCCGGCCAGGACGCGCTGAACGCTTGCATGAAAGCGTATGGCGGTTTCGAGCACAACCTGCAATCGCTGCGCGTCGTGGACAAGCTGGAAGAACGCTATGCCGCATTCGACGGGCTGAATCTTTGCTTCGAAACACGCGAAGGCATCCTCAAGCATTGCTCGCCGGACAAAGCTGCGCAACTGGGCGAGCTGGGCGAACGCTTCCTGAACGATCGCCGCCCCTCGCTGGAAGCGCAGGTCGCCAACCTGGCCGATGAGATCGCCTACAACAATCACGATGTGGATGACGGCTTGCGTTCCGGCTTGATCACATTGGAACAACTCGAAACCGTGCCGCTGGTTGCCAGGCAATTGGACGAAGTGCATCGCGCCTATCCCGATCTGCCGGAGCGGCGCGTGGTGCATGAAACCGTGCGGCGCATGATCAATACGCTGGTGTCCGATCTGATCCGCCAGAGTGTAAGCAATATCAGCTTACGCGCCCCATCCTCGCTGGAAGATGTGCGCAGTGCCCCGGCGATGATCGCTTACAGCCCGGAAATGTACGAACAGCAGCGCGCGCTGAAAAGTTTTCTGCGCAATAATCTGTACCGCCATTACCGCGTATTGCGCATGAGTGCCAAGGCGCAGCGCATCATCAGCGACCTGTTCGGCATATTCATGGCTGACAGCCGCTTGTTGCCCCCGCAATTTCAAAGTTTGGCTGAACAAGACCGGGCACGTGCGGTTGCCGACTATATCGCCGGCATGACCGATCGCTATGCGATACGTGAGCATCGCCGCATTTTTTCGATTGAGGAAGTGGCGCTGGTGGCGGGAGCCTGAATCAGGTTGGCAGCAGTTTGCGCCATCCGGTGCGATTGCAGACAATCGGGCATCCTTCAGGTAGGATGGATTCTGTTCAATCGGCCCGGCTTTGACCCGCTAAACGTATATCTCATGGATCGGATACCGCGTGACTGATAAAAAGCAGACTATGTACGAGATACTGGCAATCTCGCAGACCGCAACACTTCCGGAAATCAAGGCCGCACACCATCGTCTGACCCGGGCGCTTGTTTCAAGCGAGTCCGGCTTGGCGCACGAGGAGGTCAATCACAAATTGCAAGTGCTGGACCTGGCTTTGAATACGCTCTCCGTGCAGTGGTCCCGTGATGCCTATGATGCCCAGTTGGCTGCCCTCGATCCTTCAGCGAATACTGCTTTGCCAGCGCTTAGTGTCATGAAGGTGCCGCAAGGCGCCGTTTTCAATCCTCTCCAGGTAGCTGCCGCGATCGAGGATACCCGCAGACTGGCTGTTTCGAGCAAGGCCGGGCATCCGGTCCCATTGGCGGTGATGTCTGCGACCGTCAGCAGTTCGGTGTCGGCATTAAGGACCATATTCAGGGTGTTCGGAGGCTTGCTGGTGCTTGGCATAGTGATTTTTACGAGCATGAGGATAGCTCAAAGCCGGGGGGAGGCCCCTTATCCGGAGGTGCGTGCAATGGCCGAAGAAAAAGTGATCATCCAGGATTACTACCATAAGTACGGAGTGAGGCCGGCCAGCAGGGCCGAAGCCGAAGCGTTGGAACTGGAAAATCGCCGCCAGGCGAATGCGCAGCATATGGCTGA
>Ga0172379_10008318_pt1 | contig 13101 bp, 15 predicted proteins | sample GrowelOW334metaG_FD_119756 | JGI IMG/M metagenome (GOLD analysis project Ga0172379, IMG submission 119756) | Groundwater microbial communities from an aquifer near a municipal landfill in Southern Ontario, Canada - Groundwater well OW334 metaG | ecosystem: Environmental > Aquatic > Deep... | reverse complement strand
TACTTGCCATCCTTTATTTCAACTGCATAAGCGTCAATCCCCTGTTTGCGCAGGACATTGATGCCATCGATGTAAACCAGTTCTTCTCCTTCGGCCACCTCGCAACTTTCAAGTGCCCGAAATATTTCTGGCGAGAACACAAATCCGCCCAAAGTTGCCAGATTCATATCAGCGCCCTTTTCACCTGGTTTTTCGATCAGCTCTTCTATCCTGACGACGCCTGGCTCTACCTCTGGTCCCCTAGCAAAACCATACTTTTTGCGGTCCTCTGGCTTCGTCGTCTTGATCGAGCCCATGATGACTCCGCCATATTTGTTATATGCGTCGATCAACTGAGTTGTCTTGTTCGGACTCCCCTGCATTATCTCGTCTCCCCAGCAAACAACAAAGGGTTCGTCGCCAATAATGTTTTTGGCGGTTAGGATAGCGTCACCGTTGCCGCGCATTTCCTTCTGTCGGACATAGACAAATTCAGCCATGTCGGAAATCTTTCTGATCTGGTCGAGCTGTTCTAGTTTCCCAGCGATCTTTAGTTTGTTTTCCAGCTCGAGATGGCGGTCAAAATGGTCCTCAATAGCTCGTTTGTGCCAGCCAGTGATGATAATAATTTGCTCAATCCCCGCCTCTACTAAATCCTCGACAACATACTGAATGACCGGTTTATCCACAACGGGAAGCATCTCCTTGGGCATTGCCTTTGTCTCTGGCAAAAACCTTGTACCGTATCCGGCGGCCGGGATAACGGCTTTGCGAATTTTTTTCATCTCTAGTTCCTTTTTTATATGATTTATTAGACTTATAGGACATATAAGTCCTATATCATGAATATCGTATCAAAAAAACTCTTCGGTGCGAAGAGTTTTTTAATTTAAGATCCCGCATCTCAAGTCTCAGTGCGGGACGACACTTGGCGTGTCATTTCGTATCAGCATTGACCTTAATCACTTTTGTCTTAACTTTTTCGTCTTTTGGAATTTCAATTCTCAAGAGACCGTCTTTCATTGTCGCCTTTGATTGATCAGAATTGACAGCGATCGGCATGACATATGATCTGGAAAAGCCACCCCAATAGCATTCTTTAGTGAAATGTTTTTCACCAGCAATTTCATGACCAGGATGGCGTGAGCCTTTTATAGTGATGACTTCGTCAGTTATGGAGATATCAATATCAGCAGCACTGACGCCGGCTATCGGCGCTAATATGTAAACACTGTGGTCGTCTTGATAGACATCTATAGCCAGCTGACCCTCAGTTTCTTCGGCTAACCAATCATTTTGATTTTCTTGGGACACAGCCCTCCTTATGGTCAGTGTTTTCCTTTTCTATAGTATAGTGGTCTGTTATAATTTAGTCAACACATAGTATTATTCTTATTTTATTATGCCAAATACTCGCAGTGGAACTAATTTAATTTACACCTTTTTACTAGATATATTTTTTCCACCAAAGTGTTTAAACTGTGGAAAATACGGCGAAATAGTTTGCTTTGATTGTGCCAAGGAAATATCTCTGATACAAACTCTGACATGTCCGGAGTGTGGCAAAGTTTCTCAAAATGGAAAATATTGCCAATCGTGTAAAAGCGCACACAAGAACATCGCATTGAAGGGGATTGTCATTGGCGCACACTATGATTCAGGACCGCTAAAGGAGATGATTCATCACTTTAAATATTCTGGCTATTTGTCTCTGTCTGAGCAATTAGCGGAAATAATTTGCAGTCGACTAACCAACATAAATGGTTTGAAAAATTTTGTGGTAGTACCAGTTCCACTGCATTTATCGAGGAAAAACCGACGTGGATACAATCAATCAGAGTTATTAGCGAGGTATATTTCGGCCCACTTTGATATGCCGGGTGGTGATGCACTTGTCCGTATGCGTGATACTAAGCCGCAAATCGGTTTACCTCGGGCCAAAAGGCTTGAAAACCTAGAGGACGCCTTCTCCTGTCAGGACACAGAATTGATTACCGATCGCAAGATTTTGCTGATTGACGATGTCACGACAACTGGCGCGACGCTAAACGAATGTGCCAAAGCACTGAAAAATGCTGGCGCCAAAGAGATCTGGGGCGCAGTTGTGGCGAGAAATATTTGAAAAAATTTCTAATTACTCTAATTGACCTAAGCTCTAAACAAGCACCAAATCAAAAACTAATGCCCATCCCACTAGCCGGCTCTAGTCATTTTTCGGATTTAGAAATTGAGATTTGTTTAGAATAATTAGGTTAATAAGAAATTAGGTCAATTTTCTATTTGACAGTAACGGCTGTTCCATAACAGAGAACTTCAGTTACGCCGTTCATAATTTCAGTTGCGTCATAGCGGACGGCGATCAGGCCATTTGCTCCCATTTCTTCGGCATGTTTTATCATCAATTCATAGGCGTCTTCACGAGTTTTTTCGCATAATTCTGTGTAGAGCGTGATGTTGCCACCGATAATAGTTTGGAGTGAGGCACCGATAGCACCAAAAACCGAGCGAGAACGCACGATGATTCCCCTGGCTACACCGAGATTTTTGACAATTTTCTTGTCCGGTAGTTCTAGTGCCGTAGTAACGTTTTTGTGATCCATAATATTTCCTTATTAATTAATATTTGTGACAAGTTTGCTTCTGTCTTTTTCCAGTACCTTACTCGATGTGAGATAGAATTCTAGTTGTGTGACAGTCGTGCTACCAAAAACCTGTTCTTGTTTCGACAGGGAAAATTGTCGCAATTCTTCATCAAAAGACTTGGTAAAACGAGCAATATTAAGCCAGCCAACCTTACTTAGCCTCGGTAAAAAACTATCGTAATCTATTAGAGATGGATCGTTTTGGCGTAGGGCTTTCCTGAAGTTTTGCAAAGCATTGTTTCGACAGTAAACACCGATGAAGACTGACTGATTATTTATCTGGACGCCTTTATAAGTTACGTCTAGGTGAAATTTCACAAACTCCTCCCTTGCCATCTGGATAAATTTTTCTGCATCGTGATTAGCGGAAGTATAGCCGATAATCGTGAAGTGAAGTTGGCTGGGGGAGTAATAGTAATATTGGGGGTACTTAATCCGGAGGAGGCTGGAGATTTTACTTATTTCCTTGATAATTTTTTGGCCTGGTCGAGCCACTAAGGTGTGTACAGTTTCGATCGGCTGATTGTCAAAACGGACAGTTTTCCCGGGTTCAGCTGACAAGGTTTGGCCAAAGAAAATTTTTTCGTCTGATAATCTCATTTCTTTTTTATAGCAGATTTGTTGAAGAAAGTCACAAAAAATGCTAGTATTACTCGTGTTAGGAGGCGTCGCATAGTGGTTTAGTGCACCGGTCTTGAAAACCGGCAGGGCTGCAAGGTCCTCAGAGGTTCGAATCCTCTCGCCTCCGCCAGTCTTCGTTACAACAGAAGGCAAGTTGTTATATAAACCAAAATGAACACTACTAAGAGATTGCTCTATATTGATAACCTGAGATTGGCGCTTATTGTGTTTGTGGTGATGCAGCATCTTGCAACCAACAGCGGTCTCGGTAGTTGTGTTTATTATGCAAACTTACATCTAAATACTCTATCTAGCATCTGGTTTTCGTTCTATCCTTCTTTTCAGCAAGCATATTTTATGGGACTTCTTTTTTTGATCGCAGGATACTTTACTGTGGGGAGTTTTAATCGAAAAGGTTGTATTTTGTTTATCCGTGATCGGTTTAAACGCTTGATTATACCAACTTTGTTCTACATTATATTGCTAAATCCGTTTGTGCAGTTTCTTAGTTTTGGCAATATAAATTATAATATTTATGATTTTATTTCAGGCACAGGTGTTATGTGGTTTACAGTAGCTCTTTTTATTTTTTCATTGTTTTATGCGCTGTGTCGTTTTTTCAGTCAAGAGCCCGATCTCCTCAGTAATAATATTGAGCTGTCATTTAAAAAGGTATTAATTTTAATTTTGCTAATTTCTGTTTCAGTATTCATTTTAAGAATATTTTTTCCGATCGGCAGCATTATTTTTAATATGCAGCTATCCTATTTTGCTTCATATATAGTTCTCTTTATTATGGGAATTGTTGCTTACAAAACCAATCTCTTCTCCAAAATTGATTACAAGACAGGAAAAAAGTGGCTGATTTCTGGCGTTTTTGTAGGTTTTGTTGCTTGGTTTGTTCTGATAACAATCGTTGGTAAGAGTAACACAGTAGTTGCTATAAACGGTGGATTGACCTGGCAAAGTGCAGCATATTCGACATGGGAGTCATTTGTGGCAGTCGCAATGAGTATCGGGCTGGTTGCGCTTTTTAAAGAAAAATTAAATTATCAAACTAGATTGTTAAAAACCCTGTCTGACAATTCATTTACTGTATATATGATCCAACTTGCTATTATTACACCAATTATTTTGCTTTTCGAACCGGTTGCACTCCATCCAATTGTGAAATGGTTGCTAATGTGTCTTATTTGTATGCCTGTTTGTTTTATTATCTCAAACTATTTTGTGCGCAAAATTCCACTGTTAAAGAGTTTTTTATAGACACGCGCGACCGAGAGCCTGTATCAGTCGAAGCAATTATCTCTTGCATAGACATATGGCTTGTCATCAGAAGGACACAGTCTATAGTTTTGAACAACATATCTACCGACAGCGCTATCTTCTGAAAAATAGTTGTATTTTGCAGTCATCTCAAAATCAAGAATTGCGTACTCAGGTCTGATGAGTTTGAAGGTGCTAAGAGCTTTTTGCTGACACTCTGATGTGTTGCAATAAACTTCGTTGCTGTAAGTGTCAAAATAATTAATTTTTTTCGTCTCGAAATAAAGGCCTGGCAGAAAGGGTCCGGCATAAATATTGTTTGAATTTTTGATGATTTTGGAAACAATTTCCGGTTTTTTGTTCATAAAAATATTGTTGGTGCCGAGACCGCTAGAGGCACAAAAAAAATAAAATATTGAGACAATTGAGAGCAGCGCATAATCGGCGGCTGTTTTGCCCCAGGCTCTTTGGGGTCGTAGTAGGGGATAGGAGATAGCCACGATAAGAAAGGGCGATATATTTATCAAAAAGTGAAATATTTCGAAATTGTTGAACATACTGAGAAAAAGCGCCAATTGCATCACAAATAAAATATGAACTTTTCTTTCTCGAGTTTTGCGATAGGTGATCCACATCATAGTCAAAAAAATTGCCGCCAGAAAATACAAAAAGAAATTGTAAAAGCTTGAGCCGAGATAATCAGCCTGAAATGGTAGTGTGGCTAGATTGTGCCAGATTGTCCCCAGTGGCCAGGGCGAATAGAGGAGAAAGACAGTAATGAAAAAACTTGACAGGAAAAAGCCAAAGCTCGACCCCCTGTTTCTTTTTTCAGTCCCAAGTATGAAGACTGAAGCGATAAAGACGAATAACCCTTTTGTTTGAAGCGTCCAGACAATCAGGGCATTGACGATGCCGATAATAATTATTCGAAATCGGTCACTGCTCTGAAAGGGAAAAAGCAAAAAATATGTCAGAATAACTGCGAGGAAGCTACTGAGTGAATTGTGATTGATCACAGGAAAGAAGGAGGTGGCAACCAGCCAAAAGAAAGCGGCGAGAAAAGCGGTCAAGTGCTTCGCTGTCAATTTGTAAGCGATTAGATAGGTAAAAAGGACTGAGAGATAGCCGAAAAAAATGAAGGGGATTTTTGCTCCGACATAGCTAAGGCCAAAGAGTTTCCAGCCGGCCAGGACGAGCAGAGGTGCTCCTGGGGGAATATAGTCATGAAAATCCGTATATACAGCCTGGTGATTCCACCAATGCCAGGCCAGATTGGTCACACTGCCTTCGTCACTGCTGTAGAGGTGAGCAGAGTAAAAAAGAATTGTCAGTATCGGTAGAGCGGCGCAGAACAATATGCCTATCGACCTCTCATGTTGTCCCGATCCGGTCAATATTTTTTGTGAAGAGTTCATAATAAACTTCTTGCGCTACTCGATACAGCAATCTATGGCTTTTTTGACCATGGCGCCGAGCTTGGCGAAAATGCCGCCTTTTTTGTCGGTTTTTGTCACTTTGTCCTCGTCGATTTTCGAGACATCGTCGAGTTTGATCTCGCCGAGATTGATACCCCAGAAGAGAGTGTAGAGATTGTAGGCTTTTTCAAACATATCCTTGGCTTCTTTGTTCTTGTCGCGGCCAAGCATCTTCGTCCCGACCTCCATCAGACGCATTGAGGCGGCAAGTAGATGCTTGGAGATACACCAGACCTCGCCTTCGTACTTCGGAATAATTTTTTTGAGCAGCTCTTTGCGCATTTCTCGAACTTCTTTGAGCAGGTCAAAATATTTATCTTTGCCGGTCTTTTTGGCGGTGAAGAAAAAGTGCTCCTCGATCGAAACCAGATTCATAATGGCTATCGAGAGATCCTCGTCAGCCGAAAGATCAAATTTGTTGTCTTTTTTGGCGTTATTAACTTTTTCGACAAATTTGCTGACGTTGTCTATGGTCATGATACTCCTCAATTTTAAGGTCACAGAGGGACGGAGTGGCAGAGAGGTAGAGAGGGGATCGAAATCTTCCTCAATTGCTCTGGCCCTCTACCCCTATCTCGTTATGTAATAAAAAATAATTGAAATAACAACTAGCGTTCCCACCGGCAGGGCAATTTTTTCGAAAGGGAAGTGGGCGTGTCCGCCGTTTTTTTCTTTCATCAATAAATAAGTCGAATGTGCCAGCAAAAAGAAAACACTGCCAAGGATAAGCCCGAGCAGAATTTTGTCCATGCCCCAGAGCATATTGGCAGGATGAAAACTGATAATATCAGTGCGCCAAAAAGGAATAAGTATGAAGATGTAATACATTATTCCGATCAAAATATTATAGTACCATTTGCTAATTTTTTTTGATTTCAGCCAGTTTATGGTCCAGGCAATCATTGAAACTGTCAGAGCACCGAGCCAGAGACCGGAAATGGTGTCGTCAACACCGAGCCAGCGGGAAAGCCCGACCGCTCCGGCGGCGGCAACAGTGCAGACAGGACAAAATGCAAGAATCGGAGTAGCAGTAAGCAATAAGCCGGTAAGCGATAATCCAAGTAACGAAAATATTTTTTTCATTGTTTTTCCAATAGTTATTTGCAGACTTTAATTGATTTTTCGACAATTCCTTCCGCAATATATTTTTTGATTAGTGATTGATAAGGTATGTTTAATTCATTGGCTTGTTCTTTTACTCTGATCAGCATAAACTCGGGGATACGGATAGAAATCGATCTGGAAGAAGGTTTTAATTCAGGAAAAGCGGCTGGTCGGAAATCAGCCGATTCGAAATAATCGCTCAAATTAATTTTTGACCAATAATCTCTTTCCTCGTTTTCATCTTTGAATTTTGGAATGTTAATTTTTTTCTTCATACAAGAACCTTTCTTTTTGATTTATATCTCTGGCAGAAATGATCCTTATTTTATTTCCTCTTGTGGTAAAAACGAGGAATAAACATCTACCAAGTTTGGTTTTGCCGAGAATAATACTTCGTTCTTCTTTATCGGAATGAAATATATCATTCACGACTTTTTTCTTAGGGTCAAAAAAAACTTCCTCACACTCCTCGTCAGTAACCCTGTGTTTGATAAAATTTTTATCTTTATTGCCATTGTCCCAATCAAAGGCAAACGGTTTTTTATATACTTTCATATCTATTGTATATACTCAGTTATACAAAGTCAACAGCTCTAATATGTAATTTGGTTCTAATTATCGCTCATGCAGTTTGTTTTTGCAACAGATTTGGGGTGGATCTTTAGCTTAGTTTATGATAATCTAATATCGTTTTGGAGAGATGGCTGAGTGGCCGAAAGCGCCTCACTGCTAACGAGGTAAAGGAGCAATCCTTTCGTGGGTTCGAATCCCACTCTCTCCGCCACAAGTTTGCCGCCCGATTGAGGGCGGCAAACTTGTGGACAGAAATGGATTCGAAAGTCGGAGGAGCGACTGGCGCCGAGACGGGGTCGACGAATTCGCCAGCAGGCGAATATCGGTGACCGAATCCCACTCTCTCCGCCATGTACCGCGGCTCGACTTTGTCGAGACCTGGTACATGGCGACGCCATCTTTTTACTACGTTTACGTTTTGTTTTCTAAAAAAGACCATAAGTTTTATATTGGTTCAACTTCTGATTTGAAAAAGAGATTGGAAAAACATCGGGCGGGTTTGGTGGACGCAACTAAAAACAGATTACCTGTAATCATCATATTTTATGAGGCGTATTTAAATAAATACGATGCTATTAGACGAGAAGATTATTTTAAAACAACCAAAGGAAAACGAACCCTTAGGAATATGCTCAAAGAATATTTGAAAAAATAGTCCTGCTGCAACGATAATAATTAAACACTATAGAAGTCATAGGCGTCTTTTGTGTTTTTGTGCTAGCGGAACGTGCTTTAATTTGGTATTATGAACAAAGTAAAGTTGACCGGAATATCAGTATTAAGCGCAGAAAGAGGGAAACCATGCCAGAAAAGAAAAAGGACAAGGAACCAGAAGAAAAAGATTTGTCTGAGACTCGCAAACCAGTTTTTGTTTGGAAGTCGGCTGATTTTGTCCAGTATGATAGAAGTAATCAGTGGTACACGACAGTTGTGCTGGCTACAGCAGCCGTGGCTGCGCTTCTGGTCTGGCAACAAATATGGACAGGCGTCATCTTGGTCGTCGTTGCGGCGCTCATTATGTTGATCAGTTCACGCTTGAAGCCGAGAGAGGTCAAATGTGCGGTCTTCACTGAAGGCATCGTCGTCGATGAGAGGTCGTACGAGTACGGACAGTTCAAATCTTTTTGGATAAATGCTGGTGAACTGCCGAAGTTGGTGTTTCAGCGCGTCGGAAAGATTGCTGGAGTTGTCGAGATACCACTGCAAAATGTTGACATCGATCAAGTCAGGCTGTACATTAGCAAGCATCTGCCGCAGGAAGACGATCAGGGAGAGAATCTGGTTGATAGGATAAATCGGATGTTACGGTTTTAAATTAATCTAAGTGCCCTAATTACTAATTAATCTAAACAAATCCTAAATACCAATAATTAAAAACTATGGATTGGGGCCTGAGACTTGTTTAGAATAATTAGGTTAATTAGAGCAATTAGAAATTGTAATAAGCCCTCATAGCTCAGTGGATAGAGCGCACGGTTGCGGTCCGTGAGGTCGGAGGTTCGATTCCTCTTGAGGGTACCAGCTCAAGCGAAGCTTGAGAATTTCTAATTTCTAAATCCTAATTTCTAATCAAATATCAAAATCCAAATTTCGAATATTTAAAATTAGAACATTGAAATTTATTTAGAATTTAGTGCTTAGTATTTCGGATTTGCCTGCCCCTCGTAGCTCCGCCGGCCGGCGGAAGCGAAGTGGGGTTTAGGTCAATTAGGTTAATTAGAATAATTAGGTCAATTTTATAATTATGCTCAATACTTATTCTAAACATATTCTCAAAAACGACCTTCGTCTGATTTTGGTACCGGACGAGAGCAAAGATGTCGTGACGACAATCATCGCTTTTGGTGTCGGTTCTCGTTATGAGGATGAAAAGGTCGCAGGAATTTCTCATGTTCTCGAACACATGCATTTCAAGGGGACGAAGAAGCGGCCAACACCACTTCTGATCTCTGAGTTTATCGAGGGGGTTGGTGGCGAAAACAACGCCTTTACCGGCAAGGAATACACTGGCTATTATGCCAAAGTGGCCACGAAACACCTGGAGAGATCGATAGATTTCGTTTCTGATCTGCTGACCGGCTCGCTCTTCGATCCAGTTGAGTTAGAGAAAGAAAAAGATGTTATTCTCCAAGAACTTGATATGTATGAAGATCAGCCGATGGATGTGGCTGGAAGCCGTTTCGAGCTTGCTCTGTTTGGTAAAAATTCTCTGGGTCGCGATGTCATCGGATACAAGAAGAGTATCAAGGCAATAAGTCGAGATGATTTGATAAAGTACCGTGATGATTATTATACTGGTGGCAATGCGGTGGCTGTAATTTCCGGCAATTTTGGTGAGCTGAGCGACGACGAAGTAGCTGATCTAGTTCAGAAATATTTTATTTTTAGTTCCAACAATGCCCCCAAATACCCAGAAGTTGTATTAAATACTAAAAAGGCTCATTCTCTAGTCACGAAGAAGACAGAGCAGTCGCAACTAGTCATCGGCTTTCCTGGTTGTTCGCACACTGATCCTGACCATTATGCGCTGAAGATCCTAGCCTCGATACTTGGTGGTAGTATGAGTTCACGGATGTTTACTGAAATTCGCGAGAAACGGGGACTGGCCTACGCTGTCCATACTTCGTCTTCCAGTTTTTATGAAACCGGCTCGATCGAGACTATGGCTGGTGTGCCACATGCCAGAGTCGAAGAGACGATCAAGGCAATTTTAGCTGAGTATGAAAAGATCAAGCTAGACGTGACGACAGCGGAGCTGACCAGAGCCAAAGAGTATATCAGCGGTCGTTTGCTGATTAATTTTGAAGATTCGACTGATTTGGCCAGTCATTATTTACTCGACGAACTGCTGACTGGTGAGATTGACACCCCAAGTGAATTGGTGGGAAAATATCAGAAGGTTTCACTTGATGATGTCAGAAGAGTTGCAAAAAAATATCTTGATCAGTCAAAACTGACATTGTCCTATGTCGGGCCAGATCTGACGGAAGAGAAATTGAATAAAATATTGGAATAGATTACAAAACCACGAATTATACAAATTTTACAAAATAATAAATTGTTGTCATCTCGAGCGAATCCGCCAGTTGGCGGAGGAGTCGAGGGATCTTTCTGAGAGATTTCTCCAACCTCGACATAAGTCGAGGGGTCGAAATGACAGAACAGGGAAGGAACCTAATGATTGAGAAGGAATTTTCTCCAGGGATCGAGCGAACATTTGCCATGATCAAGCCGGACGGTGTCCAGCGGGGATTGATCGGAGAAATAATCGCTCGATTTGAAAAGCGCGGTCTCAAGGTTGTTGCCTTGAAGATGGTCAAGCCGTCGATCGAACACATCGACGAACATTATCCCAAGGATGATAAATGGATTGCTCGACTCGGCAACAAGGGCTTTACTGTCTTCGATGAGCAGGGGATTAGTCGGATGGAGGCGATGGGGACAGAGGATGAGCTGGAGGCGGGTAAGCAAGTTCGTGGCTGGCTAGTCGATTATTTGGTTTCAGCTCCGGTCGTGCCGATGGTGATCGAAGGAGTACAGGCGATCGAAATGGTTCGCAAAATTGTTGGTTCTACCTTGCCGTCCAAGGCTGATATTGGTACAATCAGAGGAGATTTCTCGACTGATTCGCCGATAGCAGCCAATCTGACTAAACGTCCGATCAGAAATCTGGTTCACTGTTCTGAGACGCAGGAAGAAGCCGAGCACGAGATTGCACATTGGTTTTCGGCTGATGAAGTATACGAATACGAGCGCTCCGATCATACGGCAATGTTTTAAAATTGACCTAATTGTTCTAATTTCTAATTGACCTAAACAAGCACCAAATATCAATGATCCAAACTTTTAGGGCTTAGAAATTGGGATTTGTTTAGACCTGCCTGCCGGCGAGGCAGGAATTAGGTTAATTAGAGTAATTAGAAATTAGTGTTTATGAACTACCTTTTATCATTTTTCTCGGCGTTTCTTCTCTCGGGTTTGTTTACCGGCCTGCTTTGGCACTTCGGGAAAAAAAGAGGGATCTTGGCAATTCCTCGAGAGAGAGATGTTCACAAAGATCCGATTCCGCGACTAGGGGGACTGGGTATATTTGGCGGATTTTTATTGGTTTCGTTGTTTGTTTTTCTGGTTACCAATACAAGTCTCCGATTTACCCACAGTTTAATTTTTGGTCTCGATAGCCATTTGTGGGGGATTTGGCTTGGGGGAGTGGTTATCGTTCTTGTGATGTTGGTCGATGATCTAGTCGGTCTGTCTACTTGGAAAAAGCTTATTGCTCAGATTGTGGTCACAATTTTGGTAATTGCCTGTGGTATCGGGATTGAGTCGCTCTCAAATCCTTTTGGCGGGACAATCAATCTAAATTCTGTCTATGTTACTCTGTTTAATTCTGGTGGAATCCATTATTCTTTTTCACTTTGGTCTGATCTCCTGACGCTCGTCTGGTTGGTCGGGATGATGAATGTAATGAATTTTGTCGACGGAGTTGATGGATTGGCTGGTGGTCAAGCAGCTATCGCCGCTTTTACTATTTTCTTGCTATCGATCTCTATCGCCGTCAATCAGCCGGCAACGGCGATGGTGGCAATAATTCTTTGCGGAGCGGCACTTGGCTTTCTAGTCTGGAACTTCCCACCAGCCAAGATTTTTATGGGTGACTCCGGTAGCATGTTTCTCGGTTTTATCCTCGGTGTTTTAGCTCTTATCTCCGGTGGCAAATTAGCTACGATCCTGTTGGTCCTCGGCTTCCCGATTGTTGATGGTCTGATCGTCGTTGCCAGTCGCCTGGCACGACGCAAGAACCCCTTTACTACACCAGACAAAACGCACATGCATCATCGTTTTCTCAATGCTGGTTTCACTCCACGTCAGGCAGTACTTTCGCTATATTTAATTTCCGGTTTATTCGGCTGGATTGCGCTGTCATCTTCGAGCAAAGGAAAAGCGGTTGGCTTTGTAGCTTTGGTTTTTCTCGTCCTTTTGGTCATGGCGTGGTTGAAATTGATCGAGCGGAAAAGAAAATCATAAATTTCTAATTATTCTAATTATTCTAATTGACCTAAATAAATCCTAATACTCAAAGCTCGTTCCTAATTTTTCGAGTCATTGGTGCTTGGGTATTGTTTAGAAATTAGGTTAATTAGAAATTAGGTCAATTTTCTTGCTATAATAAAATCATGCAAACAGAACGCACATTTAATGGACAGCGACAGGGCGAAAAGGTTCTTGAAGTTGTCGCCAGCCATCCTTATGTACTTTATCCGTCAGCTTTGCGATCGGCTGTTGTAGTTGCTCTGGCGATCGGCCTGATTATGTTTTTCCCAAGCTGGGCTATTTTTGCTTCGGTTGTCATTGTCGTTGCCTTGGTTTATCTTTTTCGATCAATTTATTGTTTCAAGGAATCTGTACTGATCATCACTGACCAGCGTCTCTTTGTCGTC
>Ga0172379_10008317_pt1 | contig 13102 bp, 7 predicted proteins | sample GrowelOW334metaG_FD_119756 | JGI IMG/M metagenome (GOLD analysis project Ga0172379, IMG submission 119756) | Groundwater microbial communities from an aquifer near a municipal landfill in Southern Ontario, Canada - Groundwater well OW334 metaG | ecosystem: Environmental > Aquatic > Deep... | reverse complement strand
GCAGTCGGAGGATTGGCGGAAATTTCAGGAAAGTGTGGGGCGAAAAACTTTTCACTCGGAGGGTGAGAATTTTTGGGCGAATATAATTTTGCATACGCTTCCGGTGGTTGGGAATTATTTTTATATACCGCATGGTCCAATTTTCAATTTTCAATTTTCAATTTTCAATCAAGATCAAAGTTTCAATGACAAAATTTCCAAACAAATTCAGGGGCTGGTAGATTTGGCGAAGGAAAATAACGCTGGGTGGATTCGGATTGATCCTGGGAATGCGGAAATATTGGAAAATATCAGAAAAAACACAAAGCATAAAATAGTCAAAGCGCCACATGACATGCAACCGAAGGAAATTTTTGTCATTGATATCATGAAAAGCGAGGAGGAACTTTTGGCTGAGATGAAGCCTAAGACGCGATATAATATCAGGTTGGCGGAAAAAAAAGGTATTTCTCTACGAACTACGAATCAATACGAATATACGAATGGGGATATTGATGAGTTTCTGAGGTTAACTGCTGTGATGGCGAAGAGGCAGGGGATTGTGGCGCATCCGGCGGAATATTATCGCAAAATGTTTGAATTTATTCCAGGTGATATTTTGAAATTGTATGTCGCCCAATATGAGGGAAAAGTGATTGCGGCCAATCTCGTGGTTTTTTATGGCGACACTTGCATCTATCTCCATGGCGCGTCGGATGATAATTTTCGGTCAGTGATGGCGCCCTATCTTTTGCAGTGGGAACAAATCAAGGATGCGAAGAAAGCGGGATGCACGAGGTATGATTTTGGGGGAGTAAAAAATCCACCTCACCCTGACCCTCTCCTTAGTAAGGAGAGGGGACAAAATTCAGAAGACAGCCCTTCTCCTTACCAAGGAGAAGGTGGTCGAAGACCGGATGAGGTGAATTCTTGGAGCGGAATTACGAAATTTAAGCTGGGATTTTCGCCAAAAAATTTGCCGACTATTTTTCCGGGGAGTTATGACGTGATTGTTAATCCGTTGAAATATCAGGCCTATCGATTTATGCAAAAAATAAAAAGTTGGCTTGAAAGAAAATGACGCGCGAAGGATAAAAATTTCTGGAAATAAAAAAAGCAAAAAATAATTGCGCTGATACTTTACAATTTCTCTGGGCGCTGGTATAATTTGGGTGATAATAAGTTGGAATTTTTCGTGTTTGATTAAAATAAAAGTTCACAAAAAAATATGCAAAAAACAATCAAAATGACCTGTATAAATAGTTTGGTTTTAATGTTGCTTTTTGTTGTTTTCGAACCGCAATTAGTGAAAGGAATTAGTGATTCGGTGACAGTCACTCAAGCAGTGACAGAAGAAATTACGATTTCTCATCCGGATGATGTGACAATGTCCAGCATTGCCGGTATCACGGGTGGAACTGGCACCGGATCGGCCATTTGGAATATTAAAACTAATAATTCCGCCGGGTTTAATATGGCACTGAAAGCCAGCTCGGCTCCGGCCCTCACTAGTGGAGGCAACAGCTTTGCTGACTATACTGAGTCCGCTTCTGATGTGCCTGATTATGCTTGGTCAATCGCGGCAGCTGATTCCGAATTTGGTTATACAGTCGAACCGGCGACAGAAGCTGATACGGCGACCATATTTTTAGATAACGGATTATCAACTTGCGGAACTGGATCGACACAAACAGTGGATGCATGTTGGATTAAATTCAAAACGACCGATGTAGTCGGCATTAACCGATCAACTATAACTTCTTCCTCCGGTGAAGATGAAGTGGTAAAATTTCGGGCGCAATCGGGCGCTTCTCATTTTCAGCCGGAAGGTTCATATACCGCTTCTATTACGGCGACTGCCTTGGTTAACTAGAGCTTTCGGTTAAAAATAGGGAAAATGATGACAGTTCACATATTTATGAAAAAAATATTACTCTTCTTTTTCGCAATTTGTCTTTTTGGCAAAATGGGGACCGCCCCAGTTTTGGCTTATAAAATAGAAACACTTAATGACCCCGAAGTGAAGGGTGATTTTGTTTTGGGGCCAGGAAAAACAGAACTGTTCATGAATCCCGGTGAAACCTACACGAAAGATTTGATCATAACGAACCGGCTTGGCCGCACGATGGAATTTAGCGTGGTTATCGAAGACTTTAAAGGTTCAAAAAATTCTCAAGAAGGTGTTAATCTTTTGGGTGATGCGCGCGGACCTTTCTCGCTTAAAGATTTTATTCGACCAGAAGTTAGCAAATTCACCTTGAAACACAATGAAAGAATTATTTTGCCGGTAGTTGTGGCGGTTCCGGCTGGCTGCAAGCCGGGAGGATTGTATGCCTCTGTTCTCGTGGTGACTAATCCGCTGGAGGATGAATTGCAGGCGGAAAAAGCCAAAACTCAAGGACAGACAAAACTAATTTCTCGTTTGGGAACATTGTTTTTTGTTCGTGTTAAAGGCGAGGCTAAGGAAGAAGGCGCACTCAAAGATTTCAAGGTAAAGGGGGATCAGATTTTTTTTAACAAAGCACCAGTGCCACTGGATATCCTGTTTGAAAATACTGGTAGCGTTCATTTGATGCCCTATGGATCGATTGAACTGAAAAATGGTTTGGGTCAAAAAATTGATGAGCTTAATATCGACCCTTGGTTTGTTATGCCTGACTCGATAAGGATGCGATCGATTGAGTGGAATGGAAAGAAATTTCTATTTGGCCGCTACACGGCGGAATTGACCATCAATCGAGGCTACGGAGATATCGTTGATGAACGCTCGGTCAGTTTTTGGATCTTTCCTTGGAAAGCGGCGCTTGCCATTTTTGTGCTCATTTTTCTCTTTAGTTGGTTTTTCCGTTGGGTCGGACGTCAATTTCAGTTTGAAGTCAAAAGAAAGAAAAAGAAAAAATAAAAAGCATCTTTAGAAAGTTGATTATGAAAAAATATCTGGCAGTTATTGTTATATTTTTTAGCTTGGGAACGGCCTCGGTTTTTGCTGGAATGAGTAGCCCGAATTATGTCATTCCTAGTGACGCTATTGATGTGGGTGGAGCACCAGGTGCATCGACCAACTTTTTTTCAGAGGACACATTGGGAGAGTTGGCTTCGGGTGATTCTGCCAGTACTAGCTATCGCTTGCGCGCTGGATATCAAAGTATGCAAGAAGTTTATCTGGCGCTTTCGGCGCCGTCTGATGTGACGATGTCGCCAACCATTCCTGGTGTCAGTGGCGGAGTGGGCAATGGTTCTGTTTTTTGGACAGTCACGACAGATAATTTGGCCGGCTACTCTTTCTATGTTCGCTCAGGAATTTCTCCGGCGTTGGTTAAGTCCGATGATCCTAATACTTTTTTTGATGACTACACATCAGGAATCAATCCGGATTATGTTTGGCAAGTCGATTCGACTAAGGCCGAGTTCGGTTTTACGCCAGAAGGCGGGGATATTGTGCAAAAGTTTCGCGATAACGGATTGCAATGCAACACGGGAACATTTGATACACCTGATGCTTGTTGGTATAATTTTATTTCTTCTAATCCGGGAGAACTAATTGCTCAATCGACCTCTTCCAATCATCCCAATGGCGTAGCGACAACCGTTAAGGTGGAAGCGCAATCCAATTCTTCTCATTTGCAAGAAGCGGGAACCTATCAAGCGACAATCACCGTGACAGCGCTTGCGAACTGAATCTCTTGATTATTAATTTTTCTGAAATTTGGGAATAAAAATACCGGCTACTTGCCGGTATTTTCTAATTCGCCATCCAATTTGCGGATAAGACTGCGCATTTCCAAGATTCCAAACAGAAACAGTAAGACAAAAATGGCTTTCAAAATCAAGACGGGAAAGATTAACCATTCTCCGCTCCTGAGATGGATAAGGGAAATTATTTCCGAAAGCGTGAAGGAAATGATTGCGCCCAAGATTAGTTTATAAGACAAGTCCAATTTTTTTTCCACTCGCCAGACTACGCCAAAAGTGTAGATGATAGAAAAAAGAGCGCAAAAAATGATGACTAGTTCCAAGATTAAAGTAGCATTTTTCATCTTTGCACCCCCTTTCTGTTTCCAAAATAACCCTTAGTTGAAAGGAATTTCTCTGTGATTTGTCTTTGGGCATGCGAAATAAAATATTTTTCCATGTTTAAAAGAAAGAGGAAAAAGAGCAAAAGACAAATTAGCGCAAGGATTATCCAACTCAAACTTTGCATGATTTGCGAAAGGGTAATTTGTAAGTTTCCGATGCTAAGCAAATAATATTCTTGGATTTGAAAAAAATCTTCACCCGCGACAGTCAGGTTTTGGTCGGAAGCGCTGACCACGATGCGATACTTTCCCGTCGGGACGAGATGGGAAATGTGGATATTTCTTCCAATCGTCTTGTTTTTTGGTAGGACGGTTTTTTCGGAAAAATTAATGAGCGGATCATTTTTTTCGTTCAAAACGGTGTAGCGCAGTTCAATTGGGTTGTTTTCAAAATTTGGATCAACAGTGGCAACTTTGGTGCTGACGATAAGATCATCATCGGCATAGACTAGTTTGTCCGGATTGGTGACGGAAACAAAAATGGCGAATAAGTTTTTGACAGAAATTGTTGACGTTTCGTTTGGTTCTGCGGATGGCGGATTTTCAGACGGAACAGTCGTTATGACTTGGGGAACAATCGCTGTACCGGAAGAAGTTTTTTTCGACCCAGTCTGGTTGTTGCTGTGATGATTCACATCTTCTTCAGCAGGACTGGCGGAGACAACTATTTCAAAGGAATTGGAAATTTGGGCGGAAATGAGGCTGTTTTCCGGATCGGTGGCTGTCACTGAAATAGTATACGTTCCAATGGCCAAATTCTCTAGCGCGCTCCATGACCAATAGCCGTTACTATTGGCAGAAGTAGTGGCTATCAGCATACTTGGTCCGACCAGTTCAATTTGAATTAGTGCGTTTTCGAGGTTGGTTGTTCCGGAAAAAACCGGTGCGAGATTAGTAGTTTGAATTGCGTTTGTGAAAGAAAGATTGTCCAGTGCGGTTATCTGGCAATCAGGCATCTCAGAAGCCTCATGGTCATCGGAAAAAATATGAATCTCATCGGAAAAAGTTTCTCCCGCTGAGCCACGGGCCAACACCTTATAGTCGTAGAAAGTATTTATTTCGATGTTTTCATCGCGGTAGGTCGTTTGGGTGAGTCCGGTAATGAGCGGGAGTGAATCGCGATAGAGATCAAAACTAGTCGCATCTTCGGTCTGATTCCAAGCGAGATCAATAAAGTTAAGATCATTTTCCCAACCAGCTTCGGCGGTTAAAACTGGTTTTTCCGGTTCGCCCATCACTCGCATTGAAACGGTGATGGCGGAACTGGACGCAATGGCGGAATATTTTTGGCGAAAATCATAGGCGAGGAAGCGCGGGTCAACAAGCATCCCCAGTATTAAGTAGAAAATAAGCAGAAAAGAAGCCGCTCTTAGGTGGATATGGGCAAGTTTATGAAAAAGAGATTTACTTTTCTTTTTTGGACTTTTTTTGCTCATCGGCGGGAAAAACAAGACAAGATTAGTTTTTTATTTTGTGACTTAATTTTAGCATATTATTTGGCTTGAATAAAGAGGATTTTTGAAAGGAGCAATTTAGCGGACATTTTAGGTTGACTTTTGGCTCAAATCTGGTATAATTAAGGTAGTATAAATGTCTTCAAGGGGGACAAAAAGACGGGTGAGCCCGTCTTTTTGTTTGTTCTTTGAAAAGTTTTGCTCATTATGCCACGATTAAAGCCAAAAAGACAAAATGCAGTTTTCTCTTTCAGAGTAATTTTTGGATTGTTTTTTGGGCTGGTGTTTTTTCTCACGGGAGTGCAAAAATCTCAAGCGACCATCGCGGAAAAAATAAATTATCAAGGCAAGCTGACTGATTCCAGCAACGTGACAGTGGCGGATGGCGCTTATGATGTTATTTTTAATCTCTACACAACGGCCGGTGGCGGAACTTCTCTTTGGACCGAAAGTTGGACAGACGCGGCTTTGTGGACAGACATCAATCCAAGTGCAGTGGCGAGAAATGACGGCACCTGCGGAGGCACTGGTTATACGCGAGTTGCCTACAGTAACACCGATAACGAAGAAACACTCTTGGTTGGTCAATCAATCTGGAATATGACGCTCAAGGAATCAGCGATCATCAGCGCAGTGGAAACCGGGAGCAATTATTTTTGTCTCTACAATCCTTTCAGTACATGGTCTTCCGGAGATGATCTGACTAATCGTATCTACGTGCGAAGTGGACTTTTTTCCACGATGCTGGGAAGCGTGCAGAGCCTTTCCGCGGTGGATTTCAGCCAAACACTCTATCTGGGCGTAACCATTGGGACTGATCCGGAAATGAAACCAAGAAAAGTGATTGGTTCGGCGCCGTCAGCTTTCACCGCCAAGACTTTAAATAATAATGGCAGCGCCACATTGGCCACGACAGCCGGCGCGACGCTTTCCATCGGCAACACAACTGGCACAGTAACAATGCTTTCCGGCGGAGCGTCTTCTTGGAACAACACTTCAGGCAATCTGACCGTTTCCACCATCACATCAGGAACATTGGCCATCACTTCGGCCGAAGCGCTGAATCTGTCTTCCGCTCTGGCTTCGACTTGGACGCTGGCCGACACAACCAATGCGTTGAATTTTGACAGCAACACCTTATCAATCGACGCGCTCAACAATCGCGTCGGCATCGGGACGACGACACCAAATTTTAAACTTCATGTGAATAATGGAGCAAGAGGGACGTATGCGGAATATAGTGGACAGTCTGGTGAACGCGGTTTTCTTGGTGGGTATGCTAGTTTTGGTTCAATGTACAATGCCGAACTTAGTTCTGCTGGCGTGTGGACTGCTCGGGGAACGTCGGCCTCTGTCAGTGAGCTGGCTGGTGGTGAGATAAGGTTTTATACCGATACGGGACTTACATCTGGAAATACCTTTACTCCAAGTCAAAGAGTTACAATAAATAATCTCGGCAATGTTGGAATTGGGACGACGACGCCGGGGGCGAAGTTGGATGTAAATGGGTCAGTAAATGTAGAAGGCGCTTTCGGTCTAAATACTGCAATAAGCGGAACGCACGATTTTATGTTTAGGTCTAATAATTTGAATCGGTGGATTTGGGAAAAAGCTGGCACGGAAACAGGAAGTAATGCCGGAGCTGATTTAACTTTGTATAGATATAATGATGCCGGGGCATATTTGGGCACTGTTATGAATTTTGTTAGGTCTACTGGGCAGGTTGATATTAGTCAAAATTTATCTGTTGGAAATCAACTTTATACGACAAATATCAATAGTGGGAGTATCAATAGTGACCTTTCTTTGGGTCTTGGTGCAACCAACGTGATAACACTTTTAAAAACAAGTGGCAACGTCGGCATCGGCACAACGACGCCGGGGTATAAGCTCGATGTGGCGGGGGACATAAATATTACGGGCAATTTTAAGGTCAATGGCACAAATCTGGCAGCTGGTATTGGCGGTGCAGGTACGGCTAACTATTTGCCAATCTTTGCTACCGGAACGACATTGGGCAATTCAGCAATCTACCAATCATCGGGCAATATCGGAATTGGGACGACGGGGCCTGATTGGTTACTTGTAGTATCTAAAAACACCAGCGCTACATCTTATGGGAATTATCCAGGCATAGCATTAGAAAATACTGATGCGGCTGGATATATGACTTTAATGTATAAACAAGGGACGACACAGTTAGCTAATTTAGAAATGTCAACAGCAACTGGGAATCTTAGTATATATACAGCAGCCAATAAGAATCTTTTATTGCAGCAATCCAGTGGCAACGTCGGCATCGGGACGACGAGTCCGGGGTATCGGTTAACTGTCGAAAACAATGACGGAGTGGGAAGTGGTCTACATTTTATTTCTGGGTTTCAACGATCGGCTGGAAGTGATGCTCAAATTCTAGTTGGGTACGCAGCAAACGGCTCTGTTGTGACGGCTCCATATATCTATTCAGCAAATTCACAGCCACTTGCTTTTTACACTGGCGGAGCAAACAGGTTGCATATTGAAAACGGCGGCAACGTCGGCATCGGGACGACGACTCCAACAAATACTTTGCAGGCTAAAGGCGGGGCGCTCACTGTCGGAACATCAACGACGTATGCCTTTGGAACTGGAAATAGTAATCCCGCTGACTTAACAATTGGTTCTGATGCATCTTATGCGTATATACAATCATGGAATAGTAAACCGTTATATTTAAATAATCAGGGAAACATTGTTTATATGGGGGGAAATCTTAACTTGGGAGCGAACACAATCACTTCCGGTCTCATCAACGGTCAAACGATTTCCAGCGCGGCTAATTTTACGGGGACAATTACTGCTGGAGGAGTAATAGTTGCATCACAAGCTGGATTTCAGAGTGCAACATATGCGGCAGGTAGAAATAGAATGTGGAGTTTTGGTAATGCAGACGGATATGGGATATCTTACTTTCAAGGTGCAGGTGGTTACGGTGGTGCCGACTCTATTGGTATGCATTTCGGGACAGCGACGGCAGCAGGCAGTCAATTTACCTTCGCAGGCAGTGGTAATTTTATTGCAACCGGTTCGCTTAGTGGCGCAAGTTTAAATGTCGGTGCTGGAGCTATTACTTCCGGCCTCATCAATGGCCAAACAATTTCCTCCGCGGCGAATTTTACGGGGTCCCTAAATGCCGTTGGTAACGTAGTGGCTTATGGATTTCAAGGTAATGGAAATGTGGGAGGAACCGGTTCAGCGAGTTGGCATCCCAGCGGTATTTACAGCGCTGGTACTAACTGGCTTTATGGTTCCGTTATATTTAATGGCGCTCTTACGGGTGCCACAACAGCCAATTTTTCCAGTACTGTCACCGCCCCAACTTTTTCTGGTGCATTATCGGGAAATGCAACAACGGCGACTAATGCAACATATGCTGCAGAAGCAACAAATAATTATTTCTATGTGAGAGGGACATCGCCATCAACTTTATATGTAGATACTGATGATGGAGTTACTCGTTACGTTCATCAAAACGGAGGGAATATAGGGTTTTTGGGTAATGGTGGAAGTTGGATTCTTCGGGTTGATGATGCTGGTACAGTTATAGCTAATACTTTTTCTGGTGCTTTATCAGGAAATGCATCAACTGCGACATATGCCACCAGCGCCGGCAATGCCGACACGGTCGATAGTCTTCATGCCAGTTCTTTTTCGCGGAAGGATACTACTATCCAATGGATGAAGCCATATTATGAATACGGCAACTATATTTCTTCCGAATCACCCGCAACACTCAGGGACCAAATGGGAGGAGGTGGATTGAGGGTAGACTTTATGCATCCAAGTTATACGGGAAGCGGTAATTGGAATCATGTAATGACTTGGTCGGGATATGGTGCCTACAATATGTATCAACTTGGCGGTCATTATGATGGTGGTACAGGTACTGAATTGTGGGTTAGATCAGAAGCCAATCATCAACTGACTGGATGGACGACTTGGAGAAAAATTATAGATTCAAGTAGTATTGGCTCCCAATCAGTCAGTTATGCTTCGACTGCTGGCAGTGCCACCAGCGCTGGCAATGCAGACACAGTAGATAGTCAACACTTTGCTTGGTCGAATGCCGACAACAATCCTAGTTATCTTTGGGGGGCAAATTCAAATGGAAGTTCTTTCTTAGCTGCTCGAGGTTCAATGAGCGTAAATTATGCAAATTATTCAGGGTATACAACTGGCAATGCAGCAACCGCAGACAAAGTAAATAGTTATGGATCCAGTCCTGACAACTCTCACCCAGGTACAGGACTCCGGCCTTTTTATTCCTGGAATATTGGTCAGGCGAATAACCCGACTGCAGGATATTCCAATGGTATTAGCGTTGGTTCTCATCCGGGAGATCAAAGTTATGGATTTCAGATTGTCCAAAATATGTGGGATGATCGTTTATACTTTCGAAGATACAACGCTGGATGGCAAGGTTGGCTAACAGTTATAGATTCCGCTACCATCGGCTCCCAATCAGTCAGTTATGCTTCGACTGCTGGCAGTGCGCCGGCCAATGGGGGAACCGCTACTCAGGCCAGTTATCTAAATACCGCGGGGCTTTATTATCAAGGTGGCAGTGTCGGCATCGGGATGACAGGGCCGGGATATACATTGGATGTGAACGGATCGGCAAGTGCCACTGCGTTTGTGGCAGGAGCAGGTGCTCCGGCGGCGTATGCATCTGGAACGGGCTATTCATTCAAAGGTGCTGGGGACTGGGATGGTGGATTGTTTTCAACGGCCGATGGTGTGGTCTCAATCTATACAAATGCAACCCAAGTGCTCACCGCCAATGCCAACAACGTCGGCATCGGGACGACGGCACCTGCTGCAAATCTAAATGTACAAGGTACAACGGGTTTACATCTTCAATATTCAAATGCTTATGGAGCAAATGGATACAGGCTTTTTACAGCATCAGACCATTCTTATTTAGGAATAGGTTATGTTGTGAGTGACGCTTGGTATCCAACTGCAGGGACGCCAGCAATGGCTATACAAGCGGCAAGCGGCAACGTCGGCATCGGGGTGGTGGCGCCGACATATAAACTCCAGTTGAATGGCCAGCCGGCGGCCAATGGCTATACTGCCTGGACCAACTATTCTGACCAAAGACTGAAGGAAAATATCACGCCTATTGAAGGGGCAGATAATGTCTTGGATAAGATTATGCAACTCAATCCCGTCACTTTCAATTACAATTCTCTTACCGGCTATGACCAAGAAACCAGAGAAAGAAGAATTTCCGGTTTCATTGCTCAACAACTTCAAGCTGTCTTCCCGGAAATGGTCGGAGAAACAACTATTAATAACAAAACTTATCTTGATACTAATCTTTCTGATTTGCCACTCTATTTGATTAAAGGCATGCAAGCTCAGCAAATTCAACTTGAAGGTCTCACTCAAAACCAAAATACGCTTTCTGAGCAGATTGATCTCGTTAATTCTGTCGAGTTAAAAAATCTTTTGGGCACAATGCAGACATTAAATTTGACAGAAACAATTGACGCGCTAAAAGCACAGGACGCTATTTTTGACGGCCGAATCACTGCTTTGGAAGCGAGTTTAGGCCAAGAACAAGCCTTACTTTCAGGCTTGGAAAAAGCGAATGAAAATGATAATGCGCAAGCCACCGGCGAGGAAACCAATACCAACACGCTACTTTCCAGTCTAGTGTTTAGCGATTCGGTGGAATTTTCCCAGTCGACAGCTTTCCGGGATTTGGCAGAATTTTTTCAAACAGTCTCGTTTAATGGCAGTGTCGTTTTTAAAGATAGCTTGATTGCGGAGGGAGGAATGGAAATTAGTGGTGAGCTGACAGTCGGAGAAGACAGTGCCGGTTATGCCGTTGTCAAAGAAGGCACAGATCGCGTGCTGGTTAGTTTTGCCAATGATTACCTTTGGTCACCGATTGTGAACACCAGTCTTTCTTTGGGAGAAATCGAGGACGCGCAGGTGCGCCAAGCGACCGAGCAACTGCTTTTGGTCTATGACATCAGATTCATCATCACTAACATCACACAAAAAGGTTTTGAAATTAGGATTAGCGAGATTGCTTCAGCGGACATTCCATTTGCTTGGACGGCTGTTTCGGTTAAGGCGCCAAAAACTTTTTTTCAAGAAAAAGTAGTACTAGAAAATACGGAAGAAGCGACGCAAGTGGCGGATGAAACTGGAGAAATAGCTGAAAGCACAGGGACACAAATGCCGACAGCGGATGAAGATAGTCCGCAAACAGGCGCAGTGACCGGATCATTCGAGGAAGAAATAGAAATAACAGGTGGCACGGAAGAGGAGCCAACAAGTACTGGCGCGATAGCGACTGATGCTCCAGCGACAAGTGCGACAGAGGTAGTGCCGGCAGAATAATTTTCGCGGGAAATATAAAAAGTTAGTTCAAAAGATCGGTCTTCGTCCAAACGGCGTCGGCCGATTTTTTTCGCCTTGAGTAAAATGCTTTTTTTTGATATATTAAAGAGAGAAGTAAAATGTTAGCCAAAAGAAAAATATGCCTAGAGCAAAAAAAACAAAAGTAACTGAAGCGAAGATTGAAAAACTTTTGAAAAGGACGCCCAGTCCGAAAGCTGATCAGCCGAAAAAAATATTTAGCGCAAAACTGATCGTCAGTTTGATGGCGGTGGTTGTGATTGGCGGGTCAATTTTTTTTGGCGGCTATTTCTATTGGCAATATCAAAAAGTAATCAAAAGTCAACCAGCGTCCGTGGTTAGCCCACAATCAGAAAAGAAAACCTTAACAGACAAGTTGGGAAAATTTTTGGCTCTGCCGAGCGACGAAGAACCAACCATCGCGGAAGTGAAGGATGTGGAAAAATTAAAAGAGCAGTTGTTTTTTTCTAGCGCTCAAAATGGCGACAAAGTGCTGATTTATGCCAAAAATAAGCGAGCGGTGCTGTATCGGCCGGAGACGGACAAAGTGATTGAAATCACTTCACTGGGAGAGGCGAAAGAAAACGAGGCGATTCCTTCTTCCGGCGGAGTGGCTGGTGCGACTGATGCGACGAGCGGTGAAGTTGTTCCGGCGGAAAAAAAAGACGCGTCAAAAGCGGAAAACGTAGCGCCGGTGCCAGCCAAAAAAGTTTTTGTGTATAATGGCTCTAAAATAAAAGGACTGGCCGCGAAATTGGCGGATGAAATTTCAGCGGGAGTGGTTGGAGTGGAAATTGCTGACACGAGTAATGCCGTGGGGTATTATCCGGCAACACTTGTCGTTGATCTTTCCGGCGAAAATACCGAATTGATTCAAAAAATCGTTGCCCTCACCAATGGAACGGTTGGTGTTCTTCCGGTGAATGAAAAAAAACCAGATGGGGATATTTTGGTGATTGGGGGAGAGAAATAATATGGATTATTGTATTTGTAGGGGCAGATCTTGTATCTGCCTTTTTTCTTGCATAAAACAACCATTGACTGGTATTATAGGGATATAAATTAGTTAAATTATTTTATGTCGATTAAAGCGCTTTTCCCTCAAAGTTTTAAAAACATATATCACCTGGCGCAAGCAGTTGCGGCCAATGTTCGATATGGATTTCCTTCGCGAAAAAT
>Ga0172379_10008316_pt1 | contig 13103 bp, 10 predicted proteins | sample GrowelOW334metaG_FD_119756 | JGI IMG/M metagenome (GOLD analysis project Ga0172379, IMG submission 119756) | Groundwater microbial communities from an aquifer near a municipal landfill in Southern Ontario, Canada - Groundwater well OW334 metaG | ecosystem: Environmental > Aquatic > Deep... | reverse complement strand
GCGTGCAGTCCGGAGATGCGCAGATACTCGACGGGCGCCGCGGGCAAGCTCACGCGTGGGCCCCCTGCGATTCCGGTTCGGCGCTGCCCATGTAAGCCTCGATCACCAGCGGGTCCCTGGCCACCTCGGCATACGGCCCCTCGGCCAGCACCGCGCCGCGCGCCAGCACCGTCAGGGTGTCGGAAATGCCCGCCACGACCTTCATATTGTGCTCGACCATCAGGATGGTGCGGTTGGCCGACACTTTCTTGATGAGCTGCATGACATGATCCACATCCTCATGTCCCATGCCCTGCGTCGGCTCGTCGAGCAGCATCAGTTCAGGCTCCAACGCCAGGGTGGTGGCGATCTCCAGCGCGCGCTTGCGGCCATAGGGCAATTCGACGGCGACTACCTTCACGTGGCTATCCAGCCCCACCTCGGCCAGCAATTCGGTGGCGCGGGCGTCCAGACCCGAGAGCGACTTGTCGGAACGCCAGAAATGAAATGAGTCGCCAAGCCGTCGCTGCAAGGCAATACGCACGTTTTCCAGCACCGTCAAATGCGGAAATACCGCGGAAATCTGGAAGGAACGAACCACGCCGCGGCGGGCGATCTGTGCCGGCTGGTCGTGGGTGATGTCGATGCCGTTGAAATGAATCGTGCCGCGCGTCGGCTCGAGGAATTTGGTCAGCAGGTTGAAGCAGGTGGTCTTGCCCGCGCCATTGGGACCGATCAACGCATGGATATGACCGCGCCTGACCTTCAGGCTGACGTCATTGACGGCGACGAAGCCCTTGAACTCCTTGACGAGCTTGTGGGTCTCGAGAATGTAATCGTCCGCCATGTCACCCGATAGTTATTATTGATGTATGAATATTCAGCAAATCATAGCATAGCCACTCCGCCGGCAGTTTCAACGGCCGCCAAACGTCGCAGCGACATGCACACCCTGGAAGCTCAAACATTGGCGGCACGTCCTTCCCAATACGGCGCCCGCAATTCGCGCTTGAGAATCTTACCGGCGGCGTTGCGAGGAAAGGAGTCCACGATCAAGACCTTGGCCACTCGCTGATAGCGCGCGCCGACCCGTTCGTTGATCCAGGTCTTGAGCGTTTCGGGATCGATACTTTCCCCTCGCTTGACGGTTACGGCGGCGATGGGAGTCTCACCCCACTTGGGATCGGGTATGCCGAACACCACGGCTTCCAGCACCGCCGGATGGGCGGAAATCACTTCTTCGACATCGCGCGGATAAACCTTCACGCCACCGGAATCGATCATGTCCTTCTTGCGGTCAACCAGATACAGATAGCCTTCCTCGTCGATATGACCCAGGTCTCCCGTGTACAGCCAGCCGTCCTGCAAGGCCTCGTCCGTCAGGTCTGGCCGCCGGTAATAGCCGGGCATCAGGATCGGTCCCCGGCCAAGGATCTCGCCCACCTCCCCCGGCGCGGCTTCGCGCCCGTTCTCGGCCAGGATGCGCATGTCGAACAAGGGCGGCGGCACCCCCACCGAACCGCGCTTTCTCAGCGCATCGCGCCGGTCGAGTATGGTCACGAAGCCTTCGGTGAGGCCGTACAACTCGTGGAATCGGTCGGGCAGCAAGTCCTCCAGGGCATCCTTGCAGACCACCGGCAATGGCGCGCCGAGCGAAAGCAGAACTTCCAGCGAGGCAAGCTTCGCCGGATCGAAATTCGGCGCGTTCAGCACCGCGATGATCTGGGAGGGAACCAGCATGGTATGGGTCACCCGTTCCCGTGCCACCGTTTCGATCAGGGCCACCGGGTCGAACTGGCGGTGCAACACGTAAGCGGCGCCTTGCATCAGGCAGGGCATCAAGGTCACGAATGCGCCGTTGAAAATAATCGCGCCGGTATGCAGCACCACCGACTCCGGTTTCAGCCTCCAGGCATTGGCGAACAGGGTGCCGTAATGCGCGCGGATCCGCTGGGTATGGATGATCCCCTTGGGCATACCCGTCGTGCCGCTTGTATACATGATGTTGTAGACGTCGTCCGGCTTGATCTCGGTCACCGGCGCGGACGGCGGTCTCCCGGCGACGAATTGCGAGTAACCACAGCCATCCTCGGCAGCCGCGTCGGTCAGGACGCACAAGGCGGAACTCGGAACGAGTGAAGCGGCGGCCTGGAACAGTTCCAGCGTCGCCCGGCACGCAAAGACTATCTTGGGGTCCGCATCGCCCAGCAGGGATGCCAGACCGGGCGGCAACAGCAAGGGCGAAAGCGGAACGACCACGATCCCGGTCTTGGCGCAGGCCCAATAGATTTCCACGAGTTCCATGCAATTCGGCAGGACGGTGACGACCCGGTCGCCCTTGCCGAGTCCGGCGTCGAGCATGGCATGGGCTAGGCAATTTACGCGCACGTCCAATTCGGCATAGCTCACCCGCTGATCCTCGAAGACCAGTGCCGTATGCCGCGGTGCATACCTGGCATGATGCCCGAGCAATCCGGAGATCTTCATAGCGCCTTGCTCCCCCTGCGAATCTCGCTCGCCGATGGCGACTGCTTATATTCATACCGCTGGTCTTATCGGGGGAAATGTGTTCCCGCCGTCGCCGCGTTTGGAGCAGGTGTCGACTCGATGTCCCAGTATGCAACCAACAAACTTGCACAGGAACTGGTATTTTTGCCATACTCATAGGCAAAAATGCACAGTAGGGAAAAATGGCTAAGTATCCTGAGTGGAGCGATCTGCGTTATTTCCTGGAACTGGCGAGAACCGGAAAGCTGTCCGCCGCGGCTCAGCGGATCGGGGTGGAACACACCACGGTGGCGCGCCGCCTCGGCCGTCTCGAGGAATTGCTGGGAACTTCGTTGTTCGACCATCGCCGTGACGGCTACTCGCTCACCGAGGCCGGGCAAGCTTTGTTGCCTCACGCCGAAGCCATGGAAAGCGCGCTGCTCGGCGCCATCGCGGAATCCGGCGCCAAGGTGGGCGGCGCCATCGGCTCGGTTCGCGTCGGCACCCCGGAAGCCTTCGGAATCTGCCTCCTGGCACCGCGGCTGGCGAAACTGTATGCCGAACATCCCGACCTACAGGTCGAACTGATGGCCCTGCCGAGATTTCCCAGTCTCGCCGCGCGCGAAGTGGATCTGCTGGTGACGCTTGACCCGCCGCGCAGCGGGCGTTACGTGGTGGCCCGTTACAGCGAACTGAATTACCATCTCTACGGATCCCGAGCCTATCTCGCCAAACGCAAACCCATCAGGGAACTCAGGGATCTCGCCGGCCATGATTTCGTCGACTATGTCCAGGACCAGCTACTCAGCGACGATCTGCGCTATCTCGATGAACTGACCGCGCAACCGCGCCGTCGTTTTACCAGCACCAGCATCCTCGCCCAACGCGAGGCAATCGCCTCCGGCATGGGCCTGGCGATGATGACTCCATACGTTGTCAGGGGCCGCAAGGATCTGGTGCGCATACTCCCCGGCAAGGCCCAGGTCACGCGTACCCTGTGGCTGGCAACGCCGGCGGATTTGTTCCGCCTGCGCCGAATCCGCGTGGTCTGGGACTTCCTGCGCCGGATCGCCGAAGAAGAGCCCGAACAACTGGTGGCTGGCTCGGGCTAGCGCCCCTTCCACTCCGGCTTGCGCTTCTGCATGAAAGCGTCGATGCCTTCGCCGGCATCGGCGGCCATCATGTTGCAGGCCATGGTTTCCGACGCCAGCTGATACGCGCCCTGCAATCCCATTTCCAACTGTTTGTAGAACATCCTCTTGCCCATGGATACGGCCAGCGACGACTTGGCGCAGATCGAGTCGGTGAGTTTCTTCACTTCGGCGTCGAGCTGGTCGGGGGGCACCACGCGGTTCACCAGGCCGCGCCGTTGCGCCTCGGCGGCCTCGATGAATTCGCCGGTGAGCAGCATCTCCATGGCCTGCTTGCGCCCCATGTTGCGTGACAGCGCCACGGCGGGGGTGGAACAGAACAGGCCGACGTTGATCCCCGAGACGGCAAAGCGGGCGACATCCGCCGCCACCGCCAGATCGCAGGCCGCCACCAACTGGCAGCCAGCCGCCGTGGCGATGCCATGCACGCGGGCGATCACCGGCTGCGGTATTTCGCCGATGGTGGTCATCACCTTGCCGCACTGGCGGAACAACTGCTGCATGTATTCCTTGCTGTGGTTGGCGCGCATCTGCTTGAGGTCGTGGCCGGAACAGAAAGCCTTGCCGGCGCCGGCGATCACCACCACGCGCACCGATGGATCGGCGCCAATGGCGTCCAGGGCTGCTTGCAGCTCGCCCAGCAATTCCTCGGAGAGCGAATTGTACTGGCCCGGCCGGTTCAGGGTCAGCGTCGTCACCCCGGTGTCATCCTGCCGCAGCAGTATCGGTTGATTCTCGGATTGAAGTACGGCACTCATGGCGATCTCCTTATTCGATAGCTGAAGCAGACTTGGCCCGCGCGCGCAGGACGAATTTCTGGATCTTGCCGGTCGAGGTTTTCGGCAAGGCCTCAAAAATGAATTTCTTCGGCACCTTGAAATGCGCCATGCGCTCGCGGCAGAAATCGCGCAACTCCTCGGCGCTGACGCTGGCGCCCTCCTTCACCTCGATGAAGGCGCACGGCACTTCGCCCCATTTCGGGTCCGGCGTGGCGACCACCGCCGCCGCCATCACCGCCGGATGGCGATACAGCGTGTCCTCGACTTCCACCGAGGAAATATTCTCGCCGCCGGAAATGATCACGTCCTTGGAGCGGTCCTTGATCTTGACGTAACCGTCGGGCTGCATCACCGCCAGGTCGCCGGTGTGGTACCAGCCGCCGGCGAAGGATTCCTCGGTCGCCTGGGGATTCTTCAGGTAGCCCTTCATGACGATGTTGCCGCGGAACATGATCTCACCCATGGTCTCGCCGTCCCATGGGACCGGCTGCATGGTTAGAGAGTCCATCACCGTGACGCCTTCCTGCATGTGATAGCGGACTCCCTGGCGGCCATTGCGCTCGGTGCGCTGATCGATGCTCAGACTATCCCACTCGACGTGCTTGGCGCACACCGCCGCCGGGCCGTAGGTCTCGGTCAGGCCATAGACGTGGGTGATGTCGAAACCGATGGTCTCCATGCCTTCGATGACGGAAGCCGGCGGCGGCGCCGCCGCCACCAGCGCGCTGACCTTGTGGTCGATGCCGGCGCGCATTGCCGCCGGCGCGTTGACCAGCAGCGAATGCACGATGGGCGCACCACAATAGTGGCTGACCTTGTGCTCGCGGATGGCATCGAGGATCAGCTTGGCATCGACCCGCCGCAGGCAGACGTTGGTGCCGGAATTGGCCGCCATCGTCCAGGGGAAGCACCAGCCGTTGCAATGGAACATCGGCAGCGTCCACAAGTAGACGGACTGCGGCGGCATGCCCCAGGAAACGATGTTGGACACCGCGTTGAGGTAGGCGCCGCGGTGGTGATACACCACCCCCTTGGGGTTGCCGGTGGTACCCGAGGTATAGTTGAGCGAGATGGCGTTCCATTCGTCGGAAGGATTCTGCCAGGCATAATCCGGGTCGCCGCCGACGAGGAAAGCTTCGTATTCGAGGGTGCCGAGTCTTTCGCCCGGTCCGTCGTATTCAGGATCGTCGACGTCGATGAGGTGGATTTCCCGGCCCAACTGGGCCAGCGCCTTTTTCACCATGGCCGAATACTCGCGATCGGCAATGAGTACTCGGGCCTCGCCGTGATTCAGCATGAAGGCGATGCTGTCGGGATCGAGCCGGGTATTCATGGTGTTCAGCACCGCCCCGATCATCGGAATGCCGAAATGGCACTCGTACATTTCCGGGGTGTTGTTGAGCATCACCGCGACCGTGTCGCCGTGGGCTATCCCCAGCCTGGACAGCGCCGAAGCCAGGCGGCGGCTGCGCGCATAAGTCTCGGCCCAGCTATAGCGGCGCCGCCCGTGGATCACCGCGAGGCACTCCGGATACACATAGGCGGAGCGCTCGATGAAGGTGAGCGGGGTCAGCGGAACATGGTTGGCGGCGCACTTATCGAGGCCGCTGGCATATGGATTGGGCATCTTCCCCTCGGCAATGAAGCTGCAAAATTCAAGTTTAACTCAAGCGGCAGTGGCTCAAGGCCTCGCCGCCGGCCTGTCGGAGCCATGCCCCGATATCTTCGCCGAACTGCCCCGCGGCGGCCGCCAGAGCCACGGCACCGCTACGTGCATCGCCCCCCGCCAGCCGCGACACCGTGAAGCGCTGCCGCGCCACGGGTGTGTCGCCACGCGCCGCCCACAGCGTCGCACGGGCGTCGAGCACGACATGGCTGCTTGCCGGCCCATCGAAGACTTGAATGAACTCGTCGAGCTCGACGCCCAAGCGACAACCGGCCGGCTGACTTGACCAGGAACCGCCGCCGGCCAACAGCCGCCGCTTGAGCTGCTGTTCGAGCAACCCGGCGGGCGGCGCCACCCAGCGGCTGCCGGCATAGGCCTCGCGCCGGGTCTTTTCGGCATAAGCCAGGCGATATTGCATGGCGGTCGTATCCAGCCATGATGGCGACCGGACCTCGACCAGGCGCAGCATGCCGACCGGTCCCGGATCGACTTCGATCTTCTCCGCGGACAGATCGTAGTTTGCCGGACTCGGTCGGGCGCCGGTCCCGCCGAAACAGCCGGACAGGAGCAGGACGATGGGAACGAAGTACGCAGCGCGCATGGTTTATGGCTTTGGCGGAATGACGAAACCGGCTTCGCCCGGTCCGGGCGAAGCCGCCGGACGGCCGAAAATGAGGGATTGCGGCGCATCTTCGAGACTTCCGAGGATGCGCGTCAGCTGACGCGAATTGTGTTGGAGTTCCTGCACCACCGCGTTGATGCCCGGCAGCGTCCGCCCGGTCAAATCATCGCCCACCGCGCCGCTGATGGCGCCCAGGCGCTGGCTCAAGTCCTGCATCGAGGCAACCAGCTTGCGCATGTCGATGGTCAACGGCGCGGCTTGCCCGGCGGTGATCTCCAGATGCGCCAGGATGGCGCTAAGGCGCTTCAGGTTGGTATCGCTGAGCGCCTCGCGTAGCGACGTCATCACCTGTGGCATTTGCCTAAGCCCGTCGGACGCCACGGCGAGGTTTTCCAGGGTCTGCCCGAGGCTCCGGGTGTTCTTGTCGTCCAGCAGGTGGTTCAGGCGCGTGGTCAATTCGCCCACCTGGCCGACGATGTCGCTGGCGCGTTCCCCCAGGCTGTCGAACAGCGTCGGCTTGATGGCGATGCGCGGCGGCTGACCGCCCTCTTCCACCAGCGCTTCGCGCGTCGAACCGGCATCTTCGAGCAGAACATAGGCCAGGCCGGTGACCCCCTGGTAGCTCAGTTGCGCCGTGATGCCTTTGGTCAACGGCAACGCGGCGCTGACGCTGACGCGCACCAGGATGCTGCGCGGATCGGCCGGGTCGAGGAAGATTTCCTGGACCTTGCCGGCATTGATACCGCGGTATCGGACGGCGGCCTGCAGATTCAGGCCGGTGACATTGCCTTGCGTCACCAGCAGCAGGTCGCGAGTCGCCTCGCGCTGGCCACCGAACCACCATATCGCCAGCGCGGCCGAAGCGCTGAAGACCAGCACGAACAATCCAGCCATCAGGGCATGAGCGCGACTTTCCATGTCAATAGCTTCGCACGGCCATCAATGTGAACTCGGCGGGCGCCGGCTGCGCTCGCTGAGAAAGAAGTTATGGATAAATGGATGGTCGATGTGAATAATCTCATCCAGGCTGGCGAAGCCGAGTATACGCTGATCTCCCAGCACCGCCACGCGCGAGGCCAGCGCCGTCAGGGTATCCAGGTCGTGGGTGATCAATACCACGGTCAGCCCGAGTTCCTTGCCCAGTACCCGGATCAGCCGCACGAAGTTGTCGGAGCGGTCCGGGTCGAGCCCGGCGGTGGGCTCGTCGAGCAGCAGCAGTTCCGGCTCCAGCGCCAGGGCGCGGGCCAGGGCGACGCGCTTGATCATGCCGCCGGAAAGCTCGGCCGGCATCAACAGGGCATGACGCGGCAGCAGTTCCACCAGGTTCAGCTTCAGCATGACCAGGTCATGAATCATGGCCTCATCGAGGGTGCGCAGTTCACGCAGCGGAAAGGCGATATTGTCATAGACACTGAAGGACGAGAACAGCGCGCCGTGCTGGAACAGCACGCCGAAGCGGCGCCGCAAGGCGCGCTCGCGCTCCGCTCCGCCGCCGAACAGCGGCTCGCCGAACAGCCGGATGCTGCCCAGGGTCGGCGCCAGCAAGCCGATCATCTGCCGCAGCAGCGTGGTCTTGCCGCTGCCCGAGCCGCCCACCAACGCCACCATCTCGCCGCGCTCGATGTCGAGATTCACCTGGCGATGGATCCAGGTCTCGCCGAAGCGGGTGGACAGGCCGCTGATGCCGATCACGGTGTCCTTCGAGCCCATCACGGCATGCCCATCTCACGGGTGACCACGGCGAATACCGCGTCGACCAGGATCACCCCGGTGATCGCCGTCACTACCGCCGCCGTGGTATTGGCGGAAAGGCTGTCGGTATTGGGGCGCACCCGCAGACCGTAATGGCACGCCACCAGGGCCACCAGAATGCCGAAGACATGGCCCTTGATGAGCCCGATCCAGAGGTTGACCACCGGCACCGCCTTGGGCAGCGAGTCGACGAAATAGCCGTAGGAGATGTCCAGTTGGGCTTGCGCCGACACCATCCCGCCGATCAAGGCGATGGCGGTGGCCCACAGCACCAACAGCGGCATCACCACCGCCAACGCCACCACCTTGGGGAACACCAGCCTCAAACCATGCGCCACGCCCATCGTCGCCAGCGCGTCGATCTCCTCGGTGACGCGCATCACGCCGAGCTGCGCGGTCATGGCCGACCCCGAGCGCCCGGCCACCAGCACCGCCACCAGCACCGGTCCGAGCTCGCGGATGATGCCCAGGCCGAGGATATTCACGATGTAGATGTCGGCGCCGAACTGCTTGAGTTGCAGCGACGAGAGATAGGAAAGCACGACGCCGATAAGAAAACCGACCAGGGCAGTGACCGGCATCGCCTGCACGCCGCTCTTGTACAGGGTGGCAGTGATCTCGCGCCACGGGATGTCGAGCGGATGCCGCACCAGGTGCAGGGCCACCAGCAGCATCTGGCCGACCAGGGCGATGAAGTCCGTCAGGCTGTGGCGGACCCGCAAAGCCCACCGACCAAGATCGATGGCGGCCTCGAATGGCGAGCGCGGCACGCCTCTGGCGGGTGGTTGCCGGTCGGCATCAGCCAGATGCTCGAAAATGCGCAGCTGTTCGGGCCGCGCCAGCAGCGGGCCGGGCAAGCGGCGGCACCAGGTGCGCCACAGCAGGATGGCGCCGGCGCTGTCCAGCGCCTCGATGTCGAGGCAATTCCAGGTCACCTCGGGCGCGGCCGCATGCTGCTCCAGCGTCTGCCGCAAGCTGTCGATCAGCGGTGCCAGCATGTTCAGGGTCCACCGGCCGGAAAGCCGGGCCTCTCGGCCGCCATCGGCTCGGCTGAGAATCTCGACGCTCGGGACCGCCATCGGGCTCATACCCTGGGGATAGAAACTCAGCTCGCCGCCAGTGCGTCGCTGTTCCTGGCCTTGGCGCGGCGCAGACGAAACTCCATGTTCAAGCCGGCCCATTGCCTGGTCTCTTCTTCGAGCGCCGCGGCGGTCATCGGCGAGGCGGACAACCAGGCATCATCGACTGTCATCTGGAAACCGCGTTCCAGGATGGCGACCGAGTAGCCGGGCAGCGCGGCATCGTCGCGCGCCCGATGCAGCAGCGCCGCCAGCCGCATGCAGAATATCAGCAGCCAGTCGCTCGACTCCCGGGTGATCGCCTGCAGCCTTTCGAGCTTGCCGCGATGCGCCAGTACCAGGCGCGACAGGCGGCCCTGGTCCATCTTGGAAAAACCCGGCATATCGGCGTTGGCGAGGATGTAGGCGCTGTGCTTGTGGTAACTGGAGTGCGCGACCGAAATGCCGATCTCGTGCAGGCGCGCCGCCCAGACCAGGAACTGGGCGCCGGCCTGCGTCTGGCTCTCGGCTTGCGGCAACAGTTGTTGCAACAGGGTCAGCGCGCTCTGGCTGACACGCGCCGCCTGGCGCCGGTCAACCTGGTAACGCTGCATGAAATGACCGACGGTCGCCTCGCGCTGGTCATCGTGGTGATAGCGGCCCAGCAGGTCGTAGAGCACGCCGAGGCGCAACGCGCCTTCCGAGAACACCATGTGCTCCAGCCCGAACTCCTTGAATACCGCCGCCATGATGGCGAGGCCACCCGGCAGTACCGGCACGCGGTCGGCCCGCAGGCCTTCGAGGCGCAACTGGCCGATTTCCCCGGCGCGCAGCAGCAGGCTCTTGAGCCGCTCGATGCCGCCCAGGGTGATGCCCGGCAGCCCGTCGTCATTGAGGCCGTTGAGTTCCAGCAAATCGACGATGGCCTTGGCGGTACCGGACGAACCCACCGCCTCCTCCCAGCCGGTCTCGCGATAGGCCGAAACGATGGTCTGCAATTCCTTGCGCGCTGCCAGTTCGGCCTCCTTCATGGCATGCTTGACGACGCGTCCGCGCGGGAAATATTTCAGGCTGTGGCTGACGCAGCCCATGTACAGGGATTCGAGTTGCAGCGGCACGAAGTTGCGCCCGATAATGAACTCGGTCGAGCCGCCGCCGACGTCCACCACCAGCTGCTGGGTGCGCGGGTTCGCCAGACAGTGGGCGACCCCCAGGTAAATCAGGCGAGCTTCCTCGCGTCCGGCGATGACCTCGATGGGAAAACCGAGCGCGGCTTCGGCCTGGGCCAGGAACTGCGGGGCATTCTTCGCCACGCGCAGGGTATTGGTCGCCACCGTCCGCACGGCGCCGGGCAGAAACCCCCGCAGGCGTTCGCCAAAGCGGCCCAGGGTCTCCAGCGCGCGCAACTGGGACGCGCCATCCAGCGTTCTCTCCCCGGTCAGGCCGGCGGCCAGCCGCACCGCTTCCTTGAGAGAATCCAGCGGATAAATCTGGTTGCCGACGATGCGCCCGACCTGTAGGCGAAAGCTGTTGGAGCCAAGGTCCACCGCGGCAATCAGTTCGTAACTCAAGCAGCCTCCCGATCGGAAGCGTCCATTTTACACAGGTGGCCGTCGATCGTCGTGGCTGCCGACGGACGGCGCGCGGCCACTTCGGGCCGGGGAAATGACCCATAATATGCATATTCGCCGTCACCCCACGACCAGCCTCAGCCATCCAGCCATGCAAACCAACCGCGCCAACCCGCCCGACCACTTCCTCAACCGCGAACTGTCGCTGCTCGCCTTCAACCGGCGGGTCCTGGCGCAAGCCGCCGATCCCAGGGTGCCGTTGCTGGAAAGACTGCGCTTCCTGTGCATCGTCTCGTCCAACCTGGACGAGTTCTTCGAGATCCGGGTCGCCGGTCTCAAGGAACAGATCAAGCTGGGCAGCCATACCCGCGGCACCGACAACCTGGGGCCGCAGGAAGTATTCCGGCGGGTCGGACTACAGGCGCATACCCTGATCGCCGGGCAATATTCCCTGCTGAATGACGTGATCCTGCCGGCGCTGGCCAATGAGGGCATCGTATTTCTCCGCCGCAGTTTGTGGAACGAAGCCCAGGGCGAGTGGATACGCGATTATTTCCTGCGCGAGGTGATGCCGGTGCTGACGCCCATCGGCCTGGACCCGGCCCACCCTTTCCCGCGCGTGCTCAACAAGAGCCTCAACTTCGCCGTCGAACTGGAGGGCACCGACGCCTTCGGCCGCAGTTCCGGCGCCGCCATCGTCCAAGCGCCACGCGCCCTGCCGCGGGTGATCCGCCTGCCCAAGGAATTGACCGGCGTCGACTATGGCCACGTGTTTCTCTCCTCGGTCGTCCATCAGCACGTCGGCGAACTGTTCGCCGGCATGAACATACTCGGCTGCTATCAGTTCCGCGTGACGCGGAATTCCGACCTGTTCGTCGATGACGAGGAAGTCAAGAACCTGCGCACCGCCCTACAGGGCGAACTGCCGCAGCGCCACTTCGGCGACGCGGTGCGGCTGGAAGTCGCCGACAACTGTTCGGCAGTCATGGCCGGATTCCTATTGCAGCAATTCGGCCTGGATCGCCAGGACCTGTTCAGCGTGCCGGGCATCGTCAACCTGGTGAGGCTGATGTCGGTGCCCGACAGCGTCGACCGGCCCGATCTCAAGTACGCCCCATTTCAGCCGGGCTTGCCGAAAACCCTGGCCAAGCGCTACGACATTTTCGAGGCGATCAACAAGGGCGACATCCTGCTGCACCACCCTTTCCAGTCATTCACCCCGGTCGTCCAGTTCCTCCAGCAGGCCGCCGACGATCCGCAAGTGGTGGCGATCCGCATGACGGTGTATCGCACCGGCTACGACTCGATATTGCTGGAACACTTGCTGCGCGCGGCGCAACAGGGCAAGGAGGTCACCGTGGTGGTGGAACTGATGGCGCGCTTCGACGAGGAGGCCAACATCAACATCGCGGCGCGGCTGGAAGAAGTCGGCGTCCATGTGGTGTACGGCGTGTTCGGCTACAAGACGCATGCCAAGATGCTCCAGGTGCTGCGCCGCGAGGCGAGCGGCAAACCCGGCGGCTACCGGCGCTACTGCCATCTCGGCACCGGCAACTATCATCCGCGCACCACCCGCTTCTATACCGACTTCGGCCTGCTCACCTGCCACGAGGAAATCAACGCCGACGTCAATGAAATATTCAAGCAGCTCACCGGCCTGGGCAAGGCCAACGCCTTGCGCCACCTGTGGCAGGCGCCTTTCTCGCTGCATGCCAACACCCTCGCCGCGATCGGCGCCGAGACCGAGGCAGCGCGCGCCGGACGCAAGGGATGCATCATCGCCAAGATGAATTCGCTGGTCGAACCGGAAGTCATCGAGGCGCTCTACGAGGCATCGCAAGCCGGCGTCGACATCGACCTGATCGTGCGCGGCAGCTGCATCCTGCGCCCCGGCGTCAAAGGGCTCTCCGACAACATCCGGGTGCGCTCGGTGATCGGGCGCTTCCTGGAGCACTCGCGCATCTTCTATTTTTACGCCGAGGGCGCGGAACAGGTCTATCTCGCCAGCGCCGACTGGATGGAACGCAATTTCTTCCGT
>Ga0172379_10008315_pt1 | contig 13104 bp, 16 predicted proteins | sample GrowelOW334metaG_FD_119756 | JGI IMG/M metagenome (GOLD analysis project Ga0172379, IMG submission 119756) | Groundwater microbial communities from an aquifer near a municipal landfill in Southern Ontario, Canada - Groundwater well OW334 metaG | ecosystem: Environmental > Aquatic > Deep... | reverse complement strand
TCAGGATTGCGACCGATCGCTTCCATGGCTTTCGCTCCGATAAAACCAATACCTAAACCCGGACCAAGCGCACCGAGACCTATGGCCATTGCTTTTGCTACAGGTGCTAAATTTACAACCGTACTAACTACTTCTTTTTCCATAATTTTTTATAATTAACCCCGCCACGGCGGAGCAAGCTAATAATTTTTCGACTAATAATTTATAATAAACTAAATTGCTTTTGCTATAAGGTGTTCCTCCTGTTCATGTTCGTGATCCTCATGGTCTGTAGCTGAAATTGAAAAATAAACAACTAAGAGCATTGAGAATATTAACGCTTGAATAAATCCTACTAATATTTCTAAAAATAGAAATGGAATAGGTATGACATAAGCCACCAATGCTGCCATCGATGCCAAGAGGACTTCTCCAGCAAAAACATTACCAAAAAGACGAAATGAGAGTGATGCAACCTTCGCAAATTCACCGATAATCTCAATCAAACCAACAAAGAACGTGATCGGAGCTACAATAATTACAGTTTTATCTTCTCTTATTTTTGTAAATATTTGCCCGAGTGCTTTTAGATTAACATATTTGTTAAAAGTTTTCCATAGTCCAATTGAAAAAATACCAAAGATGTTCGCGCCGACAACTGCCATCACTGCTAGCGCTATTGTCGTATTTATGTCGGCTGTTCCACTGCGAAGAAATGGAGCAAATGCTAAACCTTCCTCACTTTTTTCTATGATACCAAAACCCCCCAAAGGGAGTATCCCCAACCAGTTATTAATTAAAACAAAGAAAAAAACTGATATGGCGATTGGGAAAATTTTGATAGAAATAGCTCTGTTGTTTGTAACCTGATCGCAAAGATTGAGCGCGCCGTCTACTACTATTTCAAAAATATTTTGCAATTTACCAGGAACTGTCTGAAGTCTAAAACGCAAAACAAGAGATAAGATAATTATAACAATGACAACAACCCAAGATGTCAAAAGCGCATTAGTAACAGCAAAACTTCCATAATGAAAAATGGGTTCAGCAAACAAAGTAATTTTTTCAGATATTTCTTCCATGATGTTAATTTATTTTTCCCGACCTGCTGTCGGGATCCCGACTTTGGTCGGGACGTATGTCCTCTAATTTTTTTAAATAATTTTTAACAACCTTATACATTCCAAAACAAGTAACCAAAAATCCAATTCCTGCAAATACTAGAAATATAATAGGTCTTGTTCCAAATCGATTATCTAGCATTTTGCCAAAAAATAAAGCCAGTACTATAGGCACCACAATCCATGTAGAAACCTGACCCAATATCTCTATCCCGGGTTTCCACCAAGAACTGTTATTAAAACCTTTTTTTTCTTCATTCATCCCAGTACTAAAATTTTAAATAATAATCTTTATCCTTATGTGCCGTAATCAAAAATTTAGTACGGGACAAGTAAAAACAAAAAGCCTCGTGGCTTTCTCCTATAATAATATAAAAAATATTGAGATGCAAATTTGGAAAAAATTAATTTTTTCATTAAAAAAGGCCCGCTGGTAAACCAGCGGGCCCACATAACATGATATTTTATTTCTTTACCACACCTCCCTTTTTATCATCATCCATAACAGGCTAAGATTCGCGTACACTCCCAGAATCGGAAGCATGACTGCGACTTGAGACGCAACGCGCAATGAACCTCCCCTCCTCTTTCGCTCCTGCACGAAGTAAGTGGGGGCCAACCGAAGTTGCCTCCAAACATAACCAACTGAGTAAAATTCCCTCATGGCTTCGTTTACCTGTACCTCAATCTCTTGTGGAGATAAGTGTCTAGGTAGCTGTTGAGTCACACAGTGCATGAGATCAAACTTGTTCCATCCGAAGTGCATTATCCTACCCTCTTTCAGAAGTTCTCTAAAAAGTGGAGCTCCTGGTAGGGGGGTCGAAATCAACATCTGTACGGTTTCTATTCCGTACTTAGTTGCAAAAGCCGCGTACTTCGTTGCGGCATTTTCAGGATCCTGATCCGTGCCCACCACAAACATAGCATGAATCTGTATACCATGTTTCTTGAAGGTTTCAACAGCAAAGACTAGGTCTTCCACCGTCTGGCCCTTGTTCATCTTAGCCAGAACTTCATCGTCGACGGCTTCGAAGCCGACATAAACACGAACGCAACCTGCTTCCGACATTAACTCTATTAGTTCAGCATTACGAGCATGTTCTGCCCTAATCTGAACCGCCCACCGAAACGACTTAAATCTATCATTCTTAACGGCGTCGATGATTCCCCTACACACTTCTTTGGCATGTTGGATGTCCGCACCGAAGTCATCATCGACAAGGAAAATGCTGCTCGGTCTATAATTGAGCCCTGCCTCTATTTCTTGCAGGACTCTGTCGACTGACTTAAACCTACACCCTCTTCCAAAAAAGGGTACAACACTGCAAAACGGGCACTTCCTGTTACATCCCCGTGCAGTTCCTACCGGCAGAGCACTTCTTGGTTTTCCGTAGATTAAACTGAAATCAACAATCGGATATGCGTCAAGGTTTTGGATGAGCCGACTCCTCTAGTTATGCACCACACTCCCATCTTTTACATACGAGACACCTCGTATCTCCTCGATTGTTCCTATGTCATCAAAAAGGTATTGTATGAGCGCGGGAAATGATTCCTCACCCTCGCCCCTTACGACATAGTCCGCGTGATTTATCGCCTCTTCGGACATGAAGGTGGGGTGAACACCACCAAGAATAACGACTTTGCCATGGTCGCGCCAATAATCTGCTAAGGCATATGCCCTGGTAGCAGTCGATGTAATCGTTGAAACACAGACGATCTTTGATTCCTCGATCCATTTTCTAGCTTCTCTATCTATGCTCTTTATATCCTCAACAAATACCCTCACTTCAAAACCCATACTCTTGAGAATTGTCGCCAATAAAACTGCTCCGATTCTGGGCATTCCAAAGGCGGAGTATATGTGTTTCCCTGGTGCCCCAGGTTCAATAAACGCAACTCTCTTATTCCTTTTCATGCGAAACCTCCCTGTTGTGTAGTTAGATGAGACTACTTTAATGTCAAATTACAAATGATACCGTTTTATTTATGTTACATCTGAACCAAAAAGTCAACTTAAAAAATACATTAAGAAATTTCTACTCTGTGAGCGTGGATGGAATCGGACCATCGACCTCTGTCTTATCAGGACAGCGTTCTACCACTGAACTACACGCTCAAAAAACAGCACAAAAAAACTATACCAAAAATAGATGATTTGAGCAAACAAAAAACCACTCTTGCAAGTGGTCTTCTGTTTTTTGAGAAATTAATTTAAATTAGTATTCTCTGCGTCCGCCTCCATTATTGCCGTATCCTCCGTTTGAACGTGGTGGACGAGCTTCCATAGGACGAGCTTCGTTGACAGTAAGTTTACGTCCTTCAAAATCTTGATCATTGAACATAGAAATAGCTTTTGTAGCCTCATCTTGAGATGACATTTCTACGAAACCAAAACCTTTTGAACGACCGGACATTTTGTCCATAATAATCACAGCAGAAACAACGTTTCCAGCTTGTGCGAAGAGCTCTTTAAGAGCATCCTCTTGAGTGCTGTAAGGGAGTCCCCCTACATATAGCTTTGTAGCCATACTTTTTACTTCGTCCTTTTTACTAAAATGGACAAAAAACTACTTAATAAAACGTAGAAACTCTATTTCGCTAAATGAGAACCTACTCATAAACAATACCACAACTAAAACAAAAAGCAAAACAAATAGAATTTTATTCCTCTTCTTCCTCTCCCACTGCCCCAGATTCAATAGAATCTATAATATCTCCTATTTCCCCTTCGAGGATTTTGGGTAAATTGTGCCAAGATTTTTTTATACGATGATCAGTCACGCGGTCTTGAGAAAAATTGTAAGTGCGTATTTTTTCTGAACGATCACCAGTGCCTATTTGACCCTTACGAATACCAGCATGCTTGCTCGCTTCTTTTTCTTCTTCTAGTTGTTGGAGCTTTGCTGTTAAAATCATCATTGCTTTTTCTCGATTTGCGAGCTGGCTTCGCTCATTAGTAGAACGCACATCGAGCCCAGTCGGCTTGTGAATGATACGCACCGCTGTTTCCACTTTGTTCACATTTTGCCCTCCCTTTCCACCAGAGCGAGAATACTCCATATCAAAATCAGCTGGATTAATTTGAAAATTCACTTTTTTTCTAATAGGAAGCACTGCTACTGATGCTGTAGAAGTATGAACTCGGCCATTTTTTTCAGTTGCTGGAATTCTCTGCACTCTATGCACCCCTGTCTCATAACGAAGTTTTTTGAAAACATCCTTGCCTTTTATTTCAAAGCTCGCCTCTTTATATCCATTCAAGTCACTTTTTGATTCATAGTTTACCTTCCATTGCCAACCTTGTATTTCAGAGAATTTTTCATACATATGCGCGAGCTCCCAAGCGAAAAGCGAAGCTTCGTCTCCACCAGCACCTGCCCGCACTTCTAATACTATCTCATTTGGAAATTCCTCCGCTTCTTTATCTTTGTCCAAAATATCTTGCACTTGCTTTTCTATTCTCTCTCTTTCTTCTTGGATAAATTTAAGTTCCTTGGCAGCCATCTCATGCAAGCTCTCGTCAGAGTCGAGCATTTCTCGCACTTCAGCCTCTTCGCGTACCAAGCGTTCTAACTCACCAGCCAAATAGCTAGTATTGTGATTTTTTTTAAGTTCTTCGAGATCTAAATTCATATTATGCGAAGCCGGAGCAAATTTTTTAACTCCGTGGGTCCCACTCGGTAATCCGAGAAGGGAGGAGGAAAAAATTTACTCCAGCAGAGCTTTCTATTTTTTAACTTTCGTTTTAGTAGTAGCAGCCGCTCGTTTCTTGAAACGTTCTACACGTCCAGCGGTGTCCATTATTTTTTCATTTCCAGTATAGAAAGGATGGCATTGGCTGCAGATTTCCATTGCGATAGCTGGCATGGTAGAACCAACTTCAAAAGTAGCTCCACAAGCACAAGTGGCTTTTGTTTTTAAATCATATTTTGGGTGAATATCTTTTTTCATTGCTCGGAAAGTTTATCATAGATTTAATTTTGAAGCAACCCATTGTACAGACGTTGGACATTAAAGTTTCCCAGATGTCCAACGTCTGTAATTACGCCTAGGAAACTTTGATGTCCAACGTCTGTAATTAAAGCAAATCTATATTAGCTTGAATTTGAGATTTTAATTTCATAACACTTCTACTATACGAACAAGTAGATCCTCCAGAACCATAATATTTACAAGCAGCCCTATTTTGAGCACTAGCGCTAGTACCTACTGCTCCTAGGTCTGTGAGGTACATACCTGATGCCATAAATGAATCTTTAGGTGACCACGGATTAGCATAATGTCCCAAAGTACTTTGCAAACGAGAAGCGAAAAGTTTCCATGTGGAAGGAATAAATTGTGCAGGACCCATGGCTCCACCGTATCCAGCGACACCGGCAATAGGACAAGACACAGCAGTTTTGAATGCATTGAAACCAAGAGCATTAGTTATTTCTAAAAATGGTTGCACGTCGCGAGTCGGCTTCATCACATTTGGAAATGGTGTTCCTGTATTTTTACCGACACCTGCTCCAGTATCTGTATTTGTTAAATAACACTGACCGACATTCGAACCGAGATTGCTTTCCTGAGTAAGGATGGCAAGTAAAAATGCTGGCTCAATTCCTAGCTTGTTGCTCACATTATTAGCGTATTGAAGTGCTGTTCCAAAGTCGATCTTTGTGGAAATACCTGCAAGTGGAAATAACGCAGCGCGAATTTTATCCGCTTGCGCTTTTTTTTGCGCAGCAAGTGTCTGATAAGCGGCCTCTTTTTGTTTTGAAATAGCAAGGAGTTGTTTTTTATCGGCTTCAGCTTTAGCTGTACTTTTTTGCGCACTTTCTAATTCTGCCTTCGCGTCTGTCTCAGCATCTTGTTTTTTTTCAAGACTTTGTTTTTCAATTTCAGTTTGTGTTTTTACACCATTAATAATATCAACAGAATTTTTTATAGCTTGTTTAATTGCATTATAAGACTCAACATCACTATAGAAATTTGAAATGCTGTTATTAGATAACAAAAAGATTAAAGAATTTTGACTATCAAATTCATCTGTGTTTCTGAGTAGTTGAGCGAGCGAGGCATGTTCACGATCTATTTTATTTGAAAGTTTATTAATCGTGGTAACTTTTTCTCCAATATTTATTTTTAGTTGAGCAATAGCGAGCGCTCGGGCTTTTATTTTTGTTTTTAAGGCATTAATCTGAGCCGTTAAATATGTAACATCACCCTTTAATGTACCAGTGGCTTTTTGTTGCTCTTTTTGTTTTTTGAGTAAACTAGCAAGCTCTGCTTCTATTTGAGTCAATTCATTTCTACAATAATCTTTATCAGACTGATTAGAAGATGACACTAATGTCAAACAATCAAAAGCAGCATTTGCCTTTTGAGCAAAAAGTAGTGAGAAAAATAATGTAATAATAATTGTGGGAATAAAAAAAGTTATGACTGCCTTGTTTGTCATAACTTTATTATATCATAAAACTGTCTAATTTTTCTATTCTTTTGCTCCTTCTTCACCCTCTCCAGCAGGCACTTCTTTTTTACCTTTCTTTTCTACTTCAATTGCAGACAGATCTACTGGTGCTGCAGCCTCTTCCTTCTCTTCTACTTGCTCTACGATAGAAACTACGATTTCAGTAGGCTCATTTATAACAGTAACCCCAGAAGGAAGTTTTACATCGGAAACAAATATTTGATCATCAAGTGTTTTTAGCTTGGAAATATCAACGATAAGATCGTGCGGTAAATCTGATGGTAATGCCTCTATTTCAATTTCATGTAAGACTTTAACAAGATTTCCAGTTCCACTCTTGACCGCCTCAGATATTCCTTCGAATTCAAGCGGTACATGAACACGTATCTTCTTTTTCATATCTATAGCCAAAAAGTCTACATGTATTGGTTCACTAGTTATTGGATCAACTTGTACTTCGTGGATAAGTACATCAATACTACCATCCGACATCTCAACCTTGATAGCTGAAGACTCTCCTGCATCTCGCCAAACTTTTTTAAATTCAACAGTAGGCACTGAAATAGAAGTAGTGTCTTTCCCTGCTCCGTAAAAAACAGCTGGAATCTCTCCCTCTTTTCTCAAAGCGTCTAATTTTATACCAGTGTCTCTTTTTTTAGCTTTAATTAAAAACATATAAACAGTATATAGAAAAAATTTTAAAAAGCAAATATGTGGGATATTACCAATCGGCTCAATTCCACCATTTGAGCCGATTTGGGGATCAAGTAAGAACAGTTCTTAACGTAAGTAAATTGTGAATTTTTCAATAAGTAGTTATACTGATTGGATCTTTAATTTATATAATTCAGGACTTACTAATTTTATTTCTTCTGCCCATTTTTCTAGAATCTTTAATTCTTCTTCCCAGTGATCCTTGGAAAACTTAAATCCAATAAAAGGTTGTAAATCTTTAGGAATTTTTTCCTCTACTTCTTCCCATGTCAAAAAAAACTCATCTTTATTGTTATTAATATTGATCATAGAATTATGGTTTTTTTTAAAAGCTTCAATAGCAGTTTTGGGAAACCCATAGATCTTACCTAATTCTAAACACACACTAGAATTAAGATGATCACCAAAAAATAAATTAGATAATGATTCTAGAACTTCTTGATTATTGGCTATAAAACATGCTTTTCTAGGATTTTTAGAATCTTTATCTTCAGCAATTTTACAAAAAAGCCCAGCTTTTTCTATTATTTTTATCATTATTTTTAAATTAATATCGGTGATTTCTGGACTCAAAATAATTTGAGTTCCTCTTTTTAATTTTCGCCAAACTAGGATAAGCTCAACTTTTTGTGTTAATGTTTTAAAAGGTAATTCTTCAAAAGACTGAACTGTTTCTTTTTCCCTCGAAGTCAATTCTCTTTTTGTTGGCATTTGCGAAGGTCTCGGATCCATAATATTTTTTTATTCAATAACATTAATAAATTTTAGAATAATCATGATAAGGTATCATATAAAGATTTACTTTATCCCATTAAAAAGTTTCAATCTATTCTCCACTATTTTTTCTATCGCATCTACGGCTGGCTGTAAAATTTTATATGGTGTAGTTTCATTAGGATTATCTGAAAGTGACTTTTTTAGCGCTTCATCATACGCTAGGCGAATTTCAGTGCTGATATGAATTATTGAGATACCTGCCTTGATAGCATTTATAAAATCTTCATCACGCAACCCTGAACCTCCATGAAGCACGAGTGGTATCCCTGTAATTTTTCTTGTTTCTGCAACCAGTTCTGCGTTGATGTGCGGCTTGCCACTTTTTATCAAACCATGAACACTGCCGACCGATGGAGCGAGCATATCTATACCTGTTAGCTCTGTGAATTTATTCGCATCTTCTAGATTAGTCAAAACTCCTGCGCCTTCTGGTATTGCATCTTTAACATTTGAACCTTCACCTATATATCCGAGCTCTGCCTCAACTAAAATATCTTTTCCTGTTTCCTTCGTCACCATTCGAGCATAGTCCACACATTCTTTAGTAATTTTTACATTATCTTCAAAGCTTAATTTTGCTCCATCAATAATCACAGAATCAAAACCTGCATCAATGCAAGCTTTTACTGATTCAAAACTTTTATGATGATCTGCGTTTAAAAAAATAGGGAAATTGTCTCGTTCACGGATAGTGTAAACCAAAGCTACAGCTTCTTCTCTGCCAATAAATGCTTCTTCACCCTCAGAAAGTCCGATGATCACGGGAACATTTAGGTTTTTTGCTGCCTTGTAAACACCATGAAAACCTTCTAAATTTGAAATATTAAAATGTCCGATAGCCACCCCTTTTTCTTCTGCCTCCTTTATATATTCACGTAAAGTTTTCATATTCTATATATTTAAAAAACTAATTAATACCAACTGGCTCTATGTTTTTTAGATTTCCTTTTTTTATTTTATTTAAATCTTCTCTAATTTCATTAGAATATGTTTCTTTCTTGAAATCAATTTTTTTCATCAAAATCCTAGCCTTCCATATTTTATAAAGTTGAATAGTGTTAGTATATGATCTATAATTACCCTCACGTCTATTATAACAATATATTTCATAGTGTTCTTCAACAAAATCACATAAAATATCCGCTATGGGATTAAAAGCAACTTCTTCATCAGCAGCTTTCGCTATAAAAGCTAAGGAAAAATACTCAAATTTATTAGCTAAACTTATAATTTTATCAAATAAATTATTTTTCTTTAAATATGAAATTTTAGTAATCATTCTATCAATTTTTTTGTTTTTTTGTAGTTCTTCTAAGGTAAAATCTTCTAAAAATTCTCTGGAAGAATAAAGTCTCAAGTCTTTAATCTCTTTCGGCATATCTAAAACAATACTATTGACTTGATCATAACTAGAAACAATTTCAGATCTACAATATTCAACCTGATTTATTGCTAAAGTAATAGCTTCTCTTTTAGATCTTATTCTTATGTCTTCCTTAGCTATTTTAATTTGCCACAATGCGACTATTGCGCAAATAGCTATAATTGACTCCGCTATCGCAGTAATTATATTCATTAATTTATCTTACTCCGCCTTCATAAAAAAAGCTATGTGCGAACAAGTATTTCTTTTAGTAACTTAATAACGATTTGGGGATTTGCGGAACCATTAGATTCTTTTATAACCTTACCAACCAAAGACATAATAGCGTTTTCCTTACCTGCTTTATATATGGCAACTACATCAGGATTCTCATTTATTGTCTTTTCTACTATTATCTTAAGTATACTTTCATCATTACTCTGAATCAGATTTTTCTCTGTTGCAATTTTTAGTGGCGATTCATCATTAATTACTATCAAGGCTAATATATCTTTAGCAGCACGAGAAGAAATTTTATTTTCAGTAACTAAATTTATCAATTCTGCAAAATTAACATTGCTTGGGAGCCGGGCTCCTAAGTTGGATTTCTTTATACCTATATAATCTGAAGTTATATAATTTGATGCTATTTTTATATTGTCTTTGATATTTAAAATTTTAGCTACCTCCTCAAACCATGCACCGAGTGCTGGGTCATTTATATAAACTTCTATATCCTCATCTTTGATTTCAAAATCATTTTTATATCTAGCTCGCTTCATGGCTGGCAACTCTGGCAATTCTTTTTTTATTTGTTCTAAATCAAATGCTTCGTGAAGTTTCATTTTTGGTAAATCAGGATCTGGGAAATATCTATAGTCTGCACTTCCCTCTTTTTTTCTCTGGGAAAATGTCTTTTGTTTATTCTCATCCCAGCCACGCGTCTCCTGCACTATTTCTGAACCTTTACCATTTTCTAAAAGCTCTGTCATTCTATCTATCTCATATTTGATAGCACGCTCAACACTCCTAAAAGAATTTAAATTCTTTACCTCCACTTTTGTGCCAAGAATTTTCTGATCTGTTGAAATAGAAATATTTGCCTCCACCCGCATTTCACCTTTCTCCATATTTGCTTCTGACACCCCTAAATACCAAAGTATCAACTGCAATTCTTTTGCAAAGTTAGTCGCCTTTTTGGCAGTTTCCTCTGCATTTTCGAAAGTATGAGGTTCAGTGACAAGCTCCATCAAAGGCACTCCGGCACGGTTAAAATCAATGAGAGAATAACCGTCGCCGTCCGAGACGTTGGACGTCTGGAGCTCCAGACGTCCAACGTCTGTAACCTTACTATCATAATGCTTATTATTCGCTGTATCTTCTTCTAGATGAATCCTAGTGACATCCATCTCAGCAAGCCTCCCACCAGAAACTATCGGGTATTTATATTGTGAAATCTGATAACCTTTTGGGATATCTGGATAAAAATAATTCTTACGATCAAATTCTGAAAAGTCTGCGATCTTTCCATCTATCGCTAATCCAACCTTTATGACATTTTCAATAGCCTTCTTGTTTGCAACAGGCAAAGCTCCCGGATGCGCCATGCACACTGGACAAATATTCACATTCGGTTTTACCTCATCTGGATCATTTTTACAACCACAAAACATTTTTGTTTGTGTTTTTAGTTCTGCGTGTATTTCAAGACCAATTGTCGGATAATATTTATTTGCCATATATAACATTATTTATATTAGCATAATATCATATTAAATAAATTTAAATACTACTCTTGTAATATATTTTATTCCTGTTAGAATATTTATATGAAGATTTTAATCATTGAAGATGAAGAGAGTCTGGCTAAACTTATTAAAAAGAGCCTAGAATCTGAAGGCTACGCTGTCGATTATTTGACGGATGGAGAATCTGGTCAAAATCGTATCTTGTTACACCATCAAGATTATGATTTGATCATTTTAGATTTGATGCTTCCTAAAAAATCAGGTAAGGAAATCTGTCACAATATGAGAGAAATGGAGATCTCTACTCCTGTCCTAGTGCTGACTGCGAAATGTGACTCAGTTAGCAAGGTATCATTACTTGACATAGGAGCAGATGATTATATGTCAAAACCTTTTGAGCTCACAGAACTATTCGCCAGAATCAGAGCTTTGACTCGCCGACCAAAAGTTTCACTACCTACTGAATTAAAAGTTAGTGATCTAGTCTTATCCCCTAGCGCTAAAAAAGTTTTTAGAAATAAAAAAGATTTGAATCTGACCCTAAAAGAATTTAGACTTTTAGAATACTTTATGCGCCGTCCTAATCAGGTAATAGAGAGAGTTGATTTGATAGACAATATTTGGGATTTTGATCAAAATTCTTTTTCTAATAGTGTTGATGTATATATAAACCGATTACGAAATAAGGTAGATAAAGGCAGAAAAAATAAACTAATTCAAACAATTCGTGGAGTAGGATATAAATTAAAAGTCTGATTTTTTTATTTTTACCACAAACCATTTACCGTTGATCCCTTCACCTTTTATATCCCCTGGATTAAGGTCATTTCCATAATAATACAAAGGACAACCTTTATAGGTTGTTTGCATTAAACCGTCTGGTCTTCTGATGTTAAAGAAATCTTTTTTTTTAAAAGCAGACGGAACCATTATATTTTCTTCATAAAATATATGCCAAATACCCAAGCGATTATTTCCAGATCTATTTATTAAATTTAATTTGTATTTATTTTCTTCAACATCAAATTCCCAAGAACAATATAAAGACCGTCCATTCCTATCAGTTAGATAATTCCCAAACCTCTTATTAAAAACAACAGAAAAAGAAGGGGTCCTTTTATTTTCTTCATCACTTTTTTTACAAAATAGATTATCAAAAATCATATTATCAAATATATGATTTAAAGTTAAATTTTAGATTAAAATTAAAGATCAGAGAGGTATTTCGACTGTAAAAGTAGTACCCTTATTTTTTTTTGATCTAAAACCTATTTTATAGCCACTATCCTCCACTAAATTTTTTACTAAATAAAGACCAAACCCTGAGCCCTCACTCATAAACTCTGAAACATTTCTAGCCCTAAACATTTTTGTAAATATTTTTTCTTGATCTTCTTTAGGAATACCTATACCATCATCTGAAACTTCTATAATAATATTATTACCAACTTCTTTTGCTAAAAGTGTAACATCACCACCTTTTTTAGAATACTTAATAGCATTGGAAAGAAGATTCTCAAGAATTATTTTAATTACCCTTTTATCTGCCTTTATTACTGAAAGTTTTTTATTATATTGTTTTTTTAAATTTATTTTTTTACTTTTAATTTGTGGAAGAACATCCTTGATTGAATTTTCTAAAAAATGAAATAGATTAACAGGCTCAAGCTCTATTTCAAATTTATCCATTTCAATACGAGAGATGTTCAAAAAAGTCTGAATCATCACAGACATATTTTTTGTTTGCGCAAGTATGCTTTTTAAATATTTTTGGTTTTCTTTAGTCATGTTACCTACAATATTTCTCATCAACATCTCAGTAGTCAAAGAAATACTAGCGAGCGGGGTCCGAAGCTGGTGAGCTGCCATGGACAAAAATTCGTCTTTATGTCTATCTATATCTTTTTCTTTAGTTATATCTTTTTCTAATCCTACAAAGAATTT
>Ga0172379_10008314_pt1 | contig 13105 bp, 8 predicted proteins | sample GrowelOW334metaG_FD_119756 | JGI IMG/M metagenome (GOLD analysis project Ga0172379, IMG submission 119756) | Groundwater microbial communities from an aquifer near a municipal landfill in Southern Ontario, Canada - Groundwater well OW334 metaG | ecosystem: Environmental > Aquatic > Deep... | reverse complement strand
GGCCTCGGTTACGACGAAACCGAATACGCGCAAAACGCTGATGTTGAACGCGTCCGGCGTGATTTCGATACCAACTTCTTCGGCGTCTGGCGCGTTACCGAAGCCGTATTGCCGCTGATGCGCAAGCGCTGCTACGGCCGTATCGTCAACGTTTCCAGCGGCTGCGCCTCACTGGCGACAATGGGCTGCGCCGCCGCCGGCTACCGCACGGCAAAATCGGCGTTGAACGCGCTGACCCGAATACTGGCCTCTGAACTCACGGGCACCGGCATTCTGGTGAATTCGATCTGCCCTGGCTGGGTCGCAACCGACATGGGTGGCGAAGGCGGCCGGCCGATACCGGAGGGCGCCGCCGGCATCGTTTGGGGCGCGCTGCTCGCAGACAACGGCCCGACGGGCGGCTTTTTCCGCGACCGTGCACCGTTGCCGTGGTGAAGCTGCAGGCCGTGCGGTTGCGGCACTGAAACCGGCAAAACGGCGCGCCAGCGCCGACTCTGCCATGATCAAGATGCCCGGTGACGGGCGCGCGAGCACCCAAGATGGCCAGCGATACCAACACGGGGTCTGATCTACGTGGCGCGTTGCAAGTGGTAATCGACGCAACGTTAGCGATGACCAATCTCGTCGAAGCCGTACACCGCAACGCCGAGCGGCCGTTCGCGGTGCTGCCGCCGATCCACGCACCGGTCCGCGGCATCCGCGCGCTGGCTTATCGCAATGTCCGTGGCATTACGCGCTTTGTTGGAACCGCGATCGACGCCGCATTGGCGCGCCTCGCGCCGTGGTTAGGCCAGAACAGCCGTTGGCCGGGACGGGACGCGTTGCTGGCGGCGGTGAATGGCGTGCTTGGCGACTACCTCGCTGCCGCCGGCAATTCGCTGGCGATGCCGATGTCGCTGCGCTACGAAGGCGCACCGCTGGATCTACCGAACCTGCGCCACAGCGACGCAATTCCGCAGGCAACCGGCAAAATCGTGGTGTTCGTCCACGGCCTCTGCATGAACGACCGGCAATGGATACGCCAAGGCCACGACTACGGCAGTCTGCTCGCGCACGAACTCGGCTACACACCGGTTTTTCTCCGTTACAACAGCGGCTGCCATATTTCCAGTAACGGCCAGGCCTTTTCTCAACAGCTGGAAATGCTGGTGCGGCACTGGCCGGTTCCGGTGGAATCGCTGGTGATCATCGGTCATAGCATGGGCGGCTTGCTCGCGCGCAGCGCCTGCCACTACGCCGAGAAACAAAAAAAGGTGAAATGGCGGAAGCATCTAAAAACACTTATTTTCATCGGCACGCCACACCACGGCGCGCCGCTGGAACGCGGCGGCAATTGGGTGGATCTGATTCTCGGTAGCAACCCGTACACCGCGCCGTTCGCGCGTCTCGGCAAAATTCGCAGCGCCGCGATTACCGATCTGCGCCACGGCAGCCTGCTCGATGAAGATTGGCAAGGCCGCGATCGCTTTGAGCGCTCGGACGACCGGCCACAGCCGGTGCCGCTGCCCGTCGGCGTACAGTGCTGCACCATCGCCGCAAACACCGGCAAACAGGCGGGCGACCTCAATGAGCGCCTGCTCGGCGACGGCATCGTCTACCTCAACAGCGCCCTCGGCCGTCACCCTGACCCGGCGCGCACGCTGGCGTTTCCAGACCCTCAGCAATTCATTGCCTACGGCGTGAATCACCTTGATGTGCTTTATCGGCCTGAGGTTTATGCGCAGATCCGGCGCTGGCTGACCAGTGAATGAGCTATGCACGCTACCCGCTGCTCCGCTGATCGCCCGCATCTCCGACTCTGTTTTATCCCGACACCCGTTCTTGCCGACGACGCCAGAACGGCGCCTCGGGCCAGCGCCGCTCTTGGCCGTACCAGTAGCGGAGGTGATGGCGGTAAGCCTGTGCGATGCGGTGCAGCTCGGCGTTGTAGTCCGCGCTGGCGCGCGCGTCGCCGCGCAGCGCACGATCGCTGGCTTCGGCGGCGGCGAGGCCGGTGTAGAGCGCATTGAACAAGCCTTGCGCGGATAAGGGATCGAAACTCAACGCTGCGTCCCCGACGGCAAACCAATTGATGCCAGCGCCGGGGTTCAGCACTGCGGAATGCGCCGCAGCGAGCTTAATTGCGCTGTCTTGGCTAAATCCGGCCTCAGCGAGCAGCGGCCCTAAGGCCGGCAGTTGCGAGGCCGCGCGCAATAAAGCGCCGGGCTGGCGCAGTGCTTTCGCCGCTGGCAGGTCGGAATCGGTATGGAATGCGAGCACACGCCGCTGCTCGGGCAACACCGCGCTGTACCACCAACCCTCGGCGCAGGCTTCGATAAACGAGCGACCGTCGCTAAGCGCGGCTTGATCCGCGCCATAGCACCAGATGCTGATCAAGCGGTCTTGTCGCTGCCGGCGCGCGCCGTGTTTTTTCGCGAACACGGCATTGCGGCCACTGGCGTCAATGACGACCGTGCTGTCAACGCTATGCGTTTGGCCGCCGATGACGAGCACAGCGCGCCAACCGGATTCGGTGGCGGCAACGTCCGCCACGTCTGTCGGTGCGATCAATGCCGCGCCGCGTTCTACGGCTTTGCAGCGTAGCCAGGATTCAAAACGTGCGCGGTCTAAATGCCAGCCATTGCCATCGGGATCGCTCAAGAAATCGTGTTCGGTCAGCGGCCCGCCCCAGATGGCGCGATTGCCGTAACACGGGCTATGCGCTTGTTCGAGAAATTCCTCGAATAAACCCATATCGGCGAGCAGACGCCGACAAGCTGGTGGCAGCGATTCGCCGATGCGATTCGCCGGAACTGCAACACGATCCACCAACAAAACCCGATATTGCGCTGCGAGGTTCAACGCAGCGATGGTGCCGGCCGGGCCGGCGCCGAGAATTAAGACATCGGCCCGCGGCAGGCTGCGGGCCGATGTCGTTGCGATGAGCGCCAAGCTCGATGCTAGCTCGGGCGCCGACTCGGATGGCGAACTTTTTCGACTCGGCTCAAATCGACGTCGATAAATTCTGCGGATAGCGGCTCAGCAGCAGCGCGTAAATGGCCGCCCGCAACAATCGGCGGCAGCTGCTCGACTTCGATCACCGCTGGAAACAGACCGTCTTTCGGGCCTTCGCGCACTTCAACGATGCCCACCTGGGCGATGTCAGCGACCATATTGTTGATCTGGTCTTGATAGCTGATATTGCCGAGCGGGCGTATCCAAGCAGCGCGCCGTGCGAATGCCCGCAGGCGGTCTTCTTCCGGCAGACTCTCGTCCATTACGATCGCGTAATCGGCTTGACTCAGCACCTGATTCGGCACCCGCGCCGGCCAAAATGTCGGCACGTAAGGGTCGTAGGCTTTCTGGTAGCCGGAACGGCAACTCGCGGTGTCCGTCTGCCACGGCACTGCCATCCAACGCGTAATCCCGCCCGCGATTTGCGCGCTGCACGGACCGTTGATGTTGTCCGGCGTTAGCACCGCACCATAGTTGGGTTCGACCCAATTTTTGGGCTGGTGTGCGAGCCGGTACGGCGCCATATACATTGTGATTTGGCGCATCGGCCAAGTCATTTCACAGCCGGGATGGAAGGCGTCGGCGAGGCAGAATTCCATCGCTGCGCGAATCAGCGTTTGCGGCTGCTCGGCCAGCGGAACTTCATCCAAGGTTTGCGGCGAGACTGCCGTCGGATCGTAATCGGCGATGAAATCACCGTCCGCCCATTGCTTCAAAAAGCGCAATTGCAAATCGCTTAGCGCGGCGTTCTGGCGCGGGGTTTCCGCCGGTGGAATGCTCATCGCATCGCCGTACAGCCACGGCCAAGGCGACGGCGCCCAGGCGTCGCGGGTAAATTCCCGGAACTGATTGAATAGCGTGCGACGCCATTCCCGCGTGATGTCAGACGGGCTGGCGAGCCGGCCCATCCAATCGGCGTCGCTGAACGGCGTACTACCGCCCCAGCCAAACGCCGCGGCAAAGCCGGCATTTACCCACTGCAAGCGCGACAGGCGTTCGAAGATCGGCCGGATGTCACTTTGGAACGAAGGCCGTGCCGGCGCCATCAAGCTGCCCTGGCCAACGAACAGATCGCGCATCAAATCCCACATCGTGCGCACAGACTTCTGCTGCGGCCCGTAGTTCGGTGGCGCAACGACCACCCACGCCGGGTCTACCGGCAGCGTAACCCCTTGATATTGAATGACAGCATTTACCGGACCGTCCGCGACGTCGTCGTACCAGCCTTCGTTGTTGGCGAAGGTGATCGCCGCCGCACCGTTCCACGATGCCGACTTGCCGTGACCGCCGAGCACGAATAGGCGACCGTTTTCGTCGGTGCGCAATTCGCCAAGATAAACCTCGGTTCCCATGAAGCGCCCGTTCGCGAATGCGTACGCGGGGCCTTGTTGATCGCGACCTGCAATCGTCCGTTCGCCGGGCGCAATGCTGAGCACGGTGCGATCCGCGACGGCCAGGTTGCGCAAAAATGACGGCTGCGTAGCAGCTGCTTCTGGAATATCAAGCGCGATCTGAAATTGATACCAAGCCGCCTTGGTATTCGCCAGCGTCACCGCCCACTGAATATCAGCGTTATCCGCCGTCAGCTCGGCGACGACATCGCCTGCGGCGTTATAGCCGTAAATCCGAAAGCGCGCGGCTTCGCGTTTGATTGCGCCGTTGGCGTCGCGATAAAACCCGGGGGCTTCGGGCCGCGGGTCCGGCACTTCCGGGCCGAAGTAAAAAGCATCCGGACTATTGCCGACGCGGGCGATGCCGATCGCCGGATAAATACCGGCTTTAACGATGGTGGTGTCGCGCGGGAGTTCGTGGCTGCTGGTGTTCATGAATTCCGTTTCTCCAATCCTGTGGACTCGCAATGTCGTCGAAGCCTCGGCTGTTAAAGCGGCTGGGTTCGATCCTTTTGATGCGTTCGCATGCTACGTGCACCAGCATAGCGCGCCTACACCTAGCTCAGCACGCCTTCCTTGGCGTAGTACGAAACAAGGAGCCGCTCGGAACCGATTGCGATTCCGAGCGGCGCACAGGCAGCGTTAGACGTCGAGATTGCCAACCAATAGCGCGTGCCGCTCGATGAATTCGCGCCGCGGTTCAACGTCTTCGCCCATCAACGTCGTGAACATCAAATCGGCGGCGATGATGTCCTCAACGCGAACTTGTACGAGGCGGCGGTTTACTGGATCCAGCGTGGTTTCCCAGAGTTGTTCCGGGTTCATTTCGCCCAGGCCTTTGTAGCGCTGCACATGCAAGCCACGGCGGGCTTCGGCGAGCAGCCAGTTATAGGCTTCGCGGAAGTTGTTGACGGAGCGGCTGCGCTCACCGCGGCGGATCTGGGCACCGCTTTGAATCAGCGCCTGGGCATCTTGGTTAAATCTAACAACCAATTGATAATCAAAAGAATTAAAGAAGTCTTCGGTAAACGCGTAGCGATGCAGCAGGCCGTGGATGAGCTGGTTGACGACCAGTGCCGCCGGCTTCTCGCCGCTGGCGTCGGCGACAAACTCCAAGGTATAGCGCTGCAGTGCATTACCGACATTCAGCGCGGCGCTGTAGCGATCCAGCCATTCTTGGCGTGCGGCGTCTGCGGAGGGAATCGGCGCCAATTCGAACAGTGTCGCCAATACGTGGCGATCATAATGACGCGATAGCCGTTCGATTGAGCTCTGAATTCGCGCGTAATCGCGTACCAACAGTTGCAATTTCTCGGTGGCGACCGGCATCGCTTCAGCTGCCGGCTTAAACACCGCGTCATCGAGCGCCGACTTCAGCAACCAGTCTTCGAATTCGTGGTTGTCTTTAACGTAATTTTCTTGCTTGCCGCTTTTCAGCTTGTACAGCGGTGGCTGTGCGATATAAACGTGGCCGCGCTCGACCAAGCTATACATGTGGCGGTAGAAGAACGTCAGCAACAAGGTCCGGATATGCGCGCCGTCGACATCGGCATCGGTCATGATGATGATGCGGTGATAGCGCAGATTTTCCGGCTTCATCTCGTCGCGGCCGATACCGCACCCCAGCGCGGTGATCAGGGTGCCGACTTCCGCCGACGACAGCATTTTTTCCAGCCGCGCTTTCTCGACGTTCAGGATTTTGCCCTTTAGCGGCAGAATCGCCTGGAATCGTCGGTCGCGGCCCTGCTTCGCCGAACCGCCGGCGGAATCGCCTTCGACTAAGAACAGTTCTGATAACGCCGGATCTTTCTCTTGGCAGTCCGCGAGTTTTCCCGGTAAGCCGGCGATATCGAGCACACTTTTACGGCGATTAAGATCGCGTGCTTTACGCGCGGCTTCGCGCGCCCGCGCCGCTTCGACGATTTTGGCTGCGATGGCTTTTGCATCACGCGGATGTTCGAGTAAGAACTCGCCCACTTTCGCGGTCATCACGCTTTCGACAGCGGCTTTGGCTTCCGACGACACCAATTTTTCTTTGGTCTGCGACGAAAACTTAGGATCGCGCAGTTTGACCGACAACACCGCCGTCAGCCCTTCGCGGGTGTCGTCGCCTACCGGCTCGACTTTTTCCTTCTTCGCCACGCCTTGGCGCTCAACATAATCGTTCAGCGTTCGCGTTAACGCGTTTCGAAAACCGGTTAAATGCGTGCCACCGTCTTTCTGCGGAATATTGTTGGTGAAGCAGAACACGTTTTCCTGATAGGAATCGTTCCACTGCAACGCTGCTTCGACCTGAATGCCATCCAGCTCAGCGTTTACGTACAGCACAGCATCGTGCAGCGCGGTTTTACTGCGATTCAAGTATTCGACGAAGGCCCGAATACCGCCGATGTATTCAAAAACATCGCCGCGATTGGTCGCTTCTTCCTTCAAAACGATGCGCAGGCCGGAATTCAGGAACGAAAGCTCACGCAGACGCTTCGCCAGAATTTCGTAGTGAAACTGAATATGGGTAAAGACCGCGCTGCTTGGATAAAAGCGCACAGTAGTGCCGCGTTTGTCCGAAGGACCGACTTCTGCCAGCGGCGCCTGCGGCACACCCATCCGATATTCCTGATGGTAGTGCTTGTTATTGCGATAAATATCGAGCAATAACACTTCCGATAGCGCGTTGACGACGGAAACACCGACGCCGTGCAAACCACCCGACACTTTATAGCCGCTGCCGCCAAACTTACCGCCAGCGTGCAATATCGTCATGATGACTTCGGCTGCGGAGCGGCCTTCTTCTTCATGGATATCGACCGGAATGCCGCGGCCGTTATCACTAACCAGCACGCCACCGTCCATCATTAACGTGACGGTGATTTCGTCGCAGTGGCCGGCAAGCGCTTCATCGACCGAGTTGTCGACGACTTCGAACACCATGTGGTGTAAGCCTGTGCCGTCATCGGTATCGCCGATGTACATGCCGGGTCGTTGCCGAACCGCGTCGAGCCCTTTCAGCACTTTAATTGCGCTGGCGTCGTAGCTGCCACTGGTTTCGTTTGTCGATTTTTCGCTATCCATCACGTCGTCTACTGTGTTGTTGTTAGCTGTCCATGTTCCACGTGGAACACAGAGTGATTCGTGCTACTTTTAAATAAGTCGCCGTATTCCAGTGCGGTTACGATTTTCTGCCCGGAATACGCTTCAAGCTGCTGTAAAAGCCGAGCTTGTGAGGTCTGCGATAGCTCAGCCGAAAAATCATCGACCAGCAATATCGGCGCTACACCGTGACGCACCCGATACAGCTCACACTGCGCCAAGACCATCGCCGCGATCAATAACTTCTGCTGGCCGCGACTAATACGGTCTTCAAGCGCGGAATTGTCGCTCAGAATCTGAAGTTCTGCCCGATGCGGGCCCTCCTTCGTGTAGCCCAGTTTACGCTCTGTTTCATAATTGCTCTCAAGCAGCGCGGCGTAATCAAATTCACTGCGCCAGCCGGGATGAAACCGCAGCGTCCAAGCCGTTTCTCCGAGCAAGCACTGCCAGTACGGACTGATCGTTTCTTGCAGTAAATCGACGTACCGACGGCGCATCTGAGTCAGCACCTCCGCCGACTGTGCGAGCTGCAAATTCCAAGGTTTTAATTCTGCCGGCTTCGCGAAGGCTCGGAGAGCCGCATTGCGCTGCCGCAACGCTTGATTCATCCGCGCCCAGATCGCGTGAAAATCGTGTTCCATGTGGAACACACCCCAATCGATGTAGCGGCGGCGTATACCTGGGCCCTCTTCCATCAACCGATGTGAAAGCGGATCCAGCAACAAAACCGGCACCGTGCGCACAAGCTCTGCAAGCCCAACCGTACGGTCGTCGATCTGCAGAGACAGACGCCGCTCGCTCCAGCGCACCCGAATCGTGTTGTCGGGTGCCGCAGATTGTTCGGGTTGGAGGTTGGCTTCCAGCGACCACGCGGTTTCCTGGTCAGAAACGAGCCGTTGTGAAGACCCGCGGTGACTATGCGCACGACCGAGCACGAACAAGGCTTCAAGAATCGTGCTTTTCCCCGCACCGTTATCGCCAACCACGTAATTCAGCTTCGGGTGCAGGTCCAGCTTCAAATCTTTCAACAAGCGAAAATTACGTGCTTTCGCCTGGCGAAAATGCATGAGTCGATTAGAGGCGCATCGGCATGACAACAAACTTGCCGCTGGCCTGCGCTGCGTCATGAATCAAACCACTGGCGTCGGGGCTACGCAGTTTGAAGATAAATTCGTCACCTTCGATCGCGTCCAACGCGTCGAGCAAATAGCTGACGTTAAAACCGATTTCGAGCGGGCTGCCCTTGTAGTCGATCTCAACTTCTTCCTCGGCTTCTTCTTGCTCAGGATTCTGGGTTTGTATGCGCAAAATCTCATTTGAGATTTGCAGCCGCACACCGCGGAATTTCTCATTCGACAAAATTGCCGCACGCGATAACGCCGCCCGTACTTTCAGGCGGCCGCAGCGCAGAATTTTGTCGGAATCGTCCGGAATCACGCGCTCGTAATCCGGGAAGCGACCTTCAATCAATTTCGACGTTAAACGCAGGTCTTCGAGATCCACCTGAATCTGGTTCGACGTCAACGACAGCTTTACTTCGGCGTCCGTATTATCGAGCAAGCGTTGCAGCTCAAGCACGGTTTTCCGCGGCAGGATGACCTGCGCTTCTTTCTGCGCGTTGAGTTCACGCTGTAACTCAGCCATTGCCAAACGATGACCATCGGTTGCGACGGTGCGCAGCCGTGACGGCCGTATTTCCAGCAACAGACCGTTCAAGTAGTAGCGCACGTCCTGCTGCGCCATCGCGAACTGTGTGCGCGCCAGCAAATCCTTTAACTCGCGATTACTAAGTGTGAGCTCGGTTTCGACGCCGTCTGTCGTGAACATCGGAAATTCTTCTGCCGGCAATGTCGCCAGCGAGAAGCGGCTACGACCCGAGCGCAGTAAAAGTTTGCCGTCGCTGGTTTCCAGGCTAAGCATCGCGCCTTCTGGCAAGCCGCGACAAATATCGTGCAGCTTGCGCGCAGGCGCGGTGATGCGGCCTGGCGTCAAGTTTTGTACTTGCACGCGCCGTTCAACTTGCAGTTCAAGATCGGTTCCGACAATCGAAAGCTGATCATCTTTTGCTTCAAGCAAAAGATTGCTGAGGATCGGAAGCGACTGGCGTCGTTCGACAACACCGATCACCGACTGCAGTGCCGAAAGCAGTTCACCGCGTGAGATCTGAATATTCATGGCGAGCCAATTAATACAGGTTGTGAGTCATTTAAAAGATAGTAATTAATAGTCGACCGCGTAAAGCTTGGACAACTCATAAATTACCTTATTAAATAATGACTTATATATTTTTTTCGATTTGCTTCACGCTGTATTGCCGAGGGTATAAGCACTCATAAAGCTGTGGATAAAAACCGATCCAGCGTTCGACCCAAGATTATACACAGCTTGTTCTGCCCTCTATGGGCAGTTTTACACAGCGCAAAACGACTTATTCAGTTGGTCAACTGCCGCATTAGATTTTCGTAATCTTCCTTCAGCCGATCATCTTCCAAACGCAGCTCGGCGATTTTGCGGTAAGCGTGCAAGACCGTCGTGTGATCTTTACCGAAGGCGTCGCCAATCTCAGGATAACTGTGCCGAGTTAGCTCCTTGGCGAGCGACATCGCAATTTGCCGCGGTCTTGCCAACGTTCGCGTACGGCGTGCAGAAGTGAGATCGGCGAGTCGGATGTTGTAATACGTCGCAACGGTACGCTTGATATTTTCCAGCGTTACTGCCCGATCATACGAGGCCAGCATATCTTTCAAGCAAACCCGCGCAAAATCGACGGTAATCGGCGCGCCAGTTAAACGCGCCGAGGCGCTCAAGCGGTGCAGCGCACCTTCGAGCTCTCGGACGTTGGAGCGGATGCGCTGGGCAACGAGTACCGCCACATCTTCCGGCAGGCGCACGCCGAGGGCATCGGCCTTGCTCAACAAAATTGCCATTCGGGTTTCGAATTCCGGGGGCTCAATCGGCACTGATAAGCCCCAGGTGAAGCGCGATTTCAAGCGGTCATCGAGCGCATCCAACTCGCGCGGGTAACGGTCGCAAGTCAGTACGATCTGCTTGCGGCCATCGATCAACGCATTGAAAGTATGGAAAAATTCTTCCTGTGAATGCTCTTTCCCGGCGAGAAAGTGAATGTCGTCGATCAACAGGGCATCGACGCTGCGGTAGAAATTTTTGAACTCCACCTGCCGGCCGAAACGAATCGCCGAAACCATTTGGTTAAACCATTGTTCGGCGCCGACGTAAATGATTCTGGCGTTGGCTTTATTCGACAAAATGGCGTTGCCAACACCGTGCATCAAGTGCGTTTTGCCGAGGCCGGATTCACCGTAAATCAGCAGCGGGTTGTAAACCGCGCCAGGGCTACTCGCTACGTGCAAACCGGCTGCGCGCGCTTGTGAGTTCGATTTACCTTCGATAAACGATTCCAGCGTGTAACGCGGGTCGAGCTTGCCGCGGCCATACGGCATGGGGTCTTCGTGCATCGCGCCAGTGGCGCTGTCGCCATTGCGCGGGCTGTCGGCCGCGACTCCGCCAACGGCGAGATTAACCATCAAATCGTAGCCGGCAAGGCCGGAGACTGCGCGTTGAATACGGCCGAGATAATCACTGCGGACGCGATCCATGACGATGCGGTTTGGCGCCAGCAACGTGATCTGATCTTCAGCGAGCACCACGCGCAATGGCCGTATCCAGGTGTTGATATCCTTGTCGGGCAGATCCGCTTCTAAACGGGCAAGGCAGCGATCCCAGAGGTCATGGTTCAGCATAGTGCGGGTTTCAATATCTTTGAAAGTCTGGGACAGAGATCAGTCTATACCTGCGGTCGCGAGACGATCCATAGTGCGTGCCGCTTGCCGGTCGCAGTGGTTTGCCGATAAACTCCGCGTCCGCTATCGAGATCCAGTGTCATGAAACGTACTTTCCAGCCGCACAGCCTGCGCCGTAAGCGCACCCACGGTTTCCGTGCCCGTATGGCCACCAAGGGCGGCCGTCTGGTATTAGCGCGTCGTCGCGCGAAAGGCCGTGCACGTCTGATTCCGTAACGCATCCCGTGGCATCAGGCGCGCGCTTTGAGCCCAGCGCCCGACTTCGTAAACCTGCGGAATTCAAGCTGGTCTTCACTGAAGGCCAACGTGTAAAGCGCCAGTTGTTGGCAGCGAGTTTCCGGCCGAATCAAGGGGAACAAGCCCGATTAGGGCTGGCAATCGCAAAAAAAGCGGTTGCCTCTGCTTGTGCACGAAATCGCATCAAACGGTTGATACGTGAAAATTTTCGCCAAAATCGCAACCGCTTGCCGGCCGTTGATTTTGTGTTCTACGTGCAGCCTGGTGTGGCGGATTTGAGCAATACGCTACTTCGCGACGTGCTCGCCGAGATTTGGACTAAAGTGATCGAACGATGCGCTCGCTACTCGTCGCCACCATCCGCATCTATCAAAACACGCTAAGCCCGATACTCGGGCCGCGCTGCCGTTTCTATCCGAGTTGTTCCCATTATGCGGTCGAAGCGATCGAACGCCACGGTGCCGCGCGCGGCAGCCTGCTGGCGGCAAAACGCATCGCCCGCTGCCACCCGTTGAACGCGGGCGGTTTTGATCCTGTACCGGAGCGCTGAATTCCATGGAAAGCCGCCGCATGGCGCTGATCGCGCTGCTGGGTGTCATCCTGTATCTGATTTATCAGGCCTGGGAAACTGACTACCCGAAAATTCCCGTCGTCGCCTCGACGACTGCAACGAGCGCCGATGCGCCAGCAGCGGTGCCGGGTGCGCCTAGCGCTGCTGATGTTGTTGCGACGGTCGATACGCCGAGCAAAGATGGCGCTGCCGCGGCGAGCGCGCAACGCATTCATGTCGTCACCGATTTATTTGTCGCCGAGTTGCTAACGACCGGCGCCGAATTGCGCCACGTTGAGCTCAGCGCTTATCCGAAAGAAAAGAAAGACCCTGAGCGGAAGCTGGCGTTACTCGATGATCGAGACGGCCGCTTGTTTACGTTGCAAAGCGGCTTAGCTTTGCTTGCCGGCGATAAACAACTCGCGAATAGCCAAACACCGTTTACAACGGCGCAAACCGAATATTCGCTCGCTGAAGGTGCCGATACGCTGGAAGTACCGTTTGAATACGTCGATGCCAATGGCTACACGTTGCGTAAAACCTATACGTTCAAGCGCGGCAGCTATCAGATTCAGCTCAAACAAACGCTGATCAATCACACCGGTGCAGCTTTGAGTGCGAGCCCGTATGCGCGCTGGCTGCGCAATACGCATACGCAAGAAAAGGAGGCACCGTTCATCCGCACATTCTCAGGGCTCGGTGTTTATCAGCAAAAGCCGGGCACTAGCGAATACTTGTTTAAGAAACACAAACTCGATTCGCTCGACAAAGAACCGTACACGTCTAAGCAAACTGGCGGCTGGCTGGCGATGTTGCAACATTATTTCGTTGCGGTGATCGTGCCACCAGCAGATGAAGCGCTGACATTTACCGCCAAGCCGGCAGGAAACGGTAACTACTACAGTTTGTATCAGGGTGCGACCAATCCGGTAGCCGATGGCGCCGAGCAGGATTACCCGCTGACGCTGTACATCGGCCCGAAAGCACAGGACAAACTCGACACCGTCGCCAAAGGCCTGGAACTG
>Ga0172379_10008313_pt1 | contig 13106 bp, 9 predicted proteins | sample GrowelOW334metaG_FD_119756 | JGI IMG/M metagenome (GOLD analysis project Ga0172379, IMG submission 119756) | Groundwater microbial communities from an aquifer near a municipal landfill in Southern Ontario, Canada - Groundwater well OW334 metaG | ecosystem: Environmental > Aquatic > Deep... | reverse complement strand
TTCTTTTTTCTGCTGATAAATGCCGCAGCAGTGTACCCTGAACAGGAGGTTCGCGGTCTCTGGGTAGTACGGGACTCTTTGACTTCTCCTGTAAAGATACAGGAGCTGGTGAGCTATGCCGATTCAATTCGCTGTAACGTGCTTTTCGTTCAGGTTATGGGAAGAGGAGACGCGTTCTATCAGAGTAAAATTGCGCCGGGACCCGAGGAATATTCGCAGATTCCTGCTGTTTTCGATCCTTTGGCCATGGTCATTGAACTGGCTCATAAGCGAGGGATCGAGGTTCATGCCTGGCTCAACATGTGTCTCGTTTGGTCTTCTCCCCGTCCGCCCGCATCGGCTGCCCATGTGTTGAACTGTCACCCCGGCTGGTTCATGATCGGCCGTGACAATGTGAGCATGGCGGAATGCCCGCTCAATACCCTCCTTAACCGGAGTATCGAGGGGAGGTATCTTTCCCCGTCTCTTCCCGAAGTACGGAAGCACCTGACACGGATGGCCGAAGAGGTGGTAAGGAAGTATCCGGTCGACGGCATCCATCTTGACTATATCCGCTATCCGGGATTGAATTATGATTTTCGGGAAGAGGTGATCCGGGATTTCAGAAAACAGTTTGGTATCGATCCGCGAAGGTTGTTTTCCGGGGGAGCGGAGGTGGACCGCGATCTTTCGCTGCTCGGGAAATGGACGAACTACCGTGCGGAGGCGGTCACCGGTCTGGTTCGTGAAATTTCTTTCTGTGTACGGGGTATCGATGAAAATGTGCGTGTTTCCGCAGCGGTAAAACCCGATGCCCAGGATGCCGCTGTCACCTACGGTCAGGACTGGGCCGAGTGGGTGAATACGGGAATAGTTGACTTTGTTGTCACCATGAGTTACTTTTCACCCGGTACCCCGTTTCGTGAGACACCGGCTTTTTCGCTCAATGCGGTCGATCCCCGGAAAGTTGTAGGGGGGATCGGGGTTTTTCAGCTTTCTTCGGAATCCGTATCCGAACAGCTCGCTGCTAACCGCAGACAAGGGCTTTTAGGCAACTGCCTGTTTTCGTACGGATCCCTGCGGGAAAACCCGAAGCAGGGAGCATTGCTGATAAAAAAATTTGCCGGGGGAAAGAACGAACTTCCTCCAGAGTTCAAGCCTTACCTGAGAAAGAAAAAATGAACAGCGATCTGTACAATCGGTTCGAACAACGGTTCGGGCCGGAAAATATCGATCTTACGACAAACCTCCCGGTGATTGCCCCGCGGGTTGAAAGCATTCTGCCCGATATGATTCATTTCCTTTCCTCCGAAAAAGAATGCGGCATCACTGTCACTGGAGGAGGAACGAGCGACGGGCTTTTCACCGTCGATAATACGGTTACTGTCTCACTCAGCCGTCTTGACAGGGTGCTGGAGGTCAATCCCGGCGATTTTCTCATTGTCGCTCAGACCGGCGCACGGACGGACGATGCCTGCGAAGAAGGGATTCGATCCGGACTTCTTCTGCCGCTTGATATCACTTCCGGAAAAAAATCAACACTTGGGGGAGCATATATGACCGCCGCAGTCTCCCCCTATTCAGCCGGTTACGGGCCATTTCGTGATTATATCATCGGCGCGAAATGCATCACCGGACAGGGTGAAATGGTTTCCTTTGGCGGTCGTACCGCGAAGAATGTGACCGGGTATGAGATTACCCGCTTCCTTGCAGGTACAAGGGGTCTTTTCGCCGTGGCTTTGGAATTGACCCTGAAAGTTCTCCCTTTGCCGGAGGTTCGTACCATAGTATCGGCTCATTTCACAGGGGGAGAAAACCTTCCCGGCTTGGTGAGCGCGGTCAACGCTCTTGGATCTGCCATGAAACGATTCGAACTATGCGCAGAGAACGGCCTCGGGAATGAAATTCTGACCGGTATCGGGATCGAGGGCATGGAACCGATTGTCAGTCGTGAGGTTAAAACGGTTAAAAATATTCTGGAAAAAGCCGGAGCTGAATCGATTCATGAAGAGAATCCCGAACAGTTCATGGAAAAAAGGAGAGCGATTGCTTATAGACTGGCCGGAGAGGGGCTGATTACTTTCACTGCGCCGCCTTCCGCTTCGGGAAGCCTTCTGGGTGTTCTGCAGCAAAAATATCCGGGGATGCCGCTCATTGCTCATCCGCGAATTGGCAGATTCCATATGCTGTCTTACGATGAAAATTCGGTACAGCAGCTTCGTGAAAGAGTTCTCGCTGTGGGTGGGAAAAATCCGACAGTCTGGGGTCAGATTGCACGGGAAGGCCTTTCGAGCCTCCTTACTCCGGCGGAGAGAAGCGTAGCCCTTACCCTGAAACAGGAACTCGATCCACGGGGAATACTCAATCCGGGGCTAAGGCTGTAAATGCCTTTACCATCGCATAGATCAAAGTCTGGTAATCCGGTGGTTCACTTTCGCGCTGCCTCTTTAACCCTGATTCCCAATGTTGCAATTTCATAAGGCCGTATCGTAAAAGAAACAGTCCTGCCGTTATCAACAGGTTTTTCGGCAGCATTCAGAGGCTGTTCGATAAGGTCGAGCCTTCTTGAGGATAGTATATCCGATGGCAAGGAAAGGGTAACTGTTGTTCTTTCCCCGTTGACTTCAAAAATTCTGGCAATTATTTCATCGCCATTTTCCGATTCTTTCAACCCTGATAAAACGACATTGCCTTTATCGATCGAAATGAAAGATGACTCTTCGGGGAGAATAGCATTCTCCCTGCCCAAAGCCATCGATGGAGGCTCAGTCGAAAGTGCCGGGACATTATAGTTGTCGCCTTCATCCCAGACGCCGTTTTTCCAGCCGCCTGCATGGGGAAACAACGCGTAGCTGCAATGCTGGATGCCCTGATCGGGGTATATGTCCGGACTATTGAAACTCCTGAGCAGGCTCAGGCGAAGCTCGCCGTCTTTGAACGAATGACCGTATTTCGACCGGTTGAGCAGGGCAATCCCGCTGACGCCGTCGGAGATGTCGACCCATCTTTGGGCAGGAACTTCCTGTCCGTTTGTCGGACGCTCCACCACATCGAAGGGGACATGGCAAAAGAAATGCGGATCGTTCAGAGCCACCGGGAAAATGACGCGAAGCATGGGCGCCCCGGCAACCGGATCGACACGCTCGAACCAGTGAACATCGAGTTCGAAATCGATTCTCGGATACGAGCGGTAGATATACGTTCTCTGGATAAATTTCGAATTTCCCCATTTTTTGACTGTCTCGATGCACGCCCGGACAGGGCCCCGTTCGGTAATCTTTATGCTTTCGACATCGGTGATATCCTCGACCCGCTTCGGCTCGCCGATAGTCCATGCGTTGGCTCCGGGGTTCTCGACGTAAATCCTCAGACGGTTCATACCGCTTTTGGCAAACTCCGTTTTTGTGCGTTTGTCACGCAGACTGACAATGTCGCCTGTGGACATATCGAATTTGACAATAAAGTAATCGGTTTCGAAAACGCCGCCTTCGGCGGTGAAAAGCTCATTGTATTCTCCCGGACGAGCGGTATCGATGGTGTATGAACGGTACCCGCCGGCAGGCAGGCTGTCACCCATGAAAAGGATGCGCGAACGCCAGCCGGGAGGAAAGTTCTTTCCCCAGACAACCTGCGCGGGGATAGTTTTACCCGATGGGTCGCGGACAACGACAGACGGTGAATTGCCCTGACCGATATTCAAAGGTTCTATCTGCCCTGCCTTGTAGGGAAACGCCCAGTAGGAAAGGTGGGTCGTTGCCGGTGACGAATGAGTGAAAATCTCCGCCTCGACCGGAGAGGTGCGCGCCCGTGGCTGGAGATTGAACACAACGACCGGCTGGCCATCTCCCCGGGGGAATTTTACCTGATCGGCGATTTTTCTGAGCGCGGAATCACGGGCATTATCCGCATGGGAAATGACCCACTTATGATCGGCGACAGCATCCATGTTGCTTTCATGTATCGCGGAACCCGGGAGAATATCGTGAAACTGGTTAAACAACAGGGTTTCCCATGCATCGCGCAGTTCCTGCGCAGGATAGGAGCCTCCGAGGAAACGATTGAGCGTGGACATGAACTCGCCTGAATACAGCGCGGATTCGCAACGCCGGTTCCCTTCTTTTACTTTTGCGACAGAGGTATAGCAGCCTTCGAATATAAACTGCATCTCGCCGCGGTGGGTCGGGAGATTTTTCTCTTCCTTTTCGACCGAACTGGCGAAATTTTCAAATGTTGTAAGATTAACTTTCGGATAGCGCGGAGTATCATTGAGCACATGCGCTGTTTCAATATCCCGTCGGGTCGGGCCGCCGCCGTGGTCTCCAACGCCATAGGGAATGAATAATTTTTTGCCGCCCGGCACGATTTCATCGAATTCTCTGGTAATGTCGGTGGTTATTGCCTGATTATAGAATTTGTTGGCATAGCACAAGACCTTTGAGCTGTCGGGTGCTTCCCACCAGAAAGGTCCGTTTATCGGCGAGCATCGTTTCGTATAGAACGATCCGCACCCGGCCAGTGTCAAAAGCTGGGGAAGCTGCGAAATATGCCCGAAATCGTCGGGGAGCCAGCCCACAACGGCCATTTTTCCAAAGCGGTCGAGATAATACCGCTGTGCGAGGAGAAACGACCGTGCAAGCGATTCCCCGCCGGACATATTCGTGTCGGCCTCGACCCACATTCCTCCGCCAAGCTCCCAGCGGCCTTCCTTTACATAGCGGTGGATACGTTCGAAAAGCGCAGGATCGGCCTTTTCTATCGCTTTGTAAACCGCCGCCTGGCTCTGAATGTATGTGAAATTCGGATACTCGTCCATGAATGCGACAACCTGACGGAATGTATCCTGGGCGATATTGACCGTTTCCTTGTAGGTCCAGAGCCAGTTCATATCGATATGGGCCTGACCGGTGATATAAGCGGTCTTCCATGACAGATCCGGAATGGTTGAAAGGCTGTGTTTCAAAATTCCGCCGAGGATTTCGGAAACGGCGTTCACATTGCCGGAACAATATGACGAAAGTCCTTTACGGGCATCGGCGGTATAGGCCGAAAACGGAAGATGGTACGTTTCGATTGCCGAGGCGGTATTTACCCCAAGAGTGCAAACCTTATCTCCGGGCTTTCCCATCGATGACGCGGCAAGGCACAGGCATTTCACCGACAGGTTCGCCGGTACGGGATAGGTGCAGGAAGAATCATTTGAAGTAACAACAATTTTGGAGCCGTCTGTTCGCAGCGCTTCTGCCAGTTTCACTGTTTCCATCGGGATGTCAACATGGGAAAACCCATGAGAGTCAATGGAATTGAGCGGTGTTTCTCCCAGCTTTTCACCGGCGGGATTGAAAAATCCGCAGAGAATATTTTCCGCTTTGCCGCCGCTGAAATTCGAAAGCATGACCGATGCTGTGATCCCTTTGCCGTTTTTGGCAGGATGCAGTTCGACAGATGTCGGGGTCAGTACGGTATAATCCGAATTCCCCTTCTTGTTTGAAAGACCCGGGTCGGCCAGAGAAAATGATAGTTCCGTTTCAGCCTTGATCGAACAGGAAAAGCTCCCTTTCCCGGAGCGCCAGCCGCCGTTCAATTCGCATATCTTCAACAAAAGCCTGTTCCATCCTTTATGAAGCATGACACTCACCGTATGATCTCTGCGGGCATCGTGCCAGGGATTTACAAAGACAATGTCCCGCCAGACCTCATCACCATTCACCCATGCCGCAAGACCGTCTTCGGAATCGAGTATCAACTGCGCTTTCTGGACTTTTGCTGAATGGATGAAAGTAAAAGCGTACGCTGCGCAGTATTTCTTTACCGGGAAATTGAATTTCTGAATGTCAACCCAGTCGTTTTTCGCCGATACAGCCTGCCATGAGAAATTGCCCGCATGGTTTACGGAAGACGGCGAGAGTTCCTGCTCGGGGAGGTAGGGGAAGTCCAGGAGTTCGGAATCGTCATTGGTGTGAAATGTCCCGATGAGAAGCCATTGGGTGACAGGAACCGCCGGGGAAGCCCCCGAAGCACCGGACGTTTGGAAACCGAAGCATACAAGAAACAATGCTGCAAAGATATATCGCTGTAGGGAAGCTTTTATCCCGTTTACACCGAACATAGTGACCTGCCTTCTGTTTTTGATATACTGAGAAAGGAGAGAACTTTTTTCGAGTTACCGTTTCCGTATAGAGTATATTATAAACGGTAATGTAAATTGTGGGGAATTTTATTTTGAGTTGAAACTCACCCATGCAAAAGCAGGGGATACGGCTTAATTGCTTGTTTTACAGGGAAGTTGTCTTTGAAACGAAACGATATTCTCAAACTCACAATAGAAAAGCTTTCCCCGGACGGCGCAGGGATGGCCAAAGCCGAGGGGCGCACCATTTCCATCTCGGGGGCAATTCCCGGTGATGAGGTCAGCGTCCGGGTCAAGAGCGTGAAACGCCATACCGCCCTGGTAGTTCTCGAAGAGATTCTGTCCGGAGATGTGGAACGATGCGCGCCCTTTTGTCCTCATTTCGGATGCTGCGGCGGCTGCCGCTGGCAGAATATTCCCTATTCTGCTCAATGCCGCCTGAAAGCGGAGATTGTGAAATCGGCGCTTGACTCGGTGAAAGGAATCGAGCCTGTCGGGGAAGTGCCGTTTACTCCTTCCGCCGATGAATATTACTACCGTAACAAGATGGAGTTCTCGTTCGATTCCCCTCCCGGTTCCGGTATGACCATGCTCGGTCTCCACGAGGCCGGGAAGTTCAACAGTGTATTCGATGTCCATAACTGCCGCCTTCTTTCGGAGCAATCCAATCGAATAGTAGAAAAGGTGCGGAATTATGTACTGGAGCGGAGCCTCTCGGTCTATGGGCTGAAATCTCATACCGGCCTTCTCCGTTACCTGGTGATTCGCGAGGGCAAAAACACCGGGGAAGTGATGGTAAATCTGGTGACCTCCGGAGAAGAATTCACAAGTGAAGATGAATTCGCCGACCTGATAACTGGATCGTTTCCAAAGGTGACTTCCCTGTATCTGAGCATCAATCGGAGCCCGGGAAGCACTGCAACCGCCCAGGAACGCAGGCTGCTCAGGGGCGTTGAAACGATTGTTGACCGGATCGGGGAATTCTCGTTCTCCATCTCCCCGGATGCATTCTTCCAGACCAACACCGTTCAGGCGAAAAATCTCTATGACACCATCCGTGATTTCAGTGCTCTTACCGGAGTCGAAAATCTCCTTGACCTCTACTGCGGCACCGGGACGATCGGGATATATCTTGCCAGAGGGGCGAAAACGGTGACCGGCATCGAGATTTCGCAGGATGCTGTGAACGATGCCCGTACGAACGCCAAAATGAACGGAGTATCAAACTGTGCTTTCCTTGCAGGCGCGGTTGAGGATGTTCTGGAAGAACAGGGGGAGAATTTCGATGTGGTAGTGTGCGATCCGCCGAGGGCGGGCATTCATCCGCGTGCGCTGTATGACCTCGTCCGGATGCGCATCCCAAGGATGGTGTATGTTTCCTGCAACATCAAGGCGCTTCCCGGCGACCTTGAGATGCTCGCCATGGCCGGCTACCGGCTGAAAAATGTCCGCGCGTTCGACATGTCTCCTCATACGCCGCATGTGGAGACAGTAGCGCTTTTGGAAATCTGAAATCTGAAAAGAAGAAAGGGAAATATTGTCCGAACCTTGATTCCCTTGATTAATAGATTGTCATGATTTTATCAATCGATTTATCATGCTGATCCCGTAATCAAATAAATCATGGTTCAGACTTTTTCCTGTGAGGCGCTGCTCCTCTTCATATCCCCAATTTCCTCATCAAGGTTGTTCGCCGCCGAAATCCGGCTGCAGAGGGCGCGGATTTTTTCTTCGGTTTTTTTACCGACTGAACCGGACATGGGAGCCTCCGTTATTCGGAAAACAATTGGGGAAGTTTGCGGTGTTTGTTGAGTTTTTCATGGATCACCATAAAAAGAGAATAACATACAATTCCCATTAAACCGATCCAGGGAGGAGTGTGGAAGGGCATTCTCAAGGGGTGGGGTGCATAGTTAAAAAGAAGCAACATATACAGAAACTGCAAATAAGGCAGCAAAACAATAATAATGAACCATGAGATAAAACCGAGAGAGATTGAAAGAATTCTTTTCGCTGACCGATCAAACCACCATAACCAGGTCATACATATCAAAGCGTCAGATAATATCTTTTCGTTTCGGAGAATATGCATGAAATGTGAAAAAATGGGATTCAGTGGTGAAATTGCTCCCATTTTAACAGACAATGCGCTGAGTGGATTAAGAGCATGCTTTCCTATTGGAAAATAAATTTCTGCATTTGCCGGAAGAATGAAAAAGAACATGGCAAGAGCGGTGAAAATAAATAGATAAGGATTAAGATTTTCAAACCACATCCGTTCGCCATTTTCCATTTTTATTCGCCACCGATAAACGACAAATAACAGAATGGAAATAGAGAAGATCAGCGGTAAATAAATAGTGATGTAAGAGGAAAAAATAATTTCATCTCTGATGAACTGAAAATTCAAAAACCCAAAGAATAATGATTGAATGAACTGCTCTATGTAATCACTGAACAAAAAAACTACCGATGTTGCAATATAAATCGCCCCCAGCTTTCTGATAAAACTAACGTGCGTCTCCACAGAATGCACCTCCTCCAGAAGCTCCCGGATTTGTTCAGGTTTCCCGAAATGTTCCCGAACAAGAATAAAAGCTTCTTCCTCGGTCAGTTTTTCTTTACCGATAAAATACTCCTGAAGCTTTTTGTCCATGCGGTTGAAGAGCTTTTTCTCTGTATTCGCATCGAGATGATGAGTCGCCGAGATTTTCCGGCAGAGGGCGCGGAGCTGTGATTCTATCTCCGAAGAGAATCTGTTTTGCATGGGCAATCCTTTCCTGCTCAGCGGCTGACCATTTCAACGACACGGTCTCTGATTTTATCCATATTCCTGAACATAAGGTACAGCCCTGCCGAGATAGCTGCGTTCAGCAGCGTGCTTAAAAAGATCAAAAGAACGAAGAGAGGTTTCGCAAGAATTGATATTTTTCCGGTACCGATCTCATAAAGAACCAATGCAGTCAAAATGATATAGCCGGTCCACGCAAACATGCCGATCAGGAGTGTGCGATTCCGGCGCGATTCGGAATCGATCCACCAGAGCCAGAGAATACACTGGAAAAAATGAATGAACATTCCTGATATTCCCTCAGGAGTTGCCAATACTTGACGCTCCCATTCCAAGGTTTGCCCGCTTGAAAATGAGTAGAAAAAAACCGTGAGGAGGATAAGTCCGGCAAAAAGTGCAATAAATCGATCCGGAGTAAATGTGACAAACCACAGCATCCGTCCGTTCGCCATCATTTTCCGCCACACGACTAAAACAATCCACAAAAGCAGGACAGGAGCCAGCCGATTTTCCCAGGAAAGGAGAAACTGGACAATCGGTACATGCATGACCCATCCCGGACTGTTTGGTAATAAGTGACGGAGAACAAGCCAGAATCCATGAGCTATTACCCAGACTGTCATACTCGCCGCTGCGACTGCTCCAAGTTTTCTCAAGAGGCCGATATCGGACTCGACTTCATGAACCTCATCCAAAAGTTTCCTAATTACCGCCGGGTCCCCGAAATGTTCCCGAACAAGAATGAAAGCATCATCTTCGGTAATTTTCTCCTCCCCGGAGAGATACCCGAGGAATTTATCCTCCATGTGGGAATACAATTCCTCCTGGATTTCATCATCGATATTGTTCGCAACCGAAATTTTCCGGCAGAGGGCGCGGATTTTTTCGGAGGTTTCGGAGGAGAGATTATCAGGCATGCGAGTCTCCTAAGAAATTAGCTCTGGCTTGGGTTGCTTGTTGAGCCTTTCGTGGATCATAACAATGAGCATATAAAAAAGTACTGATATTAAACCAATTGAAAACCAAATAAAATGATGGATAAAATTCAAGGGATTAAAAATATTCAGTTTATCAATTTGTGTTGCAATACCTTGAAATCCCTCATGCTGATAAATAAAAAAGAAAATTCTTCTTATATCCTGCAAAAAATATCCAATCGGATCTGAAAAAAACAACCAAGACATGAAACCAATTAATATTGAAAGATTTCTTTTTACCGGCCGATCAAACCACCATAGCCATATCATACATATCAGGGCTTCTGAAAAAAAACCCGATATGTACGCTTGGACTTGCATTAAGTTTTCCACAAAATAATTCGGTCCGCTTTTTGAGAAACCTACCCCTGATTTTAACAATAAGTCAAAGATAGGAGCAGCAATTCCTCTCCCAGACCAAAAGATGGAGTTGATGGCTGGGGAAATGATAAAAAACAAGACAAGACCAATAAAAATGAATGGATTGAGTACATCAAACCAATTTCGAATACCTTTTTCAGAATTCATCTTCCATCGATGAACAATAAATCCTAAAATGGAAATAAAAATTATGGCTGATAAAAAAACTGAGGCGCAATAGAAAGATCCAATTGTATCTCTGATGTGTTGCACATTAAACATCCAAACTAAAGCCAACTGGAACAATTTATTAATATACCCGCTGAATAAATCTACTGCTGAAGTAGCAATATAGATAGCACCCAGTTTTCGAAAAAAACTGATTTGAGTATCCACCTTATGCACCTCCTTCATGAGAAATCGGATATGTTCCGGATCCCCGAAATGCTCCCGAACAAGAATGAAAGCATCATCTTCGGTAATTTTCTCTTCCCCGGAAAGATACCCGAGAAATTTGTCTTCCATGTGGGAATACAATTCCTCCTGGATTTCCTCGTCGATGTTGTTTGCCACCGAGATTTTCCGGCAGAGAGCGCGGATTTTTTCGGAGGTTTCGGAGGAGAGATTATCAGGCATTGGGTTCCTCTGCGAGTTTGAGAACGACCTGGTAGAATCCTTTCCATGCAAGGGCGCCCTCGCGGAGTTTCTCGCGGCCCCGTGCTGTGATATAGTAGTATTTGCGCTTGCGGCCGCTCTCGGATTCCTCCCACCGCGAATGCACCTGGTCATCCTTTTCCAGCTTGTGCAGGACAGGATAGATGGTTCCCTCCTGCCAGACGAAAAGGTTTTCCGATTCTTCGTTTGCGCGCTTCACAATTTCGTAACCGTAACTGGGGGCTTTTGCCAGAATGCCGAGGATGAGGACAGCAGTGGAAGCGCCCATCAGTTCTTTGTTAGTCTTATTCATAGTGCTCTCCTTGCCTTGAAGTTCTTGGTACATAGATGCAAGATATATGGAAGTTCTATGTATGTCAAGGGGAATTTTTATACGAGAAAGAACTCACGTTATTACATTGCGCAATTGGTGTACTTTCCTGTATTTTTCAGCTATGGATTATCATAATGATTCATATACAATGTATACCCGTAATAAATTCTTATTTTCGTTTTTTCCTTTCTTTATCGACTTTGCGTACTTTGCGAGAGAAAAATTATAGATTTCATTCAAGGAGAAAATGATGAAACGAGTAATTGCGGCAGCGGCGCTCATGGTTTCAACTGTTCTTGCGGCGCAGGCGCAGAGCACAGCCGGCACGGTGTATACTGCTCCGTCCCCGGACGCGGTGGTGCCTGCGAACATAAATCAATACCTGAACGGTCCCGTATTCCGGGACATCAGCGAAAAATCGGGGATTTTCCATAACGGTCACGGGAAGATCACCCAGATGGTTGATCTCAACAAGGATGGCCTTTTGGATGTCTATCTCAGCGTTGTCTACGGGCGCAACAAGCTTTTCCTGAACGAGGGCAATCTCAAATTCCACGAGATCACCGAATCCTTTGGCGTCGATTGTCCGTTCGACACGCACGGCGTTGCGGCAGCTGATTTCAACAACGACGGGAATATCGACATGTTCGTTGCGAACAATCCTGAAGACCTGACAGAGCTGCGCGGAACGAATATTAATCAGCCGAACATTTTCTATATCGGGAACGACGAGGGTTTCATCGAGAGCGCGGCGAAAGCCGGTGTCAGCGGGAAACCCCTCAACTACTCCTGCGGGGTTACCACCGCCGATCTGAACGGCGACGGTTTCCTTGACCTTTTCGTCGCCAAAGGTGCGTACCGGAATGGCCCCGACTGCGCCAATTCTCTCTTCATCAACAACGGCGACAATACATTTCGCGATATCGCAAAAGAAGCGGGAGTGGCCGATGAGGGAGGAGGCTACTGCTGCGCTTTCTCGGACTACGACAATGACGGTGATTCTGATCTTTTCGTCGGCAATCTGGACGAAGGCGGGACAGGCGCCCGGCATCTCTACCGGAATGACGGCAACATGAAATTCACCGATGTAACCAGCCTCCTCGGCGGCCCCGGTAAAGGATACACAGTCTCTTGTCTCTGGCTCGACATCGACAATGACGGCGATCAGGATCTGTTTCTCGCGAACAGCTCCGGCGAAGGCCCGGAAACAATCGATCAGGTGTACTCAAAGAACCGCCTTTTCCGCAACAACAGCGACGGCACATTCACCGACATCTCGAAGGAATCAGGCGTGGATATCGCCACGAACAGCCGGGGAGCAACCTTCGGCGACATCGACAATGACGGCGACCTCGATATATATGTGACAAATAGCCGGAACGAGTCGCTCATCTTCGTCAACAACGGGAAAGGCGTATTCGCCGAGTCCCATACGAAAACCGGCGGTTCGGTGTATTACGGCCACGGATGCGCGCTCGGCGATCTTGACTGCGACGGCGATCTCGATCTTGTCGTCGGAAACTGGCGAAGGCCGATGATGAAGAATCCGGGTTTCTGGAGGACTTTCGAAAACCTGACGAACAAAAAGAATTACATTCTGCTCGATCTTCAGGGAACCGCATCGAACCGTTCGGCTGTGATGAGCAAGGTCGCCCTTTACGACGCCGGCAAGGCGAAGACAAAAGCCGCGCTCCGGGGATACCGTGAGGTGACCGCAGGCAACGGAACATTCACCGGCAACCCGCTTCAGGTGCATTTCGGCGCGGATGCGGCAAAGAAGTATGATATCGTTGTAACCTTCCCCTCGGGCAAGGAAACCGTGCTTCAAAATATCGCTCCCGGACAGAAACTCAAAGTCGTCGAGCCGAAATAAAGAAATGGACT
>Ga0172379_10008312_pt1 | contig 13106 bp, 10 predicted proteins | sample GrowelOW334metaG_FD_119756 | JGI IMG/M metagenome (GOLD analysis project Ga0172379, IMG submission 119756) | Groundwater microbial communities from an aquifer near a municipal landfill in Southern Ontario, Canada - Groundwater well OW334 metaG | ecosystem: Environmental > Aquatic > Deep... | reverse complement strand
GTTGTCTTTCAAGCTCTTTTGAGGAATCCCCTGGCGGACCCTTACATCCTCGGAATTTCCGCTGGTTCCGCGGTGGGGGCCGTCACGGGAATCCTCTTGGGCGCGGAAGTCATAATCCTGGGCATTCCCGGCATGGCATTTCTCGGCGCGATCCTGGCCGTCCTCGTCGTTTTCGGCATTGCCGGAACGGGACGGCGCCTGGAAACCAATACCCTTCTCCTCACCGGCGTCATGGTCAATGCTTTTTTCTCCGCCGTCATCCTGTTTGTCTTTTCCATCAGCGATCAACTGCAACTCCAACGGGCGATTTACTGGACCATGGGCGATCTGAGCCTGGCTGACGACCAGGCGATCTTGTATACAGGGGCTTTCCTCTTCACCGGCACGACCTTCATTTACAGATATGCCCGGTCCCTGAATATCCTGGCAACGGGTGAGGAAACGGCCCTGCAATTGGGAATTTCCGTCCGGAAAACGAAGTTCATCTTGCTGACGGCGGCATCCCTGGTCACGGCAGCGGCCGTAGCCGCCAGTGGAACGATCGGTTTCGTCGGTCTGATTATCCCCCATATCCTGAGACTGATCGTCGGTCCCGATCATCGGATCCTGCTGCCGGCCGCCTTTTTATTCGGCGGCACGTTTCTCGTTTTTGCGTACACTATGGCCCGTTGCCTTGTGTCACCGGCCGAGTTGCCCGTCGGGGTCATTACCGCCCTCTGCGGCGCCCCCTATTTCCTGGCCTTACTGCGCCGAAGGTTGTCGCCATGACGCTCCTCCAAAGCGAAAATGTGGGTTTCCGCTACCATGGTCCCTGGGTCCTCAAGCATGTGTCCTTTAATGTTGAAAAGGGTTCTTTTGTCGGCATTCTCGGGCCGAATGGATCGGGGAAATCCACCCTCCTGAAGATCATGGATGGAATTCTGACGCCCCAGGAAGGAATGGCAAGCATGGATGGCCGGAACATCCGGACGATGAGTAGAAGAGACATCGCCCGACGGGTGGCTGTCGTTCCTCAGGACTATGCGGAAATATTTGCCTTTACCGCTAGGGAAATCGTCCTTATGGGCAGATCGCCCCATCTGGACCCCTGGTCGTTTGAAGGGATAAGAGATTACGAAACAGTTGATCGGGTCATGGCGCAGACCGAAACCCTGAGTTTCGCTGATCGCTCTCTGGATCATCTCAGTGGAGGAGAACGGCAGCGGGTCCTGATTGCCCGGGCCTTAGCTCAGGAACCTAGCATTATGCTTCTCGATGAACCGACAGCTTTTCTCGATATTCGTCATCAGGTGGAAATCATGAATTTGCTGAAATCGCTTAATAAAGAAGAGGGACTTACGGTGTTGGCCGTTACCCACGACATCAATCTGGCGTCATTATACTGCGACCGGATCATTCTTTTGGACGGGGGGACAATCCATGCCGAGGGGCCGCCCGCAGAGATAATGACGCCAGATAACATTGAGGCGGTTTACGGACTGCCCGTTGTGTCGGGCAACCATGAACTGACGGGGCGACCCGTCATCATGCCCCGGATGGAACAATAAGGGGGACAGATTTAAAGATTCCCTTCCCCTTCAAGGGAGGTAGGGGATGCGGATTTAAGGAAGGACTTGAAATAAGGAAGTAATCAATGCGGCAGTATCCCGTCAGAAAAGGAAGCCGGTGCAAGACCGGCGCTGCCCCGCAACTGTAAGTGGAACGAAAACCGCAGCGGGCCACTGGTTTCGATAAGTGAAGCCGGGAAGGCGCGGTGATTAGGTAGCAGCCACGAGCCAGGAAACTTGTCTGATGAGAAAATATCATATCTTGATCCCGTGGGGGAAAAGGAGGAAAAATGCGAAAAGTTCTCGTTTTCTGGTTTTGTTGGATATTATTTTTATTCTCATCGTTATTTATGGACGTCCCGATTCTTGCCCAGACCAGTTCCCCGGCAGAGCCGGTGCGCATGGAGGAAGTCGTGGTTACGGCGACCAGAGATCGGGAAGAGGTAAGAAGGGTTCCCGCCAACGTATCGGTGATCACGGCCGAGGATATCGGCAAATCCGGTGCGACCTCGGTTGTCGATGTCCTGGATAAGCTGGAAGGGGTGCAAGTCCGCTCCTTCAGCGGCAATTCCCCGGAGGCGATGATCGATCTGCGGGGCTTCGGAGGGGAAAACCCTTTCGGGAAGACTCTGATCCTTCTTGACGGCCGGCGCCTGAATCGCCCCGATATGCATTCCGCCAACTGGTTTCATATCCCCCTGGGCAATATCGAGCGTATCGAAGTAGTGCGGGGGGCCAATGTAGTTCTGTATGGCGACAGCGCCATCGGCGGCGTGATCAATATCATCACGAAAAAGGGCAAGGGGAAGCCGGTTGTCTCAGCGGCGGCGACGGCGGGAAGCTACGGCCTGAACAATGAAAGGGTCGGGATTACGGGGAAGCAGGAAAAGTTGGCCTACGCCGCCAACGGTGAGAACTATTTTTCCTGGGGCTACCGGGAGCGCTCCAAGCTCGCCTCCCAATCGGGAAGCCTCGATCTTGGCTACGACCTGAGCGACCATTTCCAGTTGTCGCTAGGATTTGCCGGCAATCACACCAACTATGATCTTCCCGGCCCCCTGACAAAAGAGCAGATGACCGCCGACCGTCGGCAATACCAGCCGGCAACGCCCCAGAACTGGAGCAACGCCGCGTACAGTGACGACGGTATGGACCAGACGGGCAGGCTAAATCTGGGCGTCCAGACCATGCATGAGCGACTGGGGCAATTGGATCTCCTCTTTTCCTATGGGAAAAGTTCCTTCGCCTACAATATGCCCTCCTGGAGTTCCAATCAGTACACAAATACGGATATGGATTCCTACGCCTTTAACCCCAAATACGTTCTGGACGGTAATCTCTGCGGTTTTCATAACAAGCTTGTCGCCGGGGTGGACTACTACAATGAACCCTATGTGAAGAATACCTGGGATAGCCGGGACCGCACCGTCAAGACCGGCTGGGCCGATCTGCGGCGGGAGACCCTGGAATACTATGTCCGGGACGAGTTTATGCCCTGGGAAAACCTGATCCTGGCGGCCGGATACCGGGCCGGCGGCACTATCCTCGGCGGCAATTACACTGATTCCCAAAACGCGGCTAACAGCTTCTACAATCAGGAAAAGCGCCATCCTGCCGAGGCTTACGAAGGGGCCGCCACCCTGCTGATCGGCAAGAAGTCCAATCTATATGGGAAATATTCCCGGATCTACCGCATCCCCTTTCTCGATGAGCAGGCAAGCTTCAACGGCTGGGGCGGCGGCTTTTACACCAATCTGGAGAAGGAGCAGGGACAGAGCATGGAGCTGGGAACACTGTTCTATCCCCACGACTCCCTGAAAATAAGCCTGTCCCTGTTCCGGATCGACATGGAAGACGAAATCGCCTGGAACGATTCCACCAAAAGAAACGAGAACCTGGATCGCACCCGCCATCAAGGAGTGGAAGGGTCGATCTCGTGGAACATCAAGGGATACGTCACTCTCACCGGACAGTATACCTACCATCTGGCGACCTTTGAGGACGGCCGGTACAGCAAGAACGAACTGCCCCTGGTCCCCAACCGGATCATGGGGGCCAGCGCCGACATTGTTCTCCCGTACAATTTCACCCTGCGCCCGGAGATCCGTTATGTCAGCGACTGCTACCTGTCGGGAGACTATAACAATGATGCTGAAAAACTCTCTTCCTACATCCTCTATAATCTTTTCCTTTCCTACCACCGGAAACTGGACGTACGGAAGCGGCCGTTTGCGTTCCGGGCATTTATCGGCGTCGAGAATATCGGCAATGAAAAATACGCCGGTTTCGGGTCGGCCAATGTCTCCTGGGGCGGCCTCAATACCTATTACCCCATGCCGGAAAGATCATACAAGGGAGGTTTGACCTTTGAATTTTGAGTTCCCCCTGAAGTGTGAAAAGTACGTGATCAATACGGTTTTTGCGGGGGTTCTCTGGTCTATGGGCGTCCATGGAATTGCGGTCCTCTTTCTCCTTACCGGCCTGATCGGTCCCGCACCTTCCCGGATGGTAAAGGGGTTCGATCCCTGTCTCAAGGTAGATCTCGTTTCCCTTTCCCACCGCAGCTTCGCAAAAGAACCTGACAAGTCCCGTCCTCTGGTCAGGAAAGAAGGGGCCACAAAAAAAGAGGCGCCTCCCGTGGCAACATTATCAGAAATTCCTAATGATAATCGGGAGACTCACAGAACCGGCGCCGCATCGGAGTTGACGGGGAGCGCCTTATCATCGCAGGCTATCCGGTCCGGACAATCAGCATTGACGAAAGGATTTTCAGTTGCCGCCCTGGACAGGCAAAGTTATTCTTCCTCAGCAGCGAGGACGGACGGATATGGCAACATAGGAAAGATCACAACACCAGGAGATACGTTACAGGCAACGCCCCGCTACCGCGATAACAGCCGTCCCACCTACCCTCGTTTGGCACAAACGCGCGGTTATGAGGGCACGGTACTCCTCTCCGTTGAGGTCCTTTCCGACGGGCGCGTGGGTCGGACAAGGATTAAATCCTCTTCCGGATACCCCCTCCTCGATCAATCCGCCCTGGATACGATGAAACAGTGGTCGTTTGAACCGGGAAAGAAAAAGGGGGTTCCCGTAGCCATGTGGGTTGACATCCCCATCCGCTTTGCCCTCCAATAAATACAATATGAATATCAGACACGTTTTTCACAAACAGAGAATATAACCAGCGCTACACTAAATTGTTGCCGGAGGTGTATCATTTTCATTGACAAGTTCCGCAAAGCAACCGTAAGACGAAACATACAGAAACTAAAATAGTCAGGGCAGCCCGAACGGGTTGGCTCGAAGAAGGCTGGCCAATGGAGAGCGTTGAAAGGAAAGCATTATCGCTATACGCCCCATGCCCATCTCGCCGGTGAGGCGGATAAGTTTTCACAGACGCATAGCTTTACTGGAGGCGATCGCTGAAGACGTCGATGGCCACGGCCACGTCTTTTTCGAGGCACAGCATCGATTGGGGAACGAGAAAACTGCGCATATGGGCAGGCACGTAAATGAGGAACCAGGGATCGCCTGCCGCGTGTTCGCCCCGACGGCCGATAATCTTTCCCGTACGTCCGTAAAACGGGTGCCGGGGGTGGTCCACAATGACAATATCGCCGAGTTCCATGGGTCGTTCCTCCCTTTTTTATCATGCCAAGGTATTGGAAAGATTTACGTAGATCCCGTATAAGCGACGGTACTTTAACAATCTTTCGAGAGAAAAGCCACTTTTATTATCCATGACGAGAAGACCATCGGATCATCGCGGGTTTACCGGCGCCCTGGGTAGGGAAGAACTAGACCTGCTCATGGGGTGCATCGGCGGCTCCCCGATTCCCGCCTTTGTCATCGACCGGGACCATCGGCTCATCTACTGGAACCGGGCCCTTGAAGAACTCAGCAAGATCAAGGCGGAGGAGGTGATCGGCACCAGCCAGCAGTGGCGGGCCTTCTATAGCAGGCAGCGACCATGCCTGGCCGATCTACTGGTGGAAGGGGCTGTCACGGATATTCCCCAGTGGTATGGAAAGAAATACCTCAAGTCCCCCCTCATCGACGACGCTTATGAAGCAACGGATTTTTTCCCCGAGTTAGGAGAAAGTGGACGCTGGTTGCGTTTTACCGCCGCGCTCCTGAGGGACCCTGAGGGACCTGTCCTGGGAGCGGTAGAAACCCTGGAAGACATCACGGAGAGGAAAGCGGCGGAAGCGGCCCTGTTGAAAGCCCACGAAGAGCTTGAGATGCGGGTCCGGGAAAGGACCACGGAGTTAGCCGTAACCAATGAGATCCTGCAGCGTACTACGGATCACTTGTCCCTGCTGCTGGAGTCGCTTCCTATCGTTTCTTACACCCGCAACGCCTCAGGAAAGTATGAAGTGACCTATGTCAGTAATTCCGTGGGGGAAATAACCGGTTACATGCCGTCGGATTTTATCGGACAACCTGTTTTCTGGCAGAATCAGATCCATCCCGACGACCGTTCCCGGGTTCTCAAGGAATTGAGGAACGCTCGGGGCGATGGTACATATCACTGCGAGTACCGTTTCCGCGCCTCCGATCAAACCTACAGATGGTTCTCCGATTTCTGGCGTCTGGTCAGGATGCCGGATGCCCCGGTCCCATATTTTGTCGGCATCTGGCAGGATGTGACGGAGGAAAAGCGGATCCGCCAGGAAAATGAGTTGCGCCTGCAACAGATAATCCAGACCCACAAACTGACGGCCCTGGGAGAAGTAGTGGCAGGTGTCGCCCATGAGATCAACAATCCCGTCAGCTTTATATCCTACAACATTCCCCTCCTGGAGGAGATTTGGGATACCCTGGAGCCGGTTTTTATTGATCACGATGCCTCTGCGATATTATGTGAACAAAGGGGAGTTACCCGGACAGAGATAGTTCAGAATATGCGGGAGATCATTCATGCCTTCAAGATGGCAACCAGCAGGATCAACAGGGTCATTACGGGGCTGAAGGAATTCTCCCGGAGCGATGACCTGGCTGGGAAGAAGGCAATCCAGGTGGCCGATGTCATCCAGGGTGTCATGGTTATTGTCGGCGGTCAGATGCGCAAGACCGTATCCGTCATCGAACAGCAGATCGAGCCCGGACTTCCCTCGGTACTGGGACATTTCCAGAAACTCGAGCAAGTGATGACCAACCTCCTCATCAACGCCTACCAGTCCATATCACCGGGACGAAAGGGGAAGATCACTATTACCGCCCGGCATCTTCCCCGTCTCGACGCCGTTGTCGTGGCTATAGAAGATAACGGGAAGGGTATGGCCAGGGAGACTATGGACCATATCTTTGATCCTTTCTTTACGACCCGCCGTGATTCCGGGGGCACGGGGCTGGGGCTGTCCATATCTTACGGCCTTATCAAGGAACATGGGGGTACGATCAGCGTCCTTTCCCAGCCGAAGGTGGGGAGCCGGTTTACCCTCTATCTCCCCAGAGAGGGACGTAGCTTGCCGCGGATGAATCCACGCCTGCTCTTTGTCGATTCCGATGATGCCTTCCTCAAGGATATCCAAACGTATTTTCTTGAAGCGGCAACCTGGCAGATCGAGTCAGTGGAGGATGAGGAAAGAATCCTTCAATATCTGACAGATTATCCGGAAGTAGATTGGGTAATCTGCGCCATGGATCTTAAATATTTGAGTGGCTGGCAGCTTATGGACGGCATAAAAAAACGTTATCCCCTGCTTCGCACTGTTTTGTATGGACGGGATGGAGATGGTATACAAGGAAATCCGGACCTCAACTTCAATCCTTCCTTTACGATTCAAAAACCTTTTGATATGGATAAATTGCAAAAGATGATTCAGGAAGCGGGGAGACAGCGTCTATGAAGATCCTGATCGTGGATGACGAAGAAATATCTCTCACATCGGTCCAACGCCTTTTGAAATGGCGGGGCATTCGTGATGTGGATATCTGCGACAACGGTCTGGAGGCCATCCGGAAAATCCGGGAGCGGGATTATGATATTGTACTTCTCGATCTGCTGATGCCGGAAATGGACGGCATGCAGGTCCTGGAAGCGGCGAAACCTTTCAAACCCTATACGGAATTCATCATCCTGACGGCTGTGGACGATATCCCGGCAACGGTGCGGGCCATCCGTCTGGGGGCCTACGATTATCTTGTAAAACCGGTGGACAACGACCTGCTGTTCCTGACCATTGAACGGGCCTACGAACGTAAAGGTCTTCTCAAAGGATTGTCCGCAGCCCGTCGTGAGGGAGCGGGAGATATTCCCGTCGCCTTTGCCGGAATCATTACTCAATGCCCCCTGATGAAATCCCTCCTTGCTTATGCCCAGGTCATGGCCCGGAGCGGCAATCCCGTCCTGATTACCGGCGAGTCGGGAACGGGGAAGGAACTTATGGCCCGGGGGATACATCAGGCCGGTCCTGCCCCGGCGGGGCCTTTTATTGCCGTCAACGTCTGCGCCATTCCGACGACGATGTTCGAGACCCAGTTCTTCGGCCATGTCCGGGGAGCCTTCACCGGGGCCGAGGGAAGTTATCGTGGTTTCTTTGAGCAGGCCAATGGCGGAACATTGTTTCTGGATGAGATCGGAGAGCTGCCTTCCGGTCTTCAGGCCAAGCTTCTGCGGGTCCTCGAGGAGAAATCCTTTGCCCCCCTGGGCGGGGCCAAGACCTTGAAGGTTGATGTACGCGTCATTTCCGCGACCAATATGGATCTGGACAAGGCCTGCCAGGATGGCAGGTTTCGCCTGGATCTCCTCTATCGTCTTAAATCCGCCCATGTCCATATCCCGCCGTTACAGGAAAGGGAAGGGGACATCGCCCTCCTGTCTGCCCATTTCCTCCAGGAGGCAAATTCCCGGCATAGCAAGGAGATCAGCGGCTTCAGTCCCGAGGCCATGGATGTCCTCATCCGCAGGGAATATCGGGGCAATGTCCGGGAGCTGGCCCAGGTTGTCGAAAATGCCGTTCTCCTCTGCGAGGGAGGGCTGATCCTGCCCCATCATTTAGGGAAACAGCCTACCCGCCAGTCCCTGTTTGGCAGACGATTATGCAGCCTCAAGGAAAACGACGAGACCCAGGTCGCCTATGTCCTCATGAACACCGGCGGCGACCGGCGGCAGACGGCCGATATCCTGGGTGTAACGGTGCGGCAATTACAGAGAAAACTCGCCCAGATGAGAATTGACCCCTACTGGCGGGAGGTCATGGGAGAAAGTCTCTCCCGGGATAAAGGAGAAGGGAATAATAATGGCCGGCTTACATCTTGAGCAGTTCCGCTGCGGCGACAATCTGGCGTATCTGCTCTATGGAAAGAAGGAAGCCGTGGCCATAGACGGCGTGGCCTGGGAAGAGATCCTGGGTTTTCTCGACAAGCACGGACTTTCCCTGACCTATGTCACCAACACCCACGGCCATTTTGATCATACAGCGGGCAATGAACCACTCCTGCGCCATAGCCGGGCGCTGTATCTTGATCACAACAAGTTTCCCGACGGCGGGGCGATCGCGATCGAGGGAGAGTCGATCAGGGTTTACCGGACACCGGGCCACACGGCGGATTCCGTTTGTTTTCATGCCGGCGGCGTGCAAACCATCCGTGGCGAGCTGATCACCGGCAACGCACCGCTCAATGGCGGCATTTTGCTCACCGGTGACACCCTTTTCAACGGCACGGTGGGCAACTGCTTTTCCGGCGATCAAAGAGCCTTCTTCCGGTCCATCAAGCGCCTCATGTCCCTGCCGGGAGACACCCTGATTTTTGCAGGACACGATTATGTCCGTGATTCCGTGGCTATGGCTGAGCAATTGGAACCGGACAACCCGGATATCGAACGGTTTCGTCAGGCTTACGACCCCGGCCATGTCTACTCGACCCTCGCCGAGGAATTGAAAATCAATCCCTATCTCCGCTTCAACGCCCCGGCGATCATCGCCCTCCTCAAGAAGCATGGCCTTCCCTGCGGCGCTACCGAGGAAGAACGCTGGCTCTCCCTAATGTCACTCGAGTGAAGAGGAAACCTGATGAACTCGCAAAAAGTAGTCATCCCCGTGCAGGTGGGAAAACGAAGATTAATATTCATAATCCAGAGTGCACGTGGATAATTGACAATACTGGATTATGAACATTAAACTTCGTTTTCCTGGTCAAGCCCGGAATGACGGGGATTGTTTATTTCAGACTTTTTGCGACTCTGCTAAACCTGAACCTTAAAACCGGAGTATCAGCGGAGGGCCAGGCGGTGGGATTTGATCTTTAAGACCGGATGATAGGAATGCTTTGATTCGGCTAAAGCGGGAAGGCCCATGTCGCTTTCCTTGTTGATATACAGGTAGCCGTTAAAAAGGTGTTTGGCACATTCGTTATCGAGGTACTGGTAGAGGCCGCGAATGTGGGGCAGGGCCTTTTCGAAGTTCATGACCCCCATGTCCGGACGCAGATGGGATGAGATGCAGAAGGCGCAGATCTTCCCGTCAATGCGTACGTAAAGTCCTTTCATGTCAAGCTGTTCACAATGATTAAGGGCGTTGATAACGGCCTCCTTTTCACAGGCCATATTCGAGTTCTGATCGATGTCGCAGTTCCTTATCTCACACCACTTTTCAAGACATTCCAGGCATTCTGCGACCACGGCGGAGGTAATCGGTCCGGTAATCACCCGGTTCGGCTGGAGATAATCCCGGGAAAACTGGTGGAGGAGATTGCGTTTCTTGGCGTAACGATTGCCCTTGAGCTGACTAAGATCATCGGTCAGATATACATAGTCGTCATATTCCGGCTGTTCGGAGACGATAAAATACTGACCGATCTTTTCCCTTCCCATCTGTTCCAGATAATTCTCCGGGATCGATCCGTATTGACGGTAGCCGGTCTGCAAGGCAAGGGCGGCAAGTTCTTCCGGCGATGGTAGGCCGTTCGATCCGACCGGCAGGAGCAGATGATTTTCTTCAGGTCGGCATCCGGACTCATTGGCGATGATTACGGACTCATTTTCGATGACATAGAACGTCTGAAAGACATGATTGCTCCAGACGATTAGGGAAGGCAGGGAATAGGTGCACAGACCGTGGGGTTGGCAGGCAAAGTAAGGCTTGAGAAGCGGGTAGTCTTCGCTAGTGAGTTTTTTCATCATGAATCTCTAATGTCCCCTTCAAAATTCATCATCAAGAGCATGGCCGTGGCGGCCGGCATCTCTTCAAACCCCAGTTTCCTGTAAAAGGGATGGGAATGCCTGCCGGCGATGAGGCCAATCCATTGCAAACCGTCGGCCCGCAACTGCTTGAGAATTTCCTGCATAACGCCGGTTCCGACGCTCTGTCCCCGGAATTCGGGAAGGACGGCCACATCCTGAATATAGGCGTCGCTTATCCCGTCGCTGATCGCCCGGCCCATGCCGATTATCTTGTCTCCCTCATGGGCAAGGACGAAACAATGGCTGCCCGTGACAATCCGGCGAATCAGTTCGGGGTTTTCGTGGGCCTGTCCGGTCCACCATCCCGCCTCCTGATAGAGACGAATGATTTCGTTTATTTGCGAATCCGCCGGTTGACGGATGAAGGTATAGGTTCTTTTCACGATCCGTTATTTTTAGGTAATTCGTCATGCATCTGCCAGAAGGCCTGCATCAGGGAGGTGATAACGGGTCCAATGACGAAACCCGAAATCCCGAACAGGGCAAGACCTCCCAGGGTGGAAAGAAAGATCAGCAGGGTGTGCATCTGGACGTCATGCCCTAACAGCAGCGGACGCAGCACCGCGTCCACATGGCTGATGACAATAACGCCGAAGGCCAGGATGATCATGCCTTCCCAGAAATGCCCCATCATGACCATGACGATCCCCGCCGGCGCCCAGACAAGGGAACAACCGATGGCGGGAACAATGGATGTGAAAACCATCATCGTCCCCCAGGTCAAGGCGCCCTTGACCCCGGTGAAAAAAAAGATCAGACCACCCAAGATGCCCTGGATGCCGCCGATAATCAGGGTCACCTTGAGGGTGGCCCGGGCGGTGGAGGAGAATCTTTCCAGAATCAGAACTTCCCGTGCCTGTTCGAGGGGCAGGAGTTTCATGATCATACGGACGAACTTATCTCCATCCCGGATAAAGAAGAACAGGGTGTAGAGCATGATTGCGAAGTTCACGGCAAACACGATGGTGTTCTGCGTCAGGTCCCGGAGGTTGTAGATGATGAAGTTAGCGATGTTTTTCGCTTCCGCGGCGAGATTTTCCGTGAGAAAGGCCATATCGATATGCAGGCGGCTCAGATAGGGATTGGCCGTAATTTTTTTCGAGATATCCTGGATCTGTTGTTCAACGGAGGCGCTGTTTACATCGAGGGCGTTATACAATTCCAGGGATTCATTCAACAAAAGGCTGCCAATCACCCCGGCCGGCAGAATGATGATCAGCATGATCATGAGGAGAACGATCGTTGCCGAGAGGCTGGGAGATTTGACCTTCTTGCAGAGGTATTGATGAGCGGGACTGAAGATAGTGGCAATCACTGCCGCCCAGAAAATGGGGAAGAAAAAAGGCTTCATAAGATAGAGAAACAGGAGGGTGGCCATCCCCAGGAGGACATAAAAGGCTATATGTCGAGACTTTTCAGAATTCATGGATATCCATCTACACAAGTCTCGATGTTTTCGCAACTGTCTCTTTCTATTTTTTTCATATAGTCGATATAATCCTTATAATTTGATGGAAATTTTGATAGAAGGGAGAATGTTGAAAAATCTGGAACCTGAAACGAACATGTCAATGTGGGCGGAAAAACGCCGTATACTTGTCACCTGCTCCAAGGGCACTACCCCTTATTTACAGCAGGAGATCCTTGCCCTGGGGCTGCCGGTCCATGAAGAGTCGGAGGCGGCCGTAGAAACGGAGGGGGATATGGAGGATACCATGCTCCTCAACCTTTCGCTGCGTACGGGTCAACGGGTCCTTCTCCTCCTTCACGAAGGTCAGGCCAAGACACCGGGCGACCTCTATGACGGAGTTATTAACCTGCCCTGGGAGGACATCCTGCATGAGGACGGCTATGTCTGCATAACCTCTTCGGTGGATACCCCGGAGATTCGCGACCCCCGTTACGCTAATCTCAAGGTCAAAGACGCCATTGTGGATCGCCTCCGGAACCTGTTCCGGTGCCGTCCTGATTCCGGTTCCGACCGTACCGGAGCTGTTGTTCATGTGTACTGGAAGGATGATCTCTACCGGATTTTTGCCGATACCTCCGGGGAGCCCCTTTCCCGCCGTGGTTACCGCAAGATTCCCCTTATTGCCCCCATGCAGGAAACCCTGGCGGCGGCAGTGATCATGGCCACGGGTTGGACGGGGGACGGGCCGTTAATCAATCCCATGTGCGGCAGTGGCACCTTGGCCATCGAGGCGGCGCTGATTGCCCGGAGGCGGGCCCCTGGTTTACTGAGAGATAATTTCGGTTTTCTTCACCTGAAAGGATTTGACGACGACCTGTGGCAACAAGTGCGTCTGAAGGTCAGAAAAGGAGAGCGGAAGGATATTCCCGGACGGATAATTGCCACGGACATTTCTCTG
>Ga0172379_10008311_pt1 | contig 13106 bp, 10 predicted proteins | sample GrowelOW334metaG_FD_119756 | JGI IMG/M metagenome (GOLD analysis project Ga0172379, IMG submission 119756) | Groundwater microbial communities from an aquifer near a municipal landfill in Southern Ontario, Canada - Groundwater well OW334 metaG | ecosystem: Environmental > Aquatic > Deep... | reverse complement strand
CGACGCCGAGCTGGCAGGTCTCGCAGCTCTCAGCTACGCCTCAGGCACTCCGTTCGTCACAATGACAGCAGCAGGCACATTTGCATTGGACACCAGCACCTATCTCACTTCACTCTCAGGAGCCCTTCTCGCCACCGGAGCAACAACCGGAGCAACTTCACAGGCGCAAGCTTTTACAAATGGAGTGACTCTTGGAGCAGCTTCAACCGCAACTGGAAAACTCTCCATCAACGGCACAACCTCTGGCACAGTAGACATCACCACAGCAGCCGCAGCAGGAACATGGACACTCACTCTTCCAGCTAATGATGGAGATAATGGTCAAGTGCTTTCCACCAACGGCTCTGGTGTAACAAGCTGGGTAGCTGCATCCTCAGGCGCAAACACAGCCCTCTCTAACCTTGCATCAGTTGCAATTAACACAAGTTTGATTTCAGACACAGACAGCACAGATGACCTTGGCTCAAGCTCTGTGTATTGGGCGAACACCTACACAGACAATATTACAATGGTTCCAACATCTTCTTCCACAACAGGAATTATTTTCAAAGGTACTGATAGGTTTATACACGATTTTGACCCGCCAGACAATGGAGTAACCAATCCTACGGGTGCCAATATTTTTATTGGATCATTATCTGGCAACTTCACAATGGGCAGCACAGCCACAGATTTTAACCAGTCTAGTTATAATATTGGCTTAGGAGGAAGCACTTTATCTAACAACACAACAGGTTATGATAATGTTGCCGTAGGGGTTACAGCCCTTGGGGCTAACACTACCGGATATGAGAATATCGCCGTGGGCGGAGAGGCGCTTTCTAGCAACATTGAAGGTTATTCAAACACAGCTATTGGCAGGTACTCAATGAATAATATGTTAAGTGGAACATATAATATTGCTGTGGGGTCAGGTTCTGGCCAATATATTACCGGCGGAGCAACAGGAAATGTTACATCTGATTATTCTGTTTATCTTGGAGTAGGTACAAAGGCAAAAGCAGATAACGACCAAAATGAAATTGTTATTGGATATGATGCAACAGGACTTGGGTCTAATACTGTTGTTCTGGGAAACAGCAGTATTGCCACAACAGCCTTGCGTGGCAGTGTGGGGGTTGGGACAACAGCGCCGACAGGAGGTTTGGAAGTAAACTCTGCAACTGGCGCCAACTTAAGACTAACTTACAACGATGCCGATGGCTCTGCTGCAAACTACGCAGATTTTCTTACATCTTCAAGTGGAGATTTAACCATTTCACCATCAGGTGATGTTATGACGTTCCAAAACGATGTTGATGCTGCGGCCGGCATTCAATTTTTGGATGCCGATGGCGGTACTCCAATTTTAAACATTGACACCACAAACGAAAGACTTGGTATTGGAGTGGCTGCCCCAAGCCAAGCTTTGGATTTGGTTGGCTCTTTGGAATTGGAGGCCACTTCGTCGTCAACCACTGGTGTGATATATAAAGGCGCAAACAGTTTTATAAACGATTATGATCCGCCACTTAATGGAGGAGGATATAATCCTGTTGGATACAACACATTTGTTGGAGTTTCGGCTGGCAACTTTACAATGGGCAGCACTGCGACTAGCACAAGCGATTCTTCCCGTAATACGGGCATAGGTTATCATGCTTTAACGGCGCTTACGATTGGACGAGAAAATACAGCCGTAGGCTATGGAGCATTAAGTTCGAATCAGTCAGGAATAAGAAATATTGCTATAGGAGATGGTGCTCTAGATAGTAATACTTCTGGTGGACACAACGTTGCTATAGGTAATTCGGCTCTATCATTCAACAGCACAAATAGCAGTTATAATGTTGGAGTGGGGTATACTGCATTATGGAAGACCACAGGATCATACAATATTGCTATAGGAGCTGGTGCTCTAAATAGTAATACTAGCGGAGCCCGTAATATTGCTATTGGGACCTCGGCCGGTATACGTATTGCTGATGGCACCACAGAAAATACAACTTCTGACTATTCTTTGTATATCGGCGAGTCTACTAAAGCTCTAGCCGATAATGATCAGAATGAAATTGTGATTGGATACAATGCAACTGGATTAGGAAGCAATAGCGTTCGCCTTGGAAACGATTCAATAACCATAACAGCCCTTATGGGCAATGTTGGCATCGGAGTTACAACTCCAACAAATGCAAAATTGGTTGTAGTTGGAGGAGTTGCAATAGGCGCAGATGCAACAAACAACAAAATCAACACAAGCTCGTCCGGATCAGGGTCGACCACAATGTATATAGGAAATTCCACTATCAATGTGACTGCCCCGTCGGATTTAAGCACAAAGGAAAATATTGTTAATACGGAGTATGGCTTGGCAGATTTGATGAAGTTCTCCGTTAAAGATTTCCAATACAAAAAACAATTTGTTGACGAGGGCGCAGAGCAAAAAGAGCACACAGGTATGATTGCCCAGGATGTTGAAGAGGTTTTTCCGGAAGCAACAATCTACAGGTCAGACGGATTGAAGGCCATTGATTATACAAAAATGATTCCGCTGATTATTAAATCTATTCAGGAATTGAACACAAAAGGAGCCGTAAAAAGCACTGGCGAATGGGGAACAGGAGCAATTGACGGAGTAAGTTCAACTTCGTATATGACAGAATTAAAGGCCGGGCTTGGCAAACTGGGAATGCAGGTGAGCAACGGAGTTGCCACTCTGCAAGAAGTGATTGCTCAAAAGTTCACCGCTAAAACAGCAAATATTGAAGTTGCAAAAATTAAAAAAATGGAAATGCTTGACGAAGCGACCGGCGAAACATATTGCACTTGGATTAAAAACGGCGAATGGGTGAAAATCAAGGGTGAATGCTCAACGGCTGAATCTGCAGCTGTTGTAACAGAAGCTGTCCAAGAAACGGTTCAAGAACCAAGCGTAACTGTTGAAGAGCCCGCAAAAGAAAAGGGGGAAGAAAAAGAAAATGGTAAATCTGAAGATAAAAAAGATGATAAGCAAGAAAGCGAGCCCGAAATCCCAAGCAACACAGAAACCCAGCAATTGCCAGAAAATTCAGAGCCGGCAGCAGAAGAAGCGCCGCAATCTGTTGAACCAGAAGCAGAGGCAGCGCCCGTAGCAGAGCCGGAGCCGGTTGTTGAAGAAACACCTGCTATAGAGCCGGAAACACAAGAAGAGCCGTCAGTTGTTGATTTGGTGCAAGAAACCACCTCTGCATTTTTAAGCAAAGCTTTAAGTGCTATAAAATATGGTTTTTCTGTAATAATGAAAATAATTCCTGGTTCTTTCAAGCAATCAATGGCCGATATATCAATGGCATTTGGCGACTTTGGAGAATGGATGCTCGGGCCATTTTCTAAAATAAATTTTTCAATGCCAAAAATTAAAATAGATTCTCCGGCAGGATTGTCTGCTTTTGTTAAAGATTCGCTGTCTCACATTTTTGTAAAGCCTTGACAGCAAGTTTATAAAGATTATTGTTAAAGTGGGAAAAATAATTTGCGCCATATGCCAGCGCAGTAAAATATGAACAAAAAAATTGGTGTTTTGTTTTTGTTGAGCTTTGTTGTTTGTTTGTCGTTCGCGGGCTCTGTTTCTGCTGAAAGCGAGCATTATATATCTGTTTACGCAGGCACAGACCAGCACATAAATTTTGGGGAAACAATCGTTTTGCAGGGTTCCGGATACAGCCAAGGCAGCTGGTCTGTAGATTATTCTTGGAATTGCAGCGGAGGAACATTGTCCGACTCCACCATAGCCCGTCCGGCTTACACGGCCCCGTCTATGGATCAAAATAACAATCAAACATCATATACCTGCACCCTTACAGTTAAAAATAATTTAGGAGAAACAAAGTCTGACAGCGCCATAATATATATAAATTATGGCAATGTTGGCAATCTTGAAGTTCAAACAAAACCTGCCACATATATTTCCAACGGCCAAGCAACTTTAAACGGATATCTTACAGGTCCCGGGGCTTATAGCACCAGCTATGTCTGGTTTCAATGGGGAACATCAACATCCTATGAAAATCAGAGCAATCAACAGCCCATCAGCAACACTGATTCATTCAGCCAAAACCTTGCAGGGCTCTCTCCTAACACAATTTATCATTTCAGGGCAGTTGCCAGAAATGCCGGCGGAGGATTGGTTTATGGCCAAGATATGACATTTACCAGTGTAGGCGGAAATATTCTTACTGTAACCAGTTTTCCAATTACTCCAAAAGTAGCCGGGGCGAGCACAGCCATAACAAGCATTTCCGTAGGCGTAGCCGATGATTTAGTAAAAGATTCTTTCTTTTTGCCGTTGGCAGCAGCTCTTTTGCTGGCATATTTGTATTTTTCCGGAAAAGTTTACAAATTTGCCGATTGGATGAAAGCCAGAATATAAATTAAAAAATTATACAACCAAAACCGCCCCCAAATGGCGGTTTTGGTTTATCATTGACATAAATATCTATAATGTGGTATAAAAATCATAGTTGTAAACTGTACATTTTAGGAGGAAGGCTATGATGCTCTCTAACTGGGGAGATGTTAAAAGCAACATTATCAATGCCTTTATTTCGGGCGTTGCATTAATGCTTATGGCATTCATATCAATAGTGATTTTATCCTCATATTGCGCAATTCCGAAAGAAAGCGCCAATTTGCTGGAACGTATGAACGTCGCAGCATGGGGGATAATGTTCGGCGTTATATTCCAATGCTGTTTCTATGATTCCAGCGTTACTGCTTGTTCGCACGGCCGGGTTTGCAAAATTGCTGATTTTGTTGGAAGCAATGGTGCGTTTTTTCTGCCGTTTGTAACAGCATTTTTCTTTCTCCAAAAGTTCTTTAACTAGCGCATAAACTGTACAAAAAAATACCAAAGACCAATGGCCAAAGCCAAGGGTCTTTTTCTTTTACAAAAATTAAAGATATGCTACGAAACGGCAGCGTGCTTGACATAAATTAATTTTTAGTTTAATATAATTATTAGCGTCTTTTCCAATTTGTTTAACCTTGCTTTAGAGAAAGAGCAAAAATGTTGAAGACGATGGTGGTCAGTTATAATCCAATTCACGGAGCAAAGCTGGGGCGTTTTGAAAAAGGCAGTGCGGTTGCGTATTCGGCTGATTACGACTGGCGCGATTACGCGGAAGCGGTGGTGATGGCATTTGCCGTCGGATCTCCTGGCATAATCGACTCAACTTGCTCGGAGCAACATGACGCTGCCGAAAATGCGTTGAGTAACTTGGCCGAGTCTTTGGCACAGGATCTGGGGACTATCGAGGTGATTTACGTTTACGTCGGTGTAAGCGCCATGGACGGTGCAATGAAGTTTATCAAAAAAGTTCAAGAGTTGGGCAAAAAAGTCCATATGATTGCCTGCGATTGCGAACGAGATGTCAAAGAACGTTTTGCCCAAAAACTGGGTATCGATATTACATGGACATGCTGCGGCGGGGAAGATAAGTGTGGCGAGATCTTTACTCGCCTCTCTACCGTTGCCTAAAAAGTAAACCAAATTACGCCACACCCGCGATACATCGTTATCGCGGCTTTTTTTTGTGAATAAAATTTGCTAATATACACATATGGCAATAGATTTGGAAAAACTAAATAAGGAACAAAGAGAGGCGGTGGAGCATGGAGAAGGGCCGCTTTTGATTGTGGCGGGAGCCGGCACAGGAAAAACAACTGTGATTACGCAACGCATAATGCGTTTGATTGAGCAGGGGGCAAAGCCCGCCTCCGCGCAAGGCTTCGGCGGGGCGAGGCCCGAAGAAATTTTGGCTGTAACTTTTACTGAAAAAGCAGCTTTTGAAATGGAAGAAAGAGTAGACAAGCTTTTGGAGTTTGGATATTTAGACTTATGGGTTTCAACATTTCACTCTTTTTGCGAAAGAGTTTTGCGCGAAAATGCTTTGGATATTGGGCTGCCCCCAGATTTTAAAATTTTAGACGGCACTTCGGGCTGGCTTTTGGCCAGGCAAAACTTAGACAAGTTTGACTTAAAATATTACAAAGCCTTGGGCAACCCCACAAAGTTTATTCAAGCTTTGATTTCGCATTTTTCGCACTGCAAAGACCAGGAAATTTATCCGGAAAATTATTTAGAATATGCCGACGAACTAAAAACAACTGACAATGGCCCAGAAGACCAGGAAACAGAAAGAATAAAAGAAGTGGCAAATGCTTATCATATTTACCAGAAGATTTTGCTGGATAATGGGTGTTTGGATTTTGGCGACTTAATAAACTATTGCTTAAAGCTTTTTAAAAAACGCCCGCTAATTTTAAAGAAATATAGAGAAAAATTTAAATATATTTTGGTTGATGAGTTTCAAGACACAAACTGGGCGCAATATGAACTTATAAAACTTTTGGCAGAGCCAAACAATAATTTAACTGTTTGCGCAGACGACGACCAGGCAATTTACCGCTGGAGAGGCGCCAGCTTTTCAAACATTATAAAGTTTCAAGAGGACTTCCCAAAAGCCAAACAAGTTTCGCTTATAAATAATTACAGGTCTTCACAAAATATTTTAGATAAGTCATATAACTTTATAAAACAAAATGACCCGGACAGGCTTGAGTTTAGAATAAAAATAAACAAAAAATTGGTAGCCGCCTCCGCCGAAGGCTCCGGCGTGCCGAGGGAGGGGACTATAGAACACATTCATGCCAGGTCTTTAGACCAGGAAGTTGGGCAAGTTTTAAAAAAGATTTTAGAAATTTTAAAGCGGGACAAAGAGGCAAACTACAACGACTTTGCAATTTTGGTGCGCGCAAACGACCACGCAATTCCGTTTATAAAAGCCTTAGAACGCGCCAATTTGCCTTACCAGTTTTTAGCCTCGCGCGGGCTTTATTCAAAGCCGGTAATCTTGGATACAATTTCATATTTTAAGTTGCTGGACAATTATCACGAGGGCACAGCGGTTTACAGAATTTTAAATTTGCCATTTTTAGAAATTCCAGAAACAGACATTGCCACAATTACCCAATATTGCAGGCGCAAAACAATTTCTCTTTTTGATGGCTTAGAGCAGCTCGCCTTGATTTCTGGCATTTCAGCAAAAACAGCAGAAAAAGTGGCTTTTATTTTAAGCTTGATAAAAAAGCACAGCCTGCTGGCCAGAGAAAAAGGAGTTTACGAAATTTTTATAGCATTTTTACATGATTCAGATTATTTAAAATATTTGATAAAAAATGACGAAAGGGAAAAATTGGATTTATTGGAGCAGTTTGGAAAGAAAATAAAAAGTTTTGAGGAAGCAAGCGTTGAGCCGTCGCTGAAAAATTTTATGGAAGAAATGACTTTAGAGCTGGAATCTGGCGAAGAAGGCAAGCTGGAGTTTGACCCCGAGCTTGGGCCAGACATGATAAAGGTAATGACAATTCACGGAGCCAAGGGCTTAGAATTTAAATATGTGTTTCTGGTGAATATGGTTGACCGCAGGTTTCCAACTGACCAGCGGAAAGACGCAATTGAATTGCCGGAAGCCATGATAAAAGACATAAAACCAACTGGAGACGTGCACTTGCAGGAAGAAAGGCGCTTGTGCTATGTGGCAATGACCAGGGCTAAAAAAGAATTGTATTTTACTTCGGCCGATGATTATGGCGGACAAAGAAAAAAGAAAATTTCGCGCTTTTTAGCAGAAATGGGCTACAAAACAAGCGAAGGCGAGCCTGGTACGCTCGTTCGCCTCGTGCACCCTACTCGGCCCGACAAGCGGGCCTCGCCCATCCCTAACCCCTCGGCTCTCGAGCGTACCATGCTCGCTAATAGTGATAGCCCGCTCGCTCGTAGACACATTCTGCCCGCTAAAACCCCGAGTCGTTTCTTGCCAGAACACTTTTCATATTCGCAATTGGCTGCTTTTGAAAAATGTCCGTTGCAATACAAGTTTGGTTTTATTCTAAAAGTGCCCACCCGAGGCAAAGCGGTTTTTTCTTTTGGAAAAACAATGCACAACACCTTTGAAGCGTTTTTAAAGTGGGCCAACGAGCCAGCCTCTGTTGAGGCAAAGCAAGAGAATCTTTTCGGAGAAAAGATTACTAAGAAAGCTAAAAAGAAAGATGACGCTTTCGAAAAGCTCACAGAACTTTATGAGCAGAATTGGATAGACGAGTGGTATGATTCTAAAAAAGAAAAAGACGAGTATTATAAAAACGGCAAAAGAATAATTAAGGAATTTTACGAAGAGTTTGAAAAGAATCCTCCAAAAATTTTGAAGGTTGATGGTCAACCTGCTTTGGAGATGCCGTTTAATTTAAAAATCGGTGGCTACACTTTGTATGGCGTAATAGACAGAATTGATGAAATGGACGGGGGAGTAGTGATAATTGACTACAAAACCGGCCAGCCAAAAGATAAGCTGGATTTAGACGCCAAAGAACAGCTTTTAATTTACCAAATAGCAGCGCAAGAAGTTTTGCATTTAAAGCCAAGAAAATTGGCATACTATTATTTAGAGAATGGGGCACTCGCTTCATTTTTGGGTTCTGAAATGGAGCTTACAGCCCAAAAAGAAAAAATAATCAGCGAAATAGAAAAAATAAAAAACAGCGAGTTTGAGCCCACCCCCGGCTGGCAATGCCAGTACTGCGACTTCAAAGATGTGTGCGACCACGCCCAAAGATAAATTATATGGATTTAACTAATTTAGAAAAACTGCTAAAAAACGAGCCTAAATACAGGCTGAAACAGGCAAGAGAAGCCGTGTTTAAGAACTTTATTTCAGATTGGGATAAGGCTACTTTTTTGCCCAAGGATTTAAGAAAAAAACTGAATGAAGAATGCAGTCTTTTAATTAATGCAGAAACTCTTATTTCTAAAACCAAGGACAGCGTAAAAGCCCGAATAAAATTGAAAGATGGGCTTTTGATTGAGTCTGTTTTGATGCGCCATAAAGACGGACGAAACACTGTTTGCGTGTCTTCGCAAGTTGGATGCCCGCTTGGGTGCCTTTTTTGCGCCACAGGAAAAATGGGTTTAAAAAGAAACCTGGAACCAATGGAAATTGTGGAACAGGTGATATTTTTTAACCGCTATTTAAAAAAAGGAGGCCAGCGGGTTACAAACGTAACCTTTATGGGAATGGGCGAGCCGTTTATAAATTATGAAAATGTTTTAAAATCAATAAAAATTTTAAACAACAAAGAATATTTTGGCATAGGAGCCAGAAATATTTCTGTTTCAACTGCCGGAATTATTGAGGGCATTGAGAAATTTTCAAAAGAGGGAATTCAAGTTAATCTTGCGATATCTCTGCATGCGCCAAATGATGAATTGAGGTCAAAACTAATGCCAATAAATAAAACATATCCTTTGGAAAAAGTTTTGCAGGCGGTGAATAATTATATTAAAAAAACTAACAGGCAGGTAATGTTTGAATATCTTTTAATTAAGGATGTTAATGATTCAGACTATTGTGCGACAGAATTGGCGGGCATTATGAAAAACCCGTTATATTATGTAAACCTGATTGTATACAATGAAACCGACGGCAACGAATTCAAACCGTCAACCACAGAAAGAGTTAAGAGATTTAAAGAAATTTTAAAACGCAAAAAAATAATATTCTCACAGCGATACAAATTCGGCCAGGACATCAAAGCAGCCTGCGGCCAATTTGCCGGAGAAAAATAAAATTATGGATACAATAAAATTTGATGATTTCGCAAAATTGGAAATTAGAATTGGAAAAATTTTGTCTGCCGAGAGGGTAGAGAACAGCAACAAGCTTTTAAAACTGCAAGTTGACTTTGGCTCTGAACAACGCCAAATTTTAGCAGGCATAGCCAAGTTTTACGAGCCAGAAGCTTTAGTGGGCAAAGAATGCCCGTTTGCTTTTAACCTAGAACCAAAGTCTTTGGGTGGCCTAGAAAGCCAAGGCATGATTTTGTGTCCGTCAGACAACGGCAGCCCTGTTTTGCTTCACCCAGACAAAGAAATTGCCCCGGGAAGCACAGTAAAATAAATAAATTATAAAAAACTCGGTCAGGTACCCGAGTTTTTGTTTGAACATACGCTATTGACACGATTTGATGTATGTGCTATAATTAATATAGAGGACAAGCCTAATATAGAGGACAAGCCTCAAAGTTAGCCGATATATGGTCATCTCCTGTCAGGTAAGTTTGAATTAATGGTGAGTCTTAGTTTTCGCATTTCGCAAGAGAAAGACAAACCAATTCAAGGAGATTGAGTCATGGCTAACCGAAAGTTCGTTGTAGTGGATCGGGATATTTGTGCGGTTCGTCAACCGGAGGAAGATTTCCGCAAGGAACTCTATGCCCCCGGGACGGAACGGACGGCTATCCGAGAGGATATGTGTTACAATATTCTCGCAATAACAAAGGACGAAAAAATCCTTTGGAGTGGCGAGGGTGGCGTAGTACATCCCTCATACGGCTTAGCGCTCAAAACACTTGTAGAAGTGGAGGAGCGCGCTATGGCCGTAATTAAGCAAGCCGAGGAAGATTTGCGGATCTGTCGAAAAGTTCGGCAGGCGCTCGAGGATGTTCCTCGAGAATTTGGTCATCAGACCAAACCGCCAGGTCCGTTCTCTGGACTGCTTAAGCGGAGGAATGGCTAATTCCCAATCCCACGGAGCCAGTGCCGGGCTCTGCTACTCAACCGGCTTGCAAATTTCAAAAGAGGTAATGGGTGTACCTGTAAACACCCTCTAATCCGAGAATGTGTATTCTCGCTGATGAGTCGGAAACGACGAAATTAGTTATATATTTTATGGTCAGTGTGAGCCAAAGGAGAGAGCCATGGTGCGAGAACGAGCGACTGAACAAGACCGCGGACAAACCACGGCAATGGCATACTGGATGTATGCCATTATTATCGGCGCCATCGTGATCGTTATCACGGTGGTCAGCCTGCACCGCGAGCAGCCGAGCCGGCAAGGAGCGCCGGTCACCATAGAAAACCCGCTCCTAAAATAAGGAGCGAAGCTGGTCCACGGTAGTGGAAGGGCGAATACCGGCACATCCAAATTTCGCAAAGGCCCTCGGTTTTCCGCTGGGCTTTTTTGTTGCAAAGTCTTGTTTTTTGACGTATTATTATCTTTGCAGTTCTTTAACTTTATCAACAAACGAAAGGCAATATGATGGCTGATTTTCAGCACTATTGGGATCCAAAGATTCCGTTAAAACAAAGATTGATGGATTTATCTCCAATCCAGCGCGGAAAAAAGTTTGAGCAGGCAATGACTTTTCTTGCTCCGCTTGAAATAAAAGACTTTGCCAGCTACGAGCACTCAATCAGGGTGGCTCTGCTGGCTAGGCAAATTGGCGAGTTTATCCATCTAAACGATGTTCCTCTTTTATACTCGGGTCTTCTTCACGACCTTGGAAAGTTGGGCACTCGGCTTGAAACCTTGCAAAAAACAGACGGCTGGACCGAAGCTGATTCGCAGGAAATGGAAGCCCATGTTATGGACGGCTACCGTTTAATCCGCGGATGCTTTGATTTCAGCGCGGAAATCATTCTGTGGCATCACAGATTCCAGCCGCGCCAATATCCCAAAGAAATGCCTCCTTCGTTGCATGACTACTCCCAAGGAACGAAAATTCTTATCCCGATGTTCGGCAGAATGCTTTCCTTGGCCGACACTTTTGACGCCATGCACCGAGTCAATGATAAGTACAAGTCCGAACTCTTATCCGGCGAAAAAATTCGCGAAAGAATGCTTTCCTTTAATCGTGATCAGGAGATTCTTGTTCGTGATTTGTTTGAAGCGGGTATCTTTACCACAGCCATAATGGCTGCGTAACATAAAAAAACATAGCCCTAGGCGATAGCGTCAGGGCTTTTTTGTTGGTTGACATAAGTTATATTTTATGATATATATAGTATAGTTTTTTAACATTATGGAAGAAGCGAAAAGGAGAAGCGATGGACGCCGATATAGTTGAACTTCTAAACCGCGCTTACAAAAAGGAGGCGCAGTTAAGAAAAAGAACTGCTTGCCCCTGGTGCCACAAGCAACTGGATGCATGCAACTGCGTTCAAGAGGCAGTTGCCCAGCACGATGCGGCTCAACCCGACTTTATCGGCTTGAGCGAATCGATTACGTTAGACAGATGAGTCAGACATTTTCTGGCAAGATGGTGTCGCAAGACGCCAGCCCGAGTAGTGATACTCCGGGCTTTTTTATTGTAAAAATAAGTTGAAAAAGTTAGGGGAGGAGAGTAGAATAAAGTATAAAATGAATAACAAAATTAAAAGCAACGAGGATTTGGGGTATAATGATTTTTTTGAAAACGGGCGCAAGAAATTGGGGCTGGATAAGTTTTTGGTTGCGCGGGTGGCTGTGGAGTATAAAGGGGCTTACAAAGTTAAAAATATAAATGGAGAATTTTTGGCCAGAATAACCGGAAAACAAATGTTTGACGCTGTTTCGCGGGAAGATTTTCCGGCTGTGGGCGATTGGGTGGCAATTAGCGAGCTTGGTGAGGGGCAGGCGGTGATACATGGGATATTGCCAAGAAAAACAATTATAAAAAGAAAATCCATCAACAAAACCGAAACGCAAATTATTGCAACAAACATTGATGTGGCTTTTGTTGTTGAGTCTGTCGGCAGAGATTACAATTTAAATCGCTTTGAAAGATATTTTGCCATTGCGGGCGACGGCGCGGTAAAGCCGGCAATTATATTAAACAAAATAGATTTGATTTCAAGTGAAGAGCTAAATTTAAAACTGGCTCAATTGAAAAACAGGTTTCCAAATGTTGATATTATTTTAACAAGCACAGTCAGCAACCAGGGCCTTGAAGAATTGAAAAACTATATAGAAAAAAATAAAACATATTGTTTTCTTGGCTCTTCGGGAGTGGGCAAGTCTTCTTTGATAAATAAATTATTTGGCAAAAGCATTATAAAAACAGAAGAAATAAGCCAGAGCACTGCCAGGGGAAAGCACGCCACCACAAGCCGCGAAATGTATTTCCTACAAGATGGAGGTATTGTTATAGACAATCCGGGAATGCGCCAAGTGGGCATGACAGACACACAAGAAGGCATAGACAGTTTGTTTGATGAAATATCTGCCTTGGCCAAAGATTGCAAATACGTAGACTGCACTCACACCCACGAACCT
>Ga0172379_10008310_pt1 | contig 13109 bp, 14 predicted proteins | sample GrowelOW334metaG_FD_119756 | JGI IMG/M metagenome (GOLD analysis project Ga0172379, IMG submission 119756) | Groundwater microbial communities from an aquifer near a municipal landfill in Southern Ontario, Canada - Groundwater well OW334 metaG | ecosystem: Environmental > Aquatic > Deep... | reverse complement strand
GATTCCGCTTGGGAATTTTCAATTCGGTGAATATGCTTTTGGTGGATCGATTGATCTTCCTCTTGGCGAACTTGTGGCGATCCTCGCGCTTATCGCCTGGGCATTTCGTCTTTTTATTTGGCAACATCGTCGACACCATGAATGGAAACCTTGGCTGCCGCTCGGTTTTGCATTTACACTTTTGATAGGCGCGCATTTGCTCTCCCTATTTTCTTTGGCTGATCCAGATAAGCTCCTTGTCATAAAATATGCGTTGCGGCCAGTTTTATTTGTTTATTTAGCCTCAATTGCCTTGCCCGTAAATTTCTTGCAATCCATGAAGCGTTTGCGTCATGCGCTTGCAATTCTTGTGGTTGTTGGATTGGTATTTGCGGTCGATGGATTTCTTTCTCTCTTTTTTTCTGGACCTGGATGGCATTTGGTTGAGCCGATGCCGTGGTTTGGCGTGTATTTGATTGGCAATAATCATAATGCGCTCGCCGAATGGCTCGTGTTTATTGCCCCAGCCTCGCTCGCGCTTGCCACAATCGCGCGCTCGCCACGTACGCGTGCGTTTGCGATTCTTGCCGCGATTTGGATGACTGGTGTTACGCTTCTCACGTTCGCGCGCTCGGCATGGATCAGTATTATTTGTTTGGTCATCTTTTTGAGCTTCACAATTTGGCGCAAGTGGATTAAGCAAAACAAACCTACCGTTGGCGCGCTTCTTGTGGCGCTTGTTCCACTACTTGGCGCCATGATCGTGTTTCTTACACGCGCCGAAGTGCAAAGCTCTACAAGCGCGCGTGCCATGTTGACGGGAATCGCGTGGCAATTATTCCGTGGCAATCCACTTTTTGGCGTTGGCACTGGCACGTTTACGAGTCACGTGAATCAAACGTGGTTGTATATGTTGGATTTTGGCACAGTGCTTGATTCGCATGGCATTTTGCAAAAGATCGCGGCAGAGACAGGTCTTCTTGGGCTCGCGGCATTCGCGTTTCTCCTTTTTGTTCTCGGCCGATTTGTGCGACGCACCTGGCTTGCGCTTAAAGGACGTGAGCTCGAACGCCATGCATTCGCGTATCTCACCGCTGGGACGATCGGCGCATTTATCTATCAATTATTTAGCACTACATATTGGACGGCAAAAATGTGGTTGCCGGTCGGCATTCTCTTCGCGGCTTCTCGTATCTTCCTCGCGCGTGGAAAAAAAGAAGATCCAGATCCAGATTTTTTATCTAACCATGTCTAAACCGTTACCACTTGTTACGCAGGTTTTGTGGGGCCTCGAACGCGGCGGCGCCGAGCGTATGGTGTTTGATTTGGCGAGTCTTCTTCCTGCGCGTGGCTATCGTGTTCAAGTGATTGCGGCCGGTGGAGATGGTCCAATGCGCGAAGACTTTGAACGCGCTGGCATTCCTCTTCTTCTCGGTCCAAAGACGACACAACGTCGAAAGACCTTCGCGTTTTTATGGAAAACGCTTCGACAAGATCGTCTAATGATTTTGCATACGCATCTTGGCGGAAGCACGTGGGCAGGATTTGTGAGTCGTCTTTGTCGTATCCATCCATGGATTATTACGAGTCATGCGATTGATCGTGATCTTCCTTGGGTTTCCGGTCGTCTTCTCCGTTCGGCGTTTCGTCATGCAGATCATGTGGCGTGTGTTTCGAAAACCGTGCGCGCGCATGCGGAAGATGCGTTTGGCACAAAGAGCGATCGACTTTCCGTTATCCGCAGTGGAATCAACCTCGACGCATTGCATTCGCGGCCATTGCGGTTGTTCCATGATGTGCCGCGGCTTGTGGTCGTGAGCCGTCTTGTGCCAGGAAAAGGACACGAACTTTTATTGCACGCATTAAGTCGCGTAAAACGGCCGTGGCAATTGGATGTACTCGGGGACGGATCATTGCGATTAAAGCTGGAACGTCTTGCCGAATCCCTTGGTCTTTCGCCGCGCGTGCACTTTTTGGGAACCGTGCAAGATGTGCCGCGGCGTTTGCAAGATGCAGATGCCCTGCTATTCCCTTCAGAATCAGAGGGCCAAGGACTCGCGCTTCTCGAAGCCGCAGGAAGCCGTGTGCCAGCGATTGTGAGTGATTTGTCAGTGTTTCGTGAAACATTTGATGAGACGTCACTCGTTTTCGCAAATCCAACATCTGTGGAAGACTGGGTGAAAAAAATCCACGGATTTTTAGGCGATCCATTGCACGCGCTCGATCGTGCGACGCACGCCAAAGAAATCGTAGAATGCTACTTCCGCCGCGAACAAATGGCCGATGCGTATGTCGCGCTTTATAAAAAGTTAAGCAAAAAATATCATGACAAATAATCCCTGTCATCCCGACCGAGGAGGTTCGACGACGAGCGGAGGGATCCCTTCGATTCCGACTAGCTCAACGAAGCGATTCCTCGGCTCACGGGGTTCGCTCGGAATGACAGAGAGGAAGTGAAAAAATATGCGCATCCTTCATGTAAATAAATTCTTTGACTTTCATGGCGGGGCAGAAACGTATTTGCATCGCATCATGGAAGGGCAACGCGCGGCTGGACATGATGTGCATGTATTTTCGACGCGCACAGAAAAAAATATTCCAACGCCGGATAGTAAGTTTTTTGTAAAGCGATGGAACATGGACCGAAGTGATGGCGCGCGTCGAGACATTTCAAAAGCCATGGACTTCCTCTGGAATCGCGTGGCAGAGCGCGCGATGGGGGAGATGATTCGCGTAGTAAAACCGGAGGTGATTCATTTGCATAATATTTATCATCATCTTTCGACATCCATTCTTGCGCCGATTCGCATGCATCACATTCCATGCGTGCAAACATTGCATGACTATAAACTCGCGTGTCCAAATTACAAGATGTTTACGGAAGGCAAACCGTGCGAACGATGTCGCGGAGGGAAGTATCGAGAAATGATTTCACACAATTGTTTTGGAAATTTTTCGGCAAATTTGCTGGGTGTTTTGGAAAAGAATATGACGCATGCGCGGCAGTCATACGAAAAAACGGTGAGCCTTTTTCTTTGTCCCTCGCATTTCCTCCTTGAACGCATGGAGAATTGGGGAGAACCAAAAAAACAATTACGTTACATGCCAAACCCAACGGAGCTTGCGGATACGCCAGCGCCGCGTGGTGGAGGATATCTTTTGTTTGCGGGTAGGCTTTCGCCAGAGAAAGGATTGGATGGATTTTTAAAAGCCGCGCTGCGCATTCCAGAGATGCCCGTGAAGATTGTTGGTCGTGGTCCAGAAGAAGTCGCGCTGCAACGGTTGGTACGCGAGCATCATGGAACGAACATTGAGTTCTTGGGATTTCGTACGCCAAAAGAACTTACGGAGATCCGCCGTCGTGCCGAGGCGGTGGTGCTTCCGTCCATCTGGTATGAGAACGCGTCGCTCTCGCTCCTCGAAGCATTGGGAGATGGATTGCCGTGTCTTACGACGCGCATTGGTGGGAATCCAGAACTGGTCGAAGACGAAGTGAACGGACTGCTCGTAAAGCCCGGAGATGAGGCAGATTGGATGCGAATCATCCGACGGTTTCAGGCTTTATCCTCTGATGCAAGAGACAAAATGGCTCAAGCTGGCCGAGAAAAAATCCAACGCGGCCGCACCTGGGAAGCGCATCTCCAAGAACTAGAACGAATTTACAAAGAAGTTCAAAAGGAAAAGGGGCTGCGTCACGTCGCTCGCGAGCGACGTGATTGACAGAAGTCCTGTTTTCAGCTAAGGTGCGCGTTTCCTTCGTGATGGTCACGAGGAGATGATGAACCTTGAAAGAAGAGGCGACTTATGGAATCAGCGCAAGCGATTCCGGCGAAGATCGCTGTCTTTCTGGTTCATCCAGATGGCAGCGAAGAGAAGCTTCCGCAGGAAGCAGACGGATTCATCGGGCGCTTCCCGCCCGAGACGATCCTCTGCCTCCGCGTTGAGTGGCCGGCAGCGGCGTCCGTCCGCGCGTTCGAGGCGAACGCGCCGCACGAGATGCGGCCGGTCGAGGCGCGAGGGATGTTCGGCATCACGAACATCTTTGAGCGGAAGGTCCGCGTCCGGTACGTCGGGCGTCGACCGTGCCACGCGCCATACGGGCGCATGCACTTCCCGGAGAACAGTCTCCGGTTCGTGAGGATCCTTCCTCTGGGTGGATCATTCCACCTGTACGAGGCAGGGGTCACTTCCTTCGAGGAAGGGCTCTTTGTCACGTGGCAAGACCTCGAAGGCGAGGTCGGCGTGTACAAAAAGCTCCGGCCGGAGAGGCGCATGATCGAGACGCTTCACTGCTCGCGCTTTGAAGGCGAGCGGAAGTGGCCGGAGCTTCTCGAGGCACTTCGCGGAATGATGAAGAAGAGGATGCACGAGGTTCCCCTTTGGGATCTCGACGTGCTACCGATTCTTCCGCTCCCGCGGTCGTCGCGCCAAGCCGTGATCGTCTGGTTTAACCAGGCGAGCGGCAATGGCGTCCTGCGCACACGCGCAGGCAAGATGCTCGGCTTTAATCGAGCATCCATTGTTCGCACTTCAACCGAGCGTCTGCCTGCGATCAAAGCGGGCGATCTCGTCGAGGTGCAGCTGCAACGTCCAGCAAACGAGGGAAGCACCCTCGATGGCTGGGCCGAGCACGTCCTTCGCCTGGAAGAGAACTTCCAGGGGACTGTGTTCGAGAGAAGGAAAGTGTATCGTCCTGACGGGAGGCTCATCCCCGGTGGATGGCTCCAGTCGAGGATAAGAGGAAGAGTCGCCACGCTGGTAGAGACGTGGCGAAAAATCAGATTTCCAAAGAAAGGGAGGTGAACAAGGCCTTGCGTATGCTTACTAGCTTACTTACGCAAGGCCTTTGAAATTTAAAAAGACTCTTCTCTTATCTGTTCTTTTCTGTCTTCCCGGACGAAGCGGCAGCGGAGATCCGGGATCCAGGCCTTCAGATCGGATCGGATTTGTCTGGATGCGGAGGCCTGTCAGCGCAATCACCCCACAGGTGCTCGCTTCACTGCGCGCCCGTGGGGTCCCCATTGCGCCGCCACCCGCCTTTTATTTTTTTTGTTTGATCGTCGCACAAAAGTTTTTGTGCTATGATACCCTCATTCTATGTCTTTTATTGTACGTCTTTTGATTGGCATTGTGATGGCAGCTGTAGGAATCGGCTTTGTTCTCAAAACCGAATCCGTCGTTGGATTTTTTGGGCCAGTGGAATGGGCAGAGCGCCATGTAGGAAGTACGGGCATGTTTTATAAGTTGGTGGGTGTACTGGTGATCTTTCTTGGGTTCTTGTGGGTCACGAATTTGTGGGATGCTTTTTTAAGCGTCACGATCGGGAATTTGATTCCAGGGTTGAGGCACTAAAAAAATATTTTGTGGATAGTTTTATTTTGTCATTCGCGCGAACGCGAGGATCCATCCAGGGGCTCATCGGAAACCCACCCCTGGATGTTTCCATCCCATGGAAACAAATCCCTTATCAAGGAGGGGTTCTGAAGTTATTCCTAACTCCCCGCCCTGATAAGGGAGGGGTTGGGGGAGGGTTTCCGAAATAATATGCATCACGGGGGTACAGCGTTGTTAGATCCTTTTGCCTTGCTCGAACGAGCAGGGTTGGATCAGGGTTTTCATGTGGCGGATTTTGGATGCGGGAGTCTTGGGCACTTCATCTTTCCTGCGGCGTCGATCGTTGGTGGAAGTGGGCGCGTGTATGCGGTGGATATTTTAAAAACGGCATTGGATGCGATTACGCGCAAGGCAAGACAACATCAATATTTTAATATCCATCCCGTTTGGTCAGACATCGAACGTGTTGAAGCGACGCGTATCCCGCCGCGATCGTTGGATCTCGCCCTTCTCGTCGCGAGCCTTGGCAGTCTCTCGAATCGAGAAGGCGTGATGCAAGAAGTGCATCGTTTGCTTAAACCGGGCGGCGCTTTCCTTATCATCGAATGGAAGCCAGAAGAACGCGTGCTTGGCCCGCAACAAGAGTATCGGATCTCGCTTGATGAGCTACGCGTGCACGTAGGAGAAGACCGTTTTCACGAAGAAGAGGCGTTTGATGCTGGTGATGCGCACTATGGTTTGTTGCTCCGTCGCGCGCCAGGAGAGTTTGATTCAGATGTCCTTCATATCTCGCATCCACTCATTTCCCATTGACGTTCGCCCTCGCGTATGAGTGAATGGAGCCAAATTCATTCTGTCAGTCTGATGAAATAGGACTTTTCTTGCTGCGGATAGCCTTCACGTCCTTACATAAACTCGCTTTGTCGCAGTCCTCGCGGCGAAAAATCCTATTTCATCAGACAAATATTTTCTTATGCCATCCATCTTTCGCTTCAGCTATTGGTTCGCGTTAACGCCGCTTCCGTTTACGCATATTTCAAACTGGCTCATGCTGATCGTGATGCTCGTGTTTTTGGTTGCCGGCATCGTCGGGCTTATCTATGTGCCACGCGTCAAAGATAAAGATTGGCGCCGTGCGTGGCGTCGCAGCAGCCACGTGAGTTTGTGGGCCGGTATTTGCGGATTACTTTTGTACACCATGCGCTGGCAGCGCGTTCCACTCCTCTCCATGCGCCTCTGGTACATCGGTTGGGTTGCCCTCTTCGGCTGGCTTATTTGGACGATCGTTCGTTTAGTAAAAATCGAAATTCCTTTCCTCAAAACCGAATCCGCAAAAAGAGAGGCATACGAAAAGTGGTTGCCAAAGCCGAAGAAATAAAAATTATGGAAGAGCTAATCGCTGCAGCCAAGTCGATCATTTCTTTGAGATATCAAAAAGGGAAGCACGCGGTTGGTGCGGCGCTTCGAACGAAGTCTGGAAAAATTTATACCGGGATTAGCGTAAATAGTCAGAAGGTGGATTTATGTTCTGAGTGGTCTGCGATTGGCAGCGCGTTTGGCGAGGGTGAGACGGAATTCGATATGGTTGTTGCGGTGAAACGGAAGGAGGATGGTTCGTTCACGATTTTTCCTCCGTGTGCTCTTTGTCGAGAACTTTATATAACGTATTGTCCGGACATTAAAGTTGTCTTATCGGAGAACGAAGTCCGAACCGCATCAGAACTTTTGCCATTTGCTTGGAAGAAGGTTGTTTGATATGCCAACTCTCAAGAAAAAACCGACGCTTCAGGACATTCAGAGGTACGTGGAGAAAGCCGAAGGGGAGCGAGGCTTCCTGAAAGAAACGGTTTTGCAAAAATGTCTTTTGCTTGGAGAAGAGGTTGGTGAATTATTCAAGGCCGTAAGAAAATCGGAAAAAATTAAAGTAGATAAAAATTCTACCTTCACTTCGATAGAAGAGGAATTGGCAGATATCATCATTTATCTTTGTTCTATCGCGAATCGACGCAAAATCAATCTGGAGCAAGCGTTTAGAGATAAGGAAGAGAAAAATAAAAAGAGGACGTGGAAATAAATTCTATGGATTCCCCATCTCTAAAAGTCGGTGCTGGAATTGTCATCGTGAAAGATGGAAAAACGCTTCTTACTAAGCGTCGTGGTTCGCATGCGGCTGGATGTTGGCAATGCGTTGGCGGCCATGTGGAGTTTGGGGAAAGTCCTATGGAGACGGTGAAGCGAGAGGCGCACGAAGAGTTGGGGATCGAGATTGGAAATCTACGTCTCGCCGCTTGCACGAACATGATAAAATACGGCAAGCATTATTTGGATCTTACGTTTGCGGCGGAGATTCTCGTCGGAGAGCCACGCATCATAGAACCGGAAAAGATGGAAGAGATTCGTTGGTTTCCTTTAGATGAACTACCAGAGCCGTTGTTCGAGCCCATCCGTATCGCGCTCGAAGCACGACGAACGGGCGAAGTGTATTTTGAAATAAAAGAAATTAACGAGTGCGTATGCCCATAGATCCTCGCAAAGAATCTGGCCGCCGAGGAGAGGCATTGGCCGCGGCGTTTTTGGTGACTAAGGGATTCCGGGTGATTGCGGAGAACTGGCAGTGCCGGTTGGGGGAGATTGATTTGATCGTAAAACGTGGGGAGGAGATTCGATTTGTGGAAGTGAAATTGCGCTTTTCGGAGATGTTTGGCCAGCCAGAGGAGGCGGTCACAAGGCGTAAATTGTCGCATATCAGGCGCACGGCAGAGTCGTGGCTCTCGCGCCAGTCGCCGATCCCGACGCAGTATCAGATGGACGTAGTGGCAATCCTAGCCCTCCCAGGCAAAGAGCCAGATATCCGCTGGATTGAGGCCGTATTTTAGCCATTTTTTTCAACGGGCGGCGCATCGCGTCGCCCGTTGTTTTGCGTAGGGGCGGACCCGTGTGTCAGCCCTTCCCCGTCCCCATTGACAAAACCCTCTTTTTGTGGTTTAATAAGCGGTCTAATTCACCAAACCTATGACCTCTATGACCATTGCCATGATCGGACAAAAAGGGCTTCCGGCACGTTCGGGAGGCGTTGAGCGTCATGTCTCGCTCCTCGCGTCTGGTTTGGTTTCCCGTGGACACCGCGTGGTTGTCTACGGTCGTCGTTGGTATGTGGGGAACATGCAAGCCTCTGCTGGCATTGAGCAACGCTTTACCTCTGGCATTCATACAAAACATTTAGACGCGATCACCCACACATTTACCGCGCTTTTTGATGCGCGAAAACTTCATCCAGAGATCGTTCATCTTCACGGTGTTGGTACCGCTCTCCTTGCGCCACTTGCGCGATTGATCCATCCTCGTGCCAAAATTGTGGTGACATTTCACTGTGCAGATTCTGGCCATGCAAAATGGAATTGGTTTGCCAAGCGCATGTTGCGTCTTGGTGAATGGTTGGCGTGTCGTTTGCCACATCGCACCATCGTTGTGTCACAAACGCTTTTAAAAGATTGTCTTTCTCGTTACCAATGTCAGGGCGCGTACATCTCGCATCCCTTTGCCATGCCGGATGAAATGCCAGACACGGCCTCACTTGCTGAACATGGATTAGAAAAAGATCAATATCTTTTGTTTGTTGGACGTCTTGTGGCAAATAAGCAAGCGCATCTTTTGATCGAGGCGTATGCCGAAGCGCGAAAGCAATGTCCAGAACTATTTGCGCGACTTCCTCTCGTTATCGTCGGCGGTGGCGTGTGGACAGACGCGTATGTGAAATGGTTGTCCCAGCTTGGCGCCGCGGTTCCGGGTGTGATGTTTTTGGGCGAACGTTTTGGAAAAGAATTGGCCGCGCTTCAAGCGCATGCCATGGCACACGTGTTTCCGACCTCAACAGAAGGTTTGTCGTATTCTATGATTGAGGCCGCGGCATTTAAGCGCCCGTCCGTGATCACCGAACTTCCGCAAAATCGCGAGGCGATTGGATGTGGGAGCGTTGAGGTGCGTGTGAATGATGCAAAAGATCTCGCGCGTGGATTGATTGAGATTGCTTCGCTTCCGGCAAACGTACGCACCAAGATGGGTGAGCAAAGCCGTGCGCATGTAGAAAAAGCATTTCATTTTATCGATCGCATTGATGATGTAGATCGGTTGTACCACGAACTCGTGGTTGGAGATGAGCGCCTTACTTCCCAATTAAAACTCGCGCAAAAAAACGTGTAAGAAAAAGAAGAGCAAAAAAACCTCTCGATTCGTCGGGAGGTTTTTGGTTGCTGTCACCCGACGGCACAGATTTTTTCTCACTTGCGGATGGCGACTCGTCCGCATGGCAGGACATTGTGCAGTCCTCGTTTCGAGAAAATCTGCACCCTCGGGTGACGTTATCGGTTGTGAGTTTTTGTCGTCCCGGACGAAACGAAGTGGAGATCCGGGATCCAGGCCTTCCGATCGCTCATGGATTATCCTGGGTCTGGATCCCGGCTTTCGCCGGGATGACAGATGCGGAAGATGTTAAATTTCTTTTTTGTCTGTCGTCTTTTCTGCTGGCGGTCTTGGAGAGAATCTTGTGTTTTTGATTTTCCATTGGTCGACCCATTGCCCGATGCCGTGTTCGTCGCGCTTGCGTTTGAGAGCGCCGGTTGATTGCGACCATGTAACAAGCGAGGCAAAGGAAATTTTGTAGCGATTTTGTACCACGATGTAACGCAGGTGCTGGTCTTTTATTGCGCGGCGAATCGTGCGGGGGTTAATACCAAAAAGGCGAGCCGCCTCGCTGATAGAGACGCGTACAGAAGATTCGGTTTGGTTTTGTGCTTGAACCGGGGGATTCATACGTCTAAAGGCTAACGCAATTTATCAAATTTGTCTAGCCTAGTGTAGACAAACTATTCTTAAAAAGACGAAAGTGAGGATTTTTTGCTCATTTTTCATTGCGATTTTGGCCATTTATGCTATGCTATTTTCACTTTGAGCTATCTTCTGGATAAATATCTTGTCTTCCGCATTCGGGTAAAAGGGGATCAGAATGCGTTTGCACAAGTGTATGATCGGTATGTTACATCCATATACCGCTTTGTTTTTTTAAAACTTCCTTCCAAAGAAGCGGCGGAGGATGTGACGGCAGAAACCTTTCTCCGCTCTTGGCAAGCCATGCGGCGAGAGGATCGTCCTGTGGCGAATCTTCGCGCATTTTTGTACAAGATCGCGCGAAACCTTGTTGCAGACACGTACCGTCGAGAAGGAATAAGAAAGACGGAGTCCTTGGACGCGGTAACGTTTGGGGGTGAATCCGCGTCTTCTTCTTTAGATGTCTCTGACGGACATCGGCACGAGCGCCTTATGGAGGCGCGGGCAGATCTCTCGATTCTCCTCGAAAAGATCAGCCACCTGAAAGACGATTATCAGGATGTGCTGACGCTTCGCTTGGTAGACGGTTTAAGCTTTCGAGACGTCGCATCGATCTTGGAAAAACGTGAAGGGCACGTGCGCGTGATTTATCACCGCGCCCTCAAAGCCCTACAAAACGTGTTAGACCAAGAAAGATCACCCAATGAAACTCCACGACTTTGAACAAAAGATTCAGATGCTCCGCGAGCTTCGGCACGCGGTTCGTCCAAATAATGCGTGGGTCGCAAAGACTCGCGCATCGCTTTTGCGTTCTTTGGAGCAAGACGTTGCGATCAAGCCACAGCCTCGTCCGGTGGTGCGAGAACTTTTCTCCGTGCGATGGGCGGTGTTTGTTCGTGGGCCGATTGCGGCAGTCCTCGCTGGGTTGGCGGTTGTCCTTGGCAGTTCAGTTTTGAGTGTGTCTGCGGCAGAGCGTGCCATGCCAGGAGATTTGTTGTACACCATCAAGATCGCCACAGAACAAACGCGCCTCGCGCTTACGTCTGATAAAAGCGACAAACTAAAATTAAAAACAGAATTCGTTGGTCGACGTGTCGAAGAAATAAAAAAGTTGGCGACCATGAATACGACGCCTGGCACACAGGAACGTATCAAAGAAACAACCGAAACATTAAAGCGCGATTTGGATACGGTAAAAAATCAATTAGCGGATGTGAAAACCGAGCAACCTGTTGACCAGGCTCTTTCGGCACAACTTGTTGATCAAAAGGGAACCGAGATTGCGGCGTCTCTTAAAGAGGTTAAAGATGTCGTCTCATCGGATCTTAAACCGCAAGTCGCCGAAGCCGAAGCCGCGGCAGTCAATACGGCGATGAAAGCGGTGCAAGTCATGATCGAAACGCAGTCAGATCCAGAAGCAAAAAAGGTCGTGAGTCCAGCAGACATCGCGCAGTCGATCAACCAAAAAGTTGAAGGCGTTGAAGCGCATCTTACAGACGCCACGGCGCAACTCGCGCAAACAGGTGCCGCCACGTCTTCTGCCGCGCGAGCCCCGAGCGCAACGGCTTCAACAGATTCTCTTTCCCTTTCTGCCACGTCAACTCCATCCGCGGCACTTCTTGATGCAAAGACGACCATCGCCGAAGCAAAACAATTGCTTGTGGAAAATAAATTGCAAGAAGTGACAGACAAAATCACAGAAGCGAATCACGCGGTCGTGACCGCAGAAAAGAGCATGGACGCGATTGCCGCGGCCAGTTCTTCGGTAGCGGTGCCGCCTGTACCAGCAGAGGCCGCAAGTTCGACGCACGCCACTTCAACCGCATCTCAAACGCCCGCCGCGTCAGCTTCATCCACCACTCTTGAAAAAGAACCAGACAAAAAATAATGTACGCGTCCTCCGTCCATCAGGATGATCAACGCGCTTGCATTGATCGTTCTGACGGGTGAGAGAACATTCTCTGCCCCTTGTGTGTGGCATTTCATTCTTCATGTCTTTGGTTAAAAGTCGACCTCGAGAGCCCCGCTTTCGAGCGCCAAAGACTCCCTTACTCAAGGTTCGTTTTCAGACCACTAGGTCTTCACTATGAGTCTTATCAGAAAAATTTTATCTAGCTTTGTTTCGTTGACGATGGTTCTCTCCATGGTCGGCTCCGGCTTGCTCGCCCTTCCAGGCACAGCATCTGCCGCGACCCTCAATGCAGGAGACCTCTTCAAAACCGCTTCCTCTCGCACCGTTTATTACTACGGCACAGATGCGAAGCGTTATGTGTTCCCAAATGAAGCCACGTTTTACTCGTGGTTCCGCAATTTCTCTGCTGTGAAAACAATCACAGACGATGAAATGGCCGCAATTACTTTGGTCGGCAACATCACGGTGCGCCCAGGAACGAAACTCGTGAAAATCACGACGGTTCCTAAGGTGTTTGCTGTGACAGCTGGTGGCCAAATGCATGGAATTGCATCAATGGATCTAGCTGCTTCTTTGTACGGGGCAAATTGGGGATCTCGCGTAATTGATGTCCCAGACGTGTTCTGGTCCAACTACACCGAGATGGCTCCTCTTACCACCTCGGTTCATCCAGATGGTACGCTCATTTCGTACGCCGGCGCCTCTGACGTTTATGTCGTCGTGGGTGGCTTGAAGCGTCACTTCACGGGCACCGCTTTTGCCGACAACGGCTTCAATGCGGCTGACGTGATGCAAACAACCATCACCTATCCAAACGGCACAGATGTCATCGGCCTTGAATCGGCCTTGGCATATGCGACGCCAGGAGCAGTGATCGTAACCCCACCTCCAGTAACGGGTTCCTTGTCCGTGGCTTTAGCAAGTGATACGCCAGCTGGCGCCACATTGCCAAAAGGCAGCACAGGCATGCAACTTGCAAAATACACGGTGACAGCAGGCACTGCCGCCGTGACGTTGACCGGTGTGAACTTGCACCGCGTGGGCGTTGGCGCGATTGGCG
>Ga0172379_10008309_pt1 | contig 13109 bp, 9 predicted proteins | sample GrowelOW334metaG_FD_119756 | JGI IMG/M metagenome (GOLD analysis project Ga0172379, IMG submission 119756) | Groundwater microbial communities from an aquifer near a municipal landfill in Southern Ontario, Canada - Groundwater well OW334 metaG | ecosystem: Environmental > Aquatic > Deep... | reverse complement strand
GATACCTTTTGATCTAATCTTTGATGATAATTTGAAAGATCTTTCCAAATACAAGGTGCTGGTTTTAGCCGATCAGGAGTGCCTGAGTGATGACAAACTGGAATTAATCAGGAACTTTGTCTCGAAAGGGGGAGGGCTGGTGGCCAGTGAACAGACCTCTTTGAAAACGGAGTGGGGACAAAGGAAACGTGATTTTGGGTTAAAAGATCTGTTGAATATTAAAGCGCCGGAATTAAAGGAGTTGATCTATTTTGATTTTGCCGAAACCGGGTCAAAAATCACTTCACCGGTCAAAAACCAGTTTGGAAGTGGCCGGGTAATATATATTCCTGAAATTATCCCTTCAATTCCAAAACCGGCAGGTTCTTCGATGTCCAGTAAATATTGGAAACTCCCCAAAAACTATACTGACTTGGTTCAGGCAGTCAAATGGGCTGCAGGTGACGGTTTGTCTGTCGATGTAACTGCCCCCCCTTGTGTTGCCATGGAACTGACGGCTTCTGAAAAAGGGGACAAAATAATGCTGCACCTTTTGAATTACAAAGCGCAGCAAAAGGAAAATGTAAAGGATATAAAGGTCATTTTAAAGGTTCCGCAAGGCAAACGGGTACATGACGTAAATTTGCTTTCTCCCGATAAGAATATCAACAAAAAGCTCCTGTACGAAGAAAAAGAGGGTCGGGTAAGCTTTTCTGTACCGGATTTGGAGGTTTACGATCTGGTGGTAGTCAATTTTATGTAAATAACAATTTGTAAACTAAATGATGAGAGAAATAATTTCTTTCCGGAATAGGGTGAAAAAGTTCGATGAAAATTGCCAGGGGAATTGTAGCCCACTGTTTTACTGGTCATTGGTTGGTGTCACTATGTTGGTTAACTTCAATATTTCGTTAGCTCAGCCCCAGGAGAAGAAAATATGTACGGTTGAGAGCCGTGGTTATCCCGGACGTGACCCTGCAATGTGGGACGGGTTATATGCAGCCAATGACGGGAAAGTGTATTCTGCTTTAATTACTGAAGGGACAAGCGCCCATTTCTACCAATATGACCCCTTAAAAGACAACAATGTACTGCTTTTAGACCTGGCAGAATTTATGGGCGAAAGGGGCAAAGGAATCAGATCGACCGGAAAGATACACAACAAGCCGGTTGAAGACAATGATGGCAATATCTATTTTTGCTCCATGAGCAATGGGAGTGGTCCCAATACTTTTGACTATACAAGCTGGCTGGGAGGACATTGGATCAAATATGACCCCAAAGTCAACAAGTTTGAAGACCTGGGTTTGGTTGATCAGGGGGTAGGATGCTATCCTCTGACCATTGACAAGAAACGGGGATATCTTTATGGGATTGGATTTACCGGCTATTTTTATCGGTTTGACTTAAAAAACCGGGTAACTAAAAATTTCGGGCGCGTTAGCAATTGGGATATTTGCCGGGATATATTCTGCGATGATGAGGGTGATGTCCATATGAGTTTCCCTACAGCCAGGATTGCCATTTATGATTCAAAAACAGAGATGGTGAACGAAACCTCACTTCAGACCCCATACGATCCAACGTTATTCCCAACTGAAATGAGAAATCCTATGATTGACCGGACATCAATATGGCGGGCCGTGGAATGGGATTCGCATGAGAAAGTGGCCTATGGTATTACCGGTGGCGGGTCAATATTATTCAGGTATGATCCACATGATGGTCCTGAAGGAAAGATAGTCACTTTGGCAAAAATGTGTGACAGTAAATTTTTGGGAGATGATCGCAAGGATATCCCTTATTCAACCCTTGCCTTTGCCCTGGATAGCCGGGCAAAAATAGTCTATTTTGCACCCTCTTCCCGAAATTACAATACCAAAGGTTATGACGAAACATTCGGGAGTGGTGAAGATCACCATCTTATCAGATATGATATTAAAACGGGCAAGCGAATTGATCTTGGTGCCATGAAAACCAGGGATGGCCGAAAAGTTTTTGGCTGTGAGGCAGCATCGGTCGCACCGGATGGAACCCTCTATCTTTGCGGCCAGGTCGAGGTTAGGGATAAAAATATTGCTACAGGAATGATTGGGGATTCACCGGTGGCTTTGCAATTAGTTATTTACAAACCTGAACAATAGCTTCTGTATGGATACATTTTATATTTATGATGTACGTAGGGCAATAGCAGTACCAGGTGGTAAAGGGATATTCACCTTTCTGCTTTTATTACTTGGAATGTTATGTCAGACATTACACGTTGATGCCCAGGATTGGGCTAGACCGGTTATTAAAAACCAGCAACGGGTCGACTTAAGGGACCTTGGTTACACACAAGTCAATGAGATTCCCGTAAATAGTAGCGCTGTTACTTCACTCATTACTGCCAGGGATGGCATTGTATATGGTGGAACAAGCGGGGAAGATGCCTATCTCTTTATATTCGATCCCACGATCAATAAAGTCAAGCATTTGGGCAAGGTTCCCGGGCACACAGGAATTCACCACTCCCTTGTTGAAGATAAGGAGGGAAACATATTTATTGGCACAGGGAAGAACATGTTTGAAGATATTCCAATGTCCAAATGGGGAGAAGGGGACGATAAACTTGATGTCACATTATGGAAGGATATTAAAGAATATTTCAGCGGTTATGAGGGAGGGCATCTTTTTCGTTACAATACCAAGGCAAGCAATGAACATGTCAAACTCGTGAATGAAAATTGTGAAGTGGAAGATTTAGGCATCCCGCTGATACACAATTCAATTTATGCACTGACCATAAGTCCGGCTGGCGACGAAATATATGGGCTGACCTACCCTGAAGGGCATTTTTTTAAGTATAACATTGGCCTGAAGAAATTTACTGACTTGGGGGAAATTGATGCCCGAAAAGTCTATCATGGTCCTGAACGGCAATGGAGGACACTCCCCAGGGCGCTTATTTGTGATGATTCCGGAAAGGTTTTCATGTCCGGGAACAAAGGAATGCTGATCTATTTTGATCCAAAGCTGGAAAAGCTGGTTTCAACCAATATTGAGGTTCCGGGGGATTATTATTATATGCAGTTTTATCAGGACTATACTGCAATAGAATACTTTGCCAAAGATGCAAAGGGGTTAATCTACGGTGGAACGACGGATGGTTATATATTTTCATTTGATCCGGTCAAGATGCAATTGAAGAACCTTGGCAAGGTCAGGGCCTCAAGGCGATTGCGATGTTTGACGGTTGGGAAAGACAACAAAGTATATCTTATGGCCGGAGAGCGTTCAACAACAAGGCCATGTCAGTTTTACGCCTACAATCCTCAAACCGGTGAGTTTGAAACCCTCGGTTTGTTAATAGCAGATCGAAGCCCATACTACTATTGGAGAGGCCAGCAATTTGATTGCATGACAACAGGAACGGATGGAACGATTTATTTGGGGGAGAGCGAGCGAAAATCACATTTGTTCATCTATATACCTTAGCGATGATAAAAAAAGAAAACAAAATGGATAGACTTAAAATTTCGACGGCACAATTTGAGAACAGAAGTGGAGACAAAGGTTATAACCTATCTGTGATTGAGAGACTTTCCGAAAGGGCATCACAACAAGGGGCTAATGTAATTGCTTTTCACGAATGCTCGGTAACAGGCCTGACATTTACCCGGGATTATTCAAAACAGCAAATGCTTGACCTGGCAGAGTTTATCCCGGATGGTCCGAGTATTTCGAGACTGAAGGAAATCGCTGGAAAGTACAACATTGCAATTCTGACCGGACTCTTCGAAAAAGATGAAAATGACAATATTTTTAAAATACAGGTTTGCGTTGATAAAAATGGTCTTGTTGCAAAATTCAGAAAATTGCACCCTTTCATGAATCCTCATACAACCCCTGGAGACAGTTATTGCGTTTTTGAACTGTATGGATGGAAATGTGGAATATTAATTTGCTACGACAACAATGTTTTAGAGAATGTAAGGGCCACAGCTCTTTTGGGCGCCAATATCATATTCATGCCACATGTAACAACCTGCACCCCTTCAAGCAGGCCCGGTGCAGGTTTTGTGGATTCAAAACTTTGGGAGAACCGTGAATCAGACCCAACTTCCTTGCGAATTGAATTTGAAGGTTTGAAGGGACGGGGTTGGTTGATGAAATGGTTGCCTGCAAGGGCATATGACAATGGTATTTATGTTGTTTTTTCCAATCCTGTAGGGTACGAGGATGATCAGTTAAAAGCCGGACATTCGATGGTTATTGACCCTTTCGGGGATATTCTTGCAGAATGCCGTTCATTCTATGATGAAATTGCAACCACGGTAATTACACCGGAAAAGGTGCAGCAGTCAGGAGGATTCCGATATATCAATGCGCGGCGACCAGAATTGTACAGGGAAATCATTGGCAAGGATCACCAATCGGAACAAATTTCAGCCTGGCTCACCTCAAACAAAGAATGATCCAGGCATTGGGAAATTTAAGTTGTGTTCGTACACAAATATAGATGTTCTGCAACATTATATCTAAAAAGTATCATATAATAAAACACTGTTTATCAATGATTAATATAATATAGCGTTGCTATATTAATTGCGATTGTGTGTGCGAACACATTTTTGCAATTAAGGTGATTATCTTTTGTTTATCTTTGCTAGAAATATTTCGGTACCATCAATAGTTTTGTTCTTATTCCATATCCTATCCGGGTGTACCATTAACACTTTGATTTGACGGTGAATGATATTGATGGATAAGTAGGGGAGTATGTTCAATTTGGTCTGAAAGGAAGTAATTTCCAATATGGGCACGAAAAGGATTACGATACAAGATATTGCCAGATTTGCGAAAGTATCCGCCGGAACGGTGGACAGGGTAATCCATAACCGGGGAAAAGTATCAGCCGATAAAAAAAGACGGATTGAAGTGGCAATCAATGAGTACAACTTTAATCCGAACCAGTTGGCCCGGGCATTGTCCCTGAGAAATCAATTTACGGTTTGCACGCTATTGCCTCAAATAACTTCAGAAAACAAATATTGGCTGTTACCCAAACAAGGAGCAGAGCAAGTTGCCGAAGGGTTCAAAGATTTTGGGTTTAGCCTTGAAACATTCTACTTTAGCCAGTTTGACGAATCATCCTTCATTGAACAGACCAGAAATATTGTTGAAATGAAGCCGGATGGTGTCATCCTGGCCCCATCTTTCGTTAAAGAAAGTATCCTGTTCGTAAAAAAACTGGAGAAGTACAAAATTCCATACGTTTTTATTGATGCGACAATTCCCAATCAAAAAAACATCAGTTACATCGGTCCACATACCGAGCGCAGCGGATATGTAGCTGGCCGGCTGATGAAATCAATGGTACGTTCGGATGATCAGATACTTGTGCTGAATATCGTAAAAGGGATGGAAAACTCTTCCAATCTAAGTCAGATAGAACAAGGATTCCGAAATTACTTTACAGAAAATTTTCAGGAATATTCCCCTTCCATCCATACATTGGTCATCTCTTCGACTGACAGGACTGCCATTTTTCAGGAATTGACCAAATTCTATATCAAAAATCCAAATATCAAAGGGGTCTTTGTCACAACTTCAAGGGCCCATTTGGTCGCTGGCTTTCATTCAGACCATGAGCTGGATATCCGGCTGATTGGATTCGATTTGGTGGAAGAAAACATCAACCAATTAAGAAATGGCAGCATCGACTGGATTATTTCCCAGAGTCCGATCCAACAAGGTGTATGCGCCGTGAAAACCCTATTCGATCTGCTGGTAAACAAGATCGTGCCAAAAAAGACGCAGTATGTACCCCTGGATATAATTATCCGGGAGAATCTTGACTTCTATCTGACATATTCAGGATAGATAAGAACCCAATGAATACTGAAAAAAGTTTATTGACAATAGTATAACGAAGTGTAAAATATATCCTTCCGGGCTTTCGGAGGGTATGAAAAACAAATTATAAGCATATGAAAAAGAAATTGGAAGTTGTACATGCAGGCTCGTTGTCCACACGCAACACGGTCATATCGATCATGATCATTGCATTATTGTTCTTTATTTTTGGTTTCACTACCTGGATCAACGCGATTTTAATTCCCTATTTTAAAATTTCGTGTGAATTAAACAACGCCCAGTCTTTGTTGGTGGCCTTTGCCTTTTACATCGCCTATTTTGTTATGGCAATTCCGGCAGCTCACTTGCTTGAAAGGTATGGGTTCAAAAAGGGGATCATGATAGGTTTCTGGATCATGGCATTGGGCGCCCTTATTTTTGTTCCTGCTGCCTTAACCAGGACTTACGGTTTATTCCTTTTGGGACTCTTCTCAATAGGGACGGGCCTGGCCATACTTCAACCGGCCGCCAATACCTATATTACCATGATTGGATCGAAAGAGAGGGCTGCGCAGCGGATGAGCATCATGGGCGTCTGCAATAAAACCGCGGGAATCGTAGCCCCGTTGTTGTTGGCGGCTGCCATACTCAGGCCGACAGATACGGAGTTGTTCAAACAATTGCCGCTGATGGATGCGGCAGCAAGAAGTGCAGCGTTGGATGCATTGATTCAGCGGGTGATTGTTCCTTATTCAGTTATGGCAGTTTTCCTCTTCGGACTTGGATTGACGATAAGGTATTCCATATTGCCTGAAATAGATACCAACAACGAAAATTCTGAGGTAGCTGATGCAAATTCCGGTAAAACAAGTATTGTTCAGTTTCCTCACCTTATTCTTGGCGCCGTCGCGTTATTTCTGCACGTCGGATCGCAGGTTACAGGTATTAATACAGTAATCGGATATGCTCAATCGCTTGGTTTGCCACTGCTGGAAGCGAAAGTTTTTCCATCCTACATTCTTGGCATAACAATGTCCGGCTTTTTGTTGGGCATTGTTCTTATTCCAAAATTCATCAATCATTTGAATGTATTGCGTCTCTGTACCACATCGGCCATTGTTCTGACCCTTTTGTTTTTCATGGTGAGTAGTCAGAACGTAACCTTTCTTGGACATACTGCAAGACTGTCTATTTGGTTTCTAGTATTACTGGGTCTTTCCAACTCTTTGATGTGGTCTGCAATTTGGCCCCTTGCACTTAACGGATTGGGCCGGTTCACCAAAATGGGCGGATCAATTTTGATTATGGGCCTCTGCGGAAGCGCAATAGTACCTATCATATACGGATATTTTGCCGATCATTACAATCCGCACCTGGCTTACTGGGTATTGATGCCATGTTATGTATATCTGGTTTATTATGCCTATTACGGTTATAGGGTTAAAAGTTGGTCATTAAGTAAAGCAGCATAAACAACAATAAAATACATAAATAGAGATGAGTTCAGAGAAAATATTATTAAAGATCTACAACGGTCAGGCAGTAACGCCGACGGGCATTTTGAATAATGCAACGGTATTGGTCCGGTCTGGGATAATAGAGTCAGTTGCCGAAGGGAACCTTGGTGCCCCAGGAGCCATTGAGATTGACGCCAAAGGCCAATTTATCGCTCCCGGGTTAATTGACATTCAGGTTAACGGGTACAATTCGGTCTCATTTTGCTTTGAAGGCGCCTCTAAAATTTCGGAAGAGTTTAAAGCGACGACCTTGACCGTTTCAGATGTTAAGAAAGCTACAGAGGGTCTATGGGAAGAGGGTGTTACAACCTATTTCCCAACACTAACCACCAATAGCCAGGAGGTGTTGAAGAAAAATTTCGGCATTTTAGCCAAAGCTATGGAAGATCCTTCTTTTTTGGGCTCCATTCCTGGCTTTCATCTCGAAGGTCCCTATATTTCTGAAGTAGATGGTTATCGTGGAGCCCACCCATTGGAGCATGTCCGCAAACCCGTTTGGAGTGAATTTCTTGAACTCTATAAAGCCTCGGGCGAAAAAATAATCTTGATTACAGTTGCCCCTGAAGTTGAAGGTGCTTATGATTTTATCAGAAAATGCAGGGAATTGGGCATTGTCGTTTCACTGGGGCATCACAATGGTACGGCAGGGCAGATCAAGCAGGCAATTGATAATGGCGCTGGTCTTGCGACACATCTGGGCAACGGATGCGCCGGTACGATAAACAGGCACCACAATCCAATTTGGCCACAGCTTGCCGACGGACGATTGAGAATAAGCTTCATTGCAGATGGTTTTCATCTTCCACCCGAAATGCTTCAGGTATTTTACAAAACCAAGGGGGTGGATAATATTGTTATCACATCTGATATTACAAGTTATGCCGGATTACCAGCAGGTATATATAAAATAAAAGATGGAAAGACGGTCGAAAAAACGGCGGATGGAAATCTTTTGTTCTCTGAGGGAGGACTTTATGGTTCCGCTTCACCTTTGCGAAATGGGGTTGCCCACATCATGAAAGTCTCGGGTTGCGGGTTGGTCAACGCCATTCGGATGACAACACTAAATCCCGCATTTGTTCATAACCTGGATGATCGTGGAGTATTGGAAAAGGGGAAACGTGCTGATTTGATTTTATTTACAATGGAGAATGAAAAAATGATTATTCTGAAAACGATCGTCGCCGGCAAGGAAGTCTATTCGAAGGATTGATTGTTGCAGGAATTGTAAAAAAAAAATCAAACAGAAATGGATCTGAAGGAAAATGTAAGCAGGTCGTTTGATAGCATATTTAGTTAATGACTTTTAAGCGAGCAGGAAGATAAATTCAAAAATAGAGGATAAAAAATTTTAAAAATGGCGAAGTATAATTTAATTCCGGTTGATGTGCCCGAGGTAAGCACAAAATACAGAACGATCAGGACAAAATTACCGGTTCCTGAATCATTACCTATTTTTAATACACTATCAGAGTCAGAACCCGTATCCATGATGGGCCAGCCGCCGGTTATCTGGGACGGGGCTGAAGGGTTTCAGGTCTACGACCGCTGGGGCAACAAATGGCTTGACTGGTCATCAGGAGTATTAATTACCAATGCCGGACACGGTAGAAAAGAAATCATTGATGAACTCAGGAATATTTTGGACCGGAAGCTTCTTGCAACTTACGTTTTTGTGCATGAAAAACGTGCCGAACTCACAAAAATGCTTCAAGGAATCTCGCCGGACCCTGTAAACTATCTGGTATTTTTACTCAGTACCGGCAGTGAAGCTACCGAAAACTGCATTAAACTTGCGAAGACCTATGCCTTTGAAAAACATGGTCCACAGAAGAAATATATGGTTTCTTTCAACAATGCTTTCCATGGCAGGACAATGGGCGCTCAACTGGCTGGAGGGAATCCCAGATTGAAAACCTGGATTGTTGATGAAGGTAAAACATTTATCCAGGTACCTTTCCCTGATGGTTACAAAAATGAAAACACCTCGTTCGACCTGTTCCTGGAAAGCATAAAATCCCAGGGGGTTAAGCCAGAGGAGATTGCCGGTATGATCGTTGAATCCTACCAGGGAGTAGGCCCTGATTTCTTGCCTTTAGAATACGCACAAAAATTAGTCGCATTTTGCAAAGAGCACGACATCGTGAGCATCTTTGATGAAGTTCAGGCTGGTTTTGGCAGAACTGGAAAGATGTTCTGCTTTGAAAATTATGGCATCAAGCCTGACCTCATCGCATGTGGAAAGGGAATTTCTTCTTCCTTGCCTATTTCAGCCGTTATCGGCAGAAAGGATATAATGGGCCTTTATTCACCCGGTTCCATGACATCAACCCATTCAGGAAGCCCGCTTCCTGTGGTGGCAGCGATTGAAAGCCTGAAACTGATCATCAATGAAAAGCTTGTTGAAAATGCCGCTAAACTTGGTGACATATTAATACCTGAATTATCAAGAATTCAGCGCAAATATCCCGATATTTTGGGTTGCCTGCAGGGGAAAGGACTGGTGGCCGGTATTCAGGTAGTTAAAAAAGGCACAAAAATACCAGATTCAGATATGGCATTGAAAATAAATGAAAAATGCTTTCACAAGGGATTGTTAATGTTCGCACCTGTAGGTATTGCCGGCGAATGCCTTAAAATAGCTCCTCCGCTGACAATTACCGAGGAAGCATTATGGGAAGGAATCCAAGTCTTTGAAGAGGCTTGCGATGAAATATTGGGTAAATAGTCATATTTAATAATATAAACATGAATGCATTGGATGTTGTTATTGTGGGGGGTGGAATGATCACATACGATCTGTTATTGCCATCTGTTTATCACTTGCAACGAACCGGATATGTCGCCGGAATAAAAGTCTGTGCCCTGGACACTATTCCCTTGAAAGCGCTTAAAAGCAGCGTTGAAATGTCAGAAGCGTTTCCGGGTCAGGATTTCGAGGCTTTTCCTCCTGTTTCAGAACCGGAAGGGAACAAATATCCCGAATTGTACAAGGAAGTTATCGCTAACATGAAACCCCGGCAAATGGTCGTTGTGGCCATGCCTGACCAGTTCCATTATACCGTGGTTATGGAGGCATTGAAGAACGATCAGCATGTTCTTTGTGTTAAGCCATTGGTTCTCAAGTATGAACAAACTTTGGAAATTGAGAAAATTGCTTTTGAGAAGGGATTGTTTGTTGGTGTTGAATACCACAAACGTTTTGACAGACGATCGCTAATTGCCAAAAGGAGTTTCGAACTTAAACAATTCGGTGATTTTGTCATGGGAGAGGCAAAACTAATAGAACCTTACTTCTACCGTTCATCCAATTTTCAGAATTGGTTTACCTGTGATAAAACCGATCCTTTTGTCTACATCGGCTGTCATTATGTGGATTTGGTCTACTTTATAACAGGTTTGAAACCGGTTGAAGTATCGGTATCCGGCATCAAAGGGAAATTTCCCAATGGCAATGAAGGATATATGTGGGCAAATGGGCGGATCCGTTTCGAGAATAATGCCCTTTTGTCGGTGATTGACGGACTGGGCTATCCCGATGAGGCAGCCGGAAGCAATGATCAAAGCCTGCAGATGTTTTTCGAAGGGGACCACAAAACCGGTATGATCAAGCACGATGATCAGTTTAGAGGTATTGAACACTCCTATTTGAATGGGATCGGCTGTGCCGGTTCTCACTTTAACTATGTGAGTCCCGATTTTTATAAGCTTGTTCCCTGGGAGGGACAAGGGTACAAACCCGTGGGATATGGATTTGATTCCGTTTCAGCTTCAATTACAATGGCCTGCATGATCGAAAATGAGGTTCAGGGTATGTCGGAGACTGACTCATTGGTAAAACGTCAGGAAATGATCCTGGAGGTTGACAAAAAGGGTATTATAGCAACGCCTGCCAACAGTTATATCAATGAACTGGTAGTCGAAGCTGCACGTGTTTCAATCTTGAACGATGGAGAAATCGTGACAATTGAATACGGGAATGATCCCCGTGTAATACTTCGTTCCAAAAAATAATTAATCTTGCTAAACAAATAAAACTATCTCAAAAATGGCATCAAACAGAAGGGTTTTTCTCCGGAATACCTTATTGGGTACCGGCGCATTGGCAACCGGACTGGTTGGACAGGCAGCAACATCAAATGGTGAATTTAGCGGTGCAGTAAGCAATAGCGATCACAAACAGCAATTTAACATGAGCGGCTTTGCCGCCTCAAAACTGGATAAAGTTAGGATCGGTTTTGTGGGCCTCGGTAACCGGGGACCCGCTGCAGTTGAACGGATGTCCTACATCGAAGGGGTTGAGATTGTAGCCTTGTGCGATGTAATTGAAGAGCGCGTCGAAAAAATGCAGAAGATGCTGGAGAACAAGGGTTTGCCAAGTGCAAAATCATATTCTGGCAGTAATGATGCATGGAAAAAGATGTGTGAAAGCCCGGATATCGATTTCATCTACATCACAACACCCTGGGCCTGGCATACCCCAATGGCCGTCTATGCGATGGAACACGGTAAACATGCTGCAAGTGAAGTTCCTGCTGCCAAAACCATCGATGAATGCTGGCAACTGGTGGAGACGTCTGAACGTACCAAAAAGCACTTCATGATGCTCGAGAACTGCTGTTACGATTTCTTCGAACTATTGACCCTGAACATGGCCCGTCAGGGCTTCTTCGGCGAAATTATCCATTGCGAAGGCGCATACAACCACGATCTTCTTGAAGGTAATTTTAACAAGAAAAAATACAGCGACATGTGGCGCCTTAGGGAAAACCAGCAACGCAATGGTAATTTGTACCCGACGCATGGCCTGGGTCCTGTTTGCCAGGTACTGAACATCAACAGGGGGGATCGTATGGAATACCTAACCTCCATGTCGTCCAACGATTTCCAGATGGCTGAAATGGCACGGAAGTTGGCTTCCAGGGATGATTTCTACAAAGAATATGCCACCGGCCATTATCGGGGAAACATCAATACGACAACGGTGCGCACATACAAGGGACGCACCATCATGATTCAGCATGATGTGACCAGTCCAAGGGTCTACTCGCGTCTTCATCTGATCAGCGGTACCAAAGGGATGGCCAGTAAATATCCCGATCCCAGGATTGCCACCGGCCACGAATGGTTTAAACCTGAAGAGATGAAAGAGCTGGAATTGAAATATACACCTGAAATTGTAACCAGGATCGGCGCGATGGCCAAAAAGGTTGGCGGTCATGGTGGAATGGACTTCATGATGGATTGGAGACTGATCGATTGCCTGCGCAATGGACTTCCACTTGATCAGAATGTATATGATGCCGCCATGTTAAGCGCAATAGGGCCACTCAGTGAAAAATCGGTTAAGAATCGCTCCAACTCTGTAGATGTGCCTGATTTTACGAATGGATCATGGAAAACCAATGCACCGGTCGAACTTACCCTCAAAGGAGGCGGAACAACAGGTGTAAAAGAGCCGAAAAAGAATGAATCCTCAAAACAGCTTGGAATATAAAATCAAATAAGAAAATTGTAAATATTCATCTGTTTTTCAATAAAATGCGTAACAGACAATAACTTAAAACGATTGAAAGATGTTGAAATTTTACCAACTGTGTTGTTTTCTTGCTATCATGGCGTCAGTTTCCTTTCAAACCTTCTCTCAGGAATCCAAAGGGACCGTAAATTTGCTTTTAAACCCAAATTTTGAATTCCACTCCTTTGTCAATCATCGTGAAGGTAAGCCGGTAAGCTACGCTTCCAATAACGTTGCTTTTTGGAATACTGATTCAT
>Ga0172379_10008308_pt1 | contig 13109 bp, 16 predicted proteins | sample GrowelOW334metaG_FD_119756 | JGI IMG/M metagenome (GOLD analysis project Ga0172379, IMG submission 119756) | Groundwater microbial communities from an aquifer near a municipal landfill in Southern Ontario, Canada - Groundwater well OW334 metaG | ecosystem: Environmental > Aquatic > Deep... | reverse complement strand
TTTCCAAATGCATCTAATAAAGACTTCTGAAAATTGTTCGTTATTTTTTCATCGATATTACTAAATAATATTTTGTTTTTACTGCAAAAACAACCGTCACCGATTATATATCCTAGAAAAGACGCTTCTGCTTCTGTAATATCAAAGGTACCCCATTGACGAGTATTCCTCAAAATACAAACTTGATCTCCCTGTTCTATATTTGATAGTAGTTTCCAAACTATTTGTCCATGAGAATTTAATATTCTAATAGGGTGTTTATATGTACCTTCTATGTGAAATCCGTCTTTTGTAGTTATTTTGATTGTTTTTTTACTTGGTGAAGAAGGAGAACAATTAGTTTTATAAAAATGACTCGTTATTTCAAATTTTCCATTTCCATTTATTAACCAATATTCTTGTTCGACAAATCCTGGTGATCTATCACATAATAGGCCAGAATCGTTGAATATCTCTTCTATGGTCATTAGTCCTTTTCTGGTTAAACACAAAGCATCCCTTGTCAGACACTTGCCTCCGGCCTCCGGTCCATAGAATTCCACAACCTTACCACGGGCAATTCCAAACCCGTCAGTACTTAAAACCGAATCAAGATCATCGTGACCAGTACGAAATGTGATTACAGTTTCCAGGTCACTTCCTTTTTTTACGGCTCCTTCACCAAACGAATTAAGCATTGTTTCCAGAGCATTTTCTAAAGCCTTGTCACTAGTTGGTTTTTTGTTTTTTGACATATACACATCCTGTATTAAAATTCCAAATCTTCTTCATTTGCAACTACCACAGAATCAGCAGAATCAATTTCTTGAGTGACCACTGGTGTGGTGTTTATTGTTTTTGTTTGTGCTGGTTGTGTTCCTGTACTGTTTCCTTTATTGTTAGCCACTAATCTCTTAACCCATTCAATATCAGATGGTCTATAAACATCTTCTAATATATACCATTCGTTTTTCTTAGGGTCAGGATTTTGTATTCTCATCAACTCTTCCTCAGAAAACGGTTGTGGCCCAAGATAGCGGCATTTATAACGACGAGTCACCTTTTCGCCAGTAGATGTTATTTTCCAGTCCCCACCACCCTTGCCACCTGGCTTGCATTGTTTTTCTTGGGCGATTTCGGCAAAATCATCTAATATGCTTATTGGTCCCTGCATAATCTTAATTTGGTTATCTGCCCTATCAATCACATTCATTGCAAATCTTAGTTCCGGTTCTAAATCAAGCAATTCTTTCAGTTCTTCAAGATTACTTTCAATTTCTTTACCATCCTTGTCCATAACCACTTTTGCATTTATATACTTCTTTGCAGGAGCATAATAAAATCTCCAGTATCCGTGAGCCTTACCTATTGGACGGACGATATGTACTGAGTCACCAGTAAATTGAATAAAATTCAATGGTCTCTGGCCCTCCTTAAGAGGTTTTTTTGTTTTGGTAAATTGTTTTTTTTGTCCTGATGATGGAAGTTTATTCCAGTTAATTTCAAATGACATTTTTTTCTCCTTAATAAAATTAACCTATATCTTCTATTTCGTCACCAGAATTTATACTATTTAATTCTGGCATTTTTTGTATGCGTTTTTCTTGTTTTTTCACACTACAATTATCTAATTTGTTTGGCGATTCGTCAAGTTCATCTAAATATTCTATTCTGTCTCTTTTTTGCGTTTCTTGAATGCAAGATAACTGTCTGCTTAGGCTTTCCCAAGATCCTATTAGCATATTTTCTACGTGCTTTGCTGTATCAATAGTACGTTTAAGATCAGCAGCATAATGAATTACGTCAGCCATATAGTCCATTGCAATACCTTCTCGTTTATGTTGTCCTTTTATGTCTTTTACACACCATAATTTGCCTCTTAGAAGTTCTAAACTTATTTCCCACAAATGATATTGTGAATAAAGATCTATCATAATACTTGCTAGTCGCTCTCGTTGGCGAATAACATCATTTAACTTCCTAACAATGGTTCCTCCAGTGGGAAATCCCTCAATTGAGTGATTAACATTTATCTGTCTTATTTCTTTCACTATGGCATCACAGTCTATTAAAGAAATCTTAGAAAGAAGAAAAGACAGTTCTTTTACTTTGAATTTAAAAAATTGGTCCATATAAGAACTATTGTCGTATAAAGTAAATCTGTCTCCGTAGTTCTCTTTTAAAAGATTAAAATTTTCTAAATCTTTTCCAAATAAATTTAAAGGATTATCCTGGTTTCTTTTTATTAAAATGCTGTCATCTGATTCAAGAATATTTTCTTTTGGGGAATCCTCTTGTTCGTCTGGTTCATCCTCTTCCTCTTCCTCTCCTATTATTTGTGTCTTAGTTTGATTTAGAGGACTCTTTTGTTCATTAATATCATCTGTTTTGGCTTTGGCATTCTTTGCTGCAGAAGAAATAATGGTTTTGTCTTTTTCTAATTGATTGTCACTCTCCATCACCTCTTCTGATTCTTTTTCAGCTATAAGTTGTATATCTTTTGCCTTTTGGGCAAAGGATTGAGATTCATTAGAATCAGAAAAGACGCCAAATTCTTCGTCTTCCGATTTTTCTATTTCATTCACGTCGGTTACAGCAAATATTTTTTCAAGCTCTTCTGGAGTATAATTGACTGCCATTTCAAGAAACCTCATCTAATTGATCAAAGTTTATTTCTTTATTGAATTCTTCGGCTTTTTTTGTGGTTTTCTTAGAAATATGATCGGTTACAAAAGCGTGCATTTGGCCTAATTTTAATTGGTCTAAAACAGAATCGTGGGTTTGAATAAAATTTTTAACTGCTAGTTTTGTTAAATTGTCTTGTTTTTTTTCTCTTTCTTCTAAAGTTTCCCATTCTATGCAATCAACCGCTGTGTGTTGTATGGTTAATGAAAAATATTGTTGAGTCTGAATCGTCCTACTAATACTTTTTGTAACTATGGTCTGCCTTTTTTTAGTAATATTCTCTGGTATAGATATATTTACTCCAGATGCAGTTGGAATTATATCCAAGACTTTTGTTTCAGGATTTTGTTTTTCTTTATTCATGTGCATATTTCTCCATTATTTAAATTTTCTATTCTAATTAATTATACAATGTGTTTTTTAGAAAAAATATAAAAAGTGAAAAAATTATTAAAATTTAATTTCTGCTCCGCCAGATGGTTTTTTTCTCTTTTTATCTCTTTTTATCATCTCAAAAGTGTCTATTATTTTATCCTTTGACATATCATATCCCCAAATACCTGCTTCATACATAGCCTCAACTATTTTGGTAGAAATTGCTCTTCCGCTTTTAAGTGTAAAACTTCTTAAAATATCATCGTTTTTATAAGGCCTATTTGCTATTATCTCTTGAGCGGCTTTAATCCCTATATTTTTGACTATTAAAGGCTCACGTAATGTTTTTTGATCAACAATTTGCCAGTCTAATGAAGAAAGATTTATATCTGGAGGCAAAATCTTAAAACCTAATCTCTTTGCCTCTTCATAATATGAATAAACCAATTTATCTTTTCTTCGTTTACACTCAACACTTAATCTGGCAGCCATAAACTCAATAGGAAAATGTGCTTTCAGATAACTGGTGACATATGTTTCGTTAACTGCATATCCCATCGCATGGGCCATGTTAAAAGCATATCCAGAAAATTTTTCTAAATCTTTTGCAATCTTTTCGGCAATATTTTTGGGGACTCCATTTTTTATACATGATTTGACAAATTTATCAGTCATTTCATCGACGATATGTATTTTTTTCTTAGAACAACCTTTTATAAATTTGTATCCATCACTATATGTTAGTTTTGCTAACTCAACAAATGCTGCTAGGGTTTGTTCTTGGTAGCAGATTATTCCATGAGTCTTTTCTGTTATCTTTTTCATAACAGGATGTGCATATTCGACTTGAGTCCTTCCATGTTTTCTATCTGCATAATCGGAAATATATTGAAGAGGGCCTGGTCGAAACATAGAAATACAAACAGAAATATCGTTTACATTACTCACGCCTATTTCTCTTAATGTGTTTTGCATTCCAGGCGAGTCACATTGGAAGACTCCGCAGGCTTTACCTGAATTAAGAATGTTAAATGCCTTCTCATCATCTCTAGGCATGTTTTCAAAATTTAAACTAATCCCGTATGAGTCCTTAATCATTTCTACACAAGAAGCGATTGATGTTTCCGTAGACAGACCGAGAAAATCAACTTTTATAAGACCAACTGATTCAACATCTTCCATCGTATATTGAGTAGCAATATCTATTTTCCCACCTTTTCTTGCCGTTATATGCAGAGGACATATTTCTGACATAGGAATCGGAGACAGGATTATCCCGGCAGCATGTTTTCCATAAGAAGATATTGTTTTTTGTATGGCAACTGAGGCATCATATATTTGAGGATATTTTTCCATATAATAATCAAATTCAGGATATAGTTTTCTCGCTTCCTTTATTGTTTCTACTTTGTTTCCATCTTCGTTTTTCATTATTTTCGGCAAAGATTTACAGATTGCGTTCTCTAACTGGAAGTTTGGATCCTTTCCTCCTAGTTTATTGCCCCAATCATTTTCTTTAGAGTATGCATTAGATGGATCAAGAACCTTAATAACTTTTCTTATCGCAGATTTTATTTCTAGTTTTCCTACATTGCCTATGCTTGCTACATTTTCTTTGCCATATTTTTCAACAGCATATTGCTCAACTTCCCATCTTCTTTCACAACATATATCAATATCTACATCTGGCCAACCAGGACGAGCATATTCTCTTTTGCCGTTTTTGTACTCAAAACCCAAAAATCTTTCCCAAAATAAATTATATTTTATTGGATCTGTTTTGCTGACATTTAAGGCAAATAACAGCAAAGAACCATTACCACTTCCTCGTACACCATATGGAATATTTCTAGAACATATAAACTTAACTATATCGTGAATCATTAAGAAATAAACATCAAAATTGTATCCCTTGGTATCAAAAATTAATTTAACATCTCCCAGTTCCATTTTTAGTCTATCAATATATTTTTGATTCGTATCAAGTTTTTTCTTCCTTAGGCCTTCCCAAGCTAAAAAGGACAAATAATCAAATGATGTTTTATAATCATCTGGTATCTGGAATTTTGGCAAACTCATACCGCCAAATTTAAGACCTGAAATATCACATTTTTCAGATATTTCAAGAGTATTTTTCATTGACTGAGAAAGAAAACCAAAAGTTTTAAACATCTCTTCTGTTGATTTTAGATAAAATTCGTCAGATGGAAATTTGAATCTTTTTGGATTTTTAATACAAGAATTTTTATTGTCTCTGAGACACAGAATTATATCATGGTATTTAGAATCTTCTCGATGTGCATAATGGGCATCTTGCGTAATTATTGTTTTAATGTTTAGTTCTTTTGATATTTTTTGTATATCAGGAATTATCTTTGCTTCACCCGAAATTCCATGATACATAATTTCTAGATAAAAATCTTCTCCAAAAATATCTTTAAATATTCTTGCAGCCATTTTCGCTGCTTCATATCTACCTAAATATAAATTCCAATTTATTGCACCACCAAGACAAGCACTAGTACATATCAGGCCAGAAGAATATTTAGAAAGAAGATCTATATCTATCCTCGGACTATAATAAAATCCTTCAAGACAAGAAATATGAGAAAGCCTACATAGGTTTTTATACCCTTCGAAATTTTTGGCAAGCAATATAAGATGTTTGTTCCCTTTTTTTCCATCTGGTTGTTCTATTTTAGATTTTGCTCTATGATTTTTTGATATATAAAATTCACTACCAATTATGGGTTTTATATCTTCAGCCATACATGCTTTAATAAATTGAATTGCTCCCGCCATAGTGCCGTGATCAGTTATGGCTATCGCCTTTTGCCCATGTTCTTTTGCTATCTTTGCCATGTCTTTTGGAGACATGAAACCATCCAATTTTGAGAACATGGAATGTGTATGGGTATGTACATAATCACATCTTTTCAACTGTTTCTCCCCACGGTGTTCTTATGAGTTTCCATAACATGTCTGTTTCTACATCAGCAGTAATCTTACTATTTCCGTTTTCAATAATATTAAAACCCCATTCACCAGAATTATAGTATAAGCTTCCATCTACCCATGTGGCTATTTCTGGATGGACATGGCACACTGCTGCTGTAGGATCGTGAAACGCCTTACATGGCTGATTTTCTAAAAAAGAATCCATAAATTTTCTAAACATAAAGTCAATAGAGTCTTGACAAGGTCGTTTTAATACAAATTTATGAATTTCTCTATCATAGAGAATGGTATGACAGAGATTTTTGGAAACAAATCTTCTTTCTTTTATATTCGCATTAAGTAATGCCAACATGGCCTTTTTGTCACCACCAGGATTAAAACTTGGAACTGTCTTTTTCCCTAAAAATTTGTCAGCTTTTACTTTAGGAATTATTCCGTGTTCTTCAATTTCTTCATAACTAATATATCCGCCCTGCATCGTTAGTTTGTTTATAGTTTGTGTTTCTGAAAATCTTCCAACTGTTGTACACGGACCACAAACAAATATCTCTGTTTGCTCTTGAAAAATGTCTTTTATGTAATCAAGACCAAAACCATCACTTTTGCCATTGCAATCCCATCCCATTAATTTTGCAAACCTGATATGTGGCATACTTAAACTGGATTTATTCCTGTCTTTTTTTGAAGAAACCACAGGGCAATTTATGCCACATTCTTTTATAAATGACTTTGTAAAAGATATCTGATCAGGATCTCCTGGCTGTACACAAATCATATCTATTTGAACTCCAGCCTGAATAAAATAACATAAAGCAAAAAAATCATCAGGGTCTCTTCCTATGTCAGTCTCTATTATTAAACTCATATATCTTCCTTCGATAACATTATTGTCTCATCAGAAAAAACCACAGATACTCTTTGTTGCTTAAGTTTGTCTAATAGTATTTTAGATAGTTCCAGTGCCTTTGCTTTTAATTCTTCTTTAGTTGATGGGAATCTAGGGTAATTAATAAGACCTATTATTGCCCCATCATCATATCCGTCCGTATATAAAAATTTTGTTTTTGTAACAGTAACACATAATTTTACCTCATTTACATTATCCTGAACCACTGACTCTAGATATGAAAAATCATACGTGTCATTTGTATATCCAATCCTTAATCCAACATATATATTTGCAATATATGTATCAACTTTTTTCAATCTCTTTGTCCTCCTCTATGTCCAAAAGATACCATCTGGAATCTGTTTCGTCCCCTTTGTTATATACTTTCTCAATTTCTGTTTCCAGTCTAAGTTCTTTAACTGTATCAAAGTTAAAAGTGTCAACTAGGGTAGCTTTGTTTATAAAACTTCTAAACTTACATCCATGTTCTGTTATTTCTAATATTCTGATTTTATCATATACAATAATACTATAATCGCGTTCAATAACAACAGTACAAAAAAGTTGTTTTTTGTTTATAAATTTAAATATCTCTTTGATTACTAAAATGTCTTTTACTTCCTCATCACACATTTTATTGACAATCTTTTGTACTCTTACATATTTCATGATATGTCCATAAATATCCAAAATGATATTATAATATACGATTAGATAGTATGTCTTGCAATTAATTGCTAAAGAATTTGATGGTTTCTTGTATATCTAGACTTGGAAAAGGAATTAATATTGCCTTGGGTAAACAAAATTGCATAGCCCTTGCCCCTGCATGGTTACATGAATGAATAATGCAATTAGAGTTTTTGTTTATTGACTCTGACAAAATTTTGGCTACCAAATATCCAGTGTTATCACCAGGAGAAACCATTTCTTCTCCACCTAAATCGTGATCCAAAAACATCAAATCATACTTGTTTGACTCAGTGTCTGAATTAATTATTTCTTTGGCAGATTCAACGTCTTCTACTATTATTAATATATGACCAATAAGTTCTCTCTTAAATTTCTTTATGCGTTCAGGATTGTCTTCCAGTATGAAAATTCTCATTTTAATCTCTTTTCATAAATCCATGCCTTATCTTACCAAGGCGTTTTTTAGTAGCTTCTTTATCTTTTTGTATCCTTCCCTCTATTTGTTCTGGAGTAGCAGTTATTCTTTTGGACACCGTGGGAGAATTCGTACATCCATCAGCCGCTGTAACTCTATGTCTTATTCCGTTGTTGTCTCTCCAGTATTTCGCGTGCTTAACGTCGTTGTAATTATTCATCTGTTTTCCCAAAAAAATAAAAGAGGCGGGCGTAGAAATTATTTTTTCAATCTGTTCCCCACATTTTGGACATTTTAGTAAATTCTCAGACAAAATAGATGTATATATTTCAAAAGAAATTTTACAATATTCACACCCCTTTTTTGCGTCTGTTGCCTTATATTCATAAAATGGCATGAAATTTATTCTCTTTTCTGTTTAAAAAATAATTAGCATTGCAGTATAGATATTTATAAAATTGTCTACATTTATTATTACCACCACCTTCAAGTACAAAATAATTACCAGACTTCCGTGGCAATGTAAACCAAACTCCATTATTAACAAGAATTTCTCGAAGCTTCAACAAAAAATCGCATGTACCAATAAAACTTACACGACACGTTTTATTGTTTGGCTTACTGTAAAAAGAAATACATCCGTCACCATCAAAATATCCTCTAATAAAATGTCTATCTAGATTTTCGAGTAGTTTCGGATATTTTAAAACAAGAGATTTTCTTTGCACACATCCAGTTTTTTCTAAATCAGAAACCAGCTTTTCGGAATTAAGAGATATACTGCATTTAGTTGTATTATCAAGCTTATTACTATATACACAAATAGAATTCTTAGAAGAAATAGATTTCCTAAACAACTTCAAATGATCTATATCTTTCTCGGCCAAAACAAGCCTCAAAGCAGTTATTGTTTGATATTTATATTTTCTTCTAAGCACACAACCATCTGCGAAAATAAAACCAAGCCAGTAAGCTTTTATTTCTGAGTCAATATTTTCAAAAAAATCAATATTAAATTTTTGTTTTCTTTCTGGATTAATCTTTACATTGTAATATTTTAGCCTTTTATAAACTCCCAGGTAACTATGTTTAACTTTTGAGGCTATCTCGCTACAACTTAATCCTTTTTTATTCAGTTTTAATATCGTGTTTACATATTTTGAATGTTTTAGCATAATTCAACCAAAATCTAGTGACGAAAATCTATCCGCTTCTATGACAGACTGGGCGTTTTCTGGATTAATCATTACTCTTCCTATTTGTTTAGCTTTTTCAATAAGAGCATTAACTAATACTTTTGCATTATTTTTTATAAAATCTTCAACAGCTTTTTTTTCTTCGTATTTTTCGCCCATAAGTTCTAACAAAACTTTTTCTTTGGAATTTTGTATTACATCATGCAATGTAAACGGCAAAAAATATTTATCAATAATATCTTCGTCTTTATACCCTTTCGATTTAAACCACTCTATAGTACTTTTATAAACAAATTCCTCTTCTATATTAGAGTATTTTCTAGTATGTCTTCCGCTACAGTGAGACACTGCGTGAAAAATCTCATGAGCAAATACATCTTCCATTTCGCAATCTAATCTATATTTGCCTAATTCTTGATCTAATTTATTTTTAAAATTTTCTTTTGTCTTTCCTTTTTTTATAATAATTATTTGTAGACCAGGGATATAACATCCTCCACATGATTTTAAAATATCGACTTCGTCCATATATATATTTGGCACTTCATATGCTTTTAAAAAATTTAAATCAACATCAGGATTTCTATCATAGCAAAAATTAAATGCATTTTTATAATATTTATTTATATACCAGTTTTTACCGACAACGTCATATTTTTTATTACAATATAATACATCAGTACCAAAAATGCATTCTGATCCTTGTTTTAGTACCATTTTCAGAATATCATCTTCAAAACTCCTTTTGGTTTCATTTGATATATCATTCTGTTTTTTCTTCCACTTATCATATTCTCGTTTGTTTTTAAATGTGATTTTCTTTTTCATATTATTCCATATATCCTGAGCAATGTGTAACTTGGTATGCTTGATTTCTTGCCAAATAAACATTCCATTTTTGTATTTTCCCAAAAATAGAAATGTTCATTTTCCTTATAGGATTACTACAGTCAATCTGTACACAAGAATTACACAATGGTTCTATCACACCTTTTTCATTTAAAATTGGTCTTAAAATAGGTTGTGTTTTGCATTCGAATTCCATGATTACTCTTTTCTATTAATACGTTTTTCACTATTTTTTTTAGTAGTTTTGGTTCTTTCAATAGCTATCTTTTTTAATTGGTCCTTAAATTCAGGAGGTGTTTCTGGAACTGGTCCCCTACTGGCTATATCTTTTATATCTATTCCAACAGTATCCTTTATTGGATCATCTTCTTCAGATACTTGATTTAGAATATCAAGATCCGGAGACGCTTCTTGTATACTATTGTTTTTGGTTAAAGAAACAAAATCATCAGGACTTTCTTCCATATTATTCAATGTCTCATCCACCCTGTTTTGTATTATATTTGCTTGACCAGAAATATTTTCGCTAAGTACATTAGTTGGATCTTTTGCACTTTCATCGACATATGCAAATTGTTCACTTCTGTGATCTTTTATAGATGGAGCTTTAGGCTTGTTGCCATCAGATATGCTAGGAGAAACAGACGTACAGATATCTTTAATTGCATCTACTAAAAGTCTAAAAGGATATTTTTCTGCCTTTTCTGCTTCTTGAAAATCGTTTCCCATTTGTATTGTTTCATTATTGTTGTCTTTACAGAAAATTATTGCCAACGGTCGATCACCTTCTTCTTGTTTACATTGCATTTTTATAATTGTTGTTAATTCTGTTTTTTTTATCATTTTTATTTCTCCTTTTCAACAGATTTTTGTATTCTTTCAATTAAATCTGTTTCTCTCTCTTCAAAAACGGAAGATAAAATAATACCACTTTGATATTGTCTTTCCCAAAATCTATACATTATAGGAGTGTCTAAAAGTTTGGCAGCAGGTTCAGGTATTTCCCATCCATTATCTTTTGCCCACTGACTTAATTCTACAATATCATCATTTGGTATTTCAAGTAATGGAGGTCTAAACATTTCATCTATTATTATTTTTTTGTTATACCAAAAATTTAAAATAAATGCACCTGTTAAATTTTCTGTATTAACAAATACTTTACTTCTCAACATCCATTGAGAAGCCATATCTTTCTCCATTATTTTTGTAACTTTGTCAAAATTGCCTTTGGTTTCTATTAGTGTTATGTCTTCAAATTCTACCAATCTAGTGCCTCCGTGTAAGAAAATATATCTGCATCCTCTTCTTTTATTATTTTGGATAATGCCTTATCGTATTCATACATCATTTTGTTGTGCGTCTGAATTAATCCAGATATTTCTGTCTTTTTTCTATTTTCGTCACTCATATGTAGTCTTCTATCCGAATATAATGATGCCCATTCATTAATTACTTTTTTTAAATCACATTTAAACTCAATAAGAACATTTTGTTTATCTTTGTCATTTTTGCATCTCAAAACATAAGATGGATGCCATGTTGCTATCGTCCAACAATAATATGTCTTATTAAAAATCCATCTTCCTCTAATATCAGACATTTTAATTTTCTCTTTGCCCGATATAAGTCTTGTTGAATGAGCCCCACACGTGATAATAAATTTCGGTTTTAATATACTAATTTCTTTTTTTAACCATTTAAAAAAACAATATTTTACAATTTGTGGATCAGAAGGGAATTTATTATTCAACGGTCTACATGGCATTACATTAGTTAGTATAGAATTCTTTTTATTAAAACCTAACTCTCTCAGATTATTTCTCAACTCTTGTCCAGCAGTACCTATAAGAGGTTTGTCTTTTAGTATCTCTGTGTTTCCAGGGCTTTCTGCAACAAACATAAATATTGGATTTTTACCGTTTCCTTCACTTAATACAACGTTTTTATAACATTCAAATTGGGTACAATCTTTACAGGTTTTCTTTGAAATACAAAATTGTTCATATTCTTTGCTTATGTCACTAAAATTAGATTTTATAATGTTTTCTGTTTCCATATATTATTCTCAAAAATTTGTTATTATAAGTTCTTTGCCAATTTTTTTCTTTTTTAAGGAGCTTCCACTATAGGCCCATTCTTCTTCATAAATATTAAAATCTTTAAATTCAACTCTTGTTATAGGATTATCATCATAACTCAGTATCCATTTATAATCACAATTTTTCACCGAAGAAACAAAATTATCGTGGTCTGAATTGGTAAATCCATATTCATAAAGCTTGTCTGTTTTTTTCATATTAGTTTCTATTACATATGGTGGATCTAAATATAATAATACTTCATCGTTATTATGTTCTGATTTTTCTTCCAATAAAACAGAATAATCCAAAGATGTTATTTTTGTGTTTTTCAGAATAGACGATGCTGTTTCAAGTTTATTGGTCTTTACAATATTCCATCCTTCTGGATTAGAAAAATACATTCTGGATTTCATTTCCGAAGAATAGTTTACCCTGCCAGCCCAAACTGTTCTGTTTATATAAAAATAACTCAAAGCTGGATATTCGTTTTTGTTTTCTACGAAATAGTCAAATCTTTCTTTTAGTCGTTTGTTGTATTTTTTTTTGCTTTTACTATTTTCTCGTGCAGATACCGTCTCTTCCCCTTCTAAATGAGGGCTGATCTTTTTACATTGAGATATAAAATTTTTAGAATTGTCCCTAAGCTCTATATATAATCCGATTAAATATTTATTAATGTCGTTTATCCATCTTTTTTTATCTTTTGGAACTGAAAAAAATATACTTCCTCCTCCGCAAAATGGCTCTCTGTATTCCTTAAAATTAGAAGGAAAATATTTTAAAATTTTCTTTTTTACTCTATTTTTTCCACCTGGGTATCTCAAAATTGTCATTTCTCACCTGTCTGGCAACAATATTTTTTTCATGTGTTTTATATATGTATTTTTCGGATTTAAATTATCTAAAGTAACCCAATCATCATACATATCATATTCAAATGTACAGTGGGATTTCCCGCCAAAAATAAACTTTAAAGATAAGAACTT
>Ga0172379_10008307_pt1 | contig 13110 bp, 11 predicted proteins | sample GrowelOW334metaG_FD_119756 | JGI IMG/M metagenome (GOLD analysis project Ga0172379, IMG submission 119756) | Groundwater microbial communities from an aquifer near a municipal landfill in Southern Ontario, Canada - Groundwater well OW334 metaG | ecosystem: Environmental > Aquatic > Deep... | reverse complement strand
GCAAAAGAACGCGCCGAAAGCGTTATGGCGGAAAAACTGGAATCAAGAGAAAATGCGGAAGCGATGCTCGCGCTGGAAAAAGCCTTGCTTCACTTGAGAGTCGTACAAAAAAGAAAACACCGCTCGCCGACGCATCCTTCAGAAATGAAATCTTAAAAAATGAAAGCCTCCGATCTCTCGGAGGCTTTTTGTCCTATTGGGGACTACTTCCCATAAAAGGAAATTTTATTTTTTTATTTTTTGGTAAATTTTTCGAACAAGCGTTCTAAAAATTTACGAATACCCGGCAATTCTTGGTCCGTCACTTCAAGCAACAGCCAAACAAATATACCGCCAAAAAATGTCACGAGGGTAATTCCTTCCCATGACTGCATTAAAAGATCGTGTAACATACTTACCTCCCGGTTTTTTTTGCAAAAAATCTTTCTGTTATAAGTATAACATATTTACACATATTGTCAAATAGACACAAAAAATCGCCCATGTATATCACAGGCGATCGATCGGTAAGATAATTTTACCTTTATTTTGTTATGGTCACAGCGCAGAAGAAGACGGTGAGAAAAACCATCACTACCCACGCCCACAAAGCAAACATAGACAAAAAGATTGTGGCCAAAAATAAGACGACGGCAACGAACGCCCAAAATAGAGCGGGAATAATCTCAAAGATCAAGACCCATAAAATAAACGGAGACAACATTGCTCCCAAAACGAGCCAGAATATATTTACACGTATGTGTTGCATAATGAACACCTCCTGCCTAAAAGATAGCATGGGTAGATTTTTATGTCAAAACGCAATTCCCATCGCTGCTTGGCGGACAAAGAATCATTAAAACGATGGGACACAAAATATTCAAACTTCGTCCAGTGGATGGTGTTTCTTCCGAATCGGCAAGCGCCGTTAGTATTTTTCTCGCCACCTATCTCGGGGTGCCTGTTTCCACGACGCACGTTATCACGGGCGCCATTTCCGGCGTCGGCTCCGCTCAGAGATTTAAGGCAGTAAAATGGGGAACGACTATCAAAATCATCTGGGCTTGGCTTTTTACCATCCCCGGTGCTGGAATCATAGCTTTTCTTCTTTATTCAATCGGCGCTTTTTTACTTCTTTAGCTGGCGGATGTGTGTATAAAACCGCGTGAAATATAAATGAAAATCTTGTATAATAGACGGGTATGAAGATATTATTTACCGGTGGTGGTTCTGGCGGGCATTTTTATCCGATCATAGCCATTGTTGAAGCGATGCATGATATCGAAACTAAGGAAAGGCTTTTGCCAGCTGATCTTTATTTTGTTTCTGATTCTGCTTATGACCAGCAGCAGCTTTTTAACCATAACGTTTCGTATGTTGAGATCAAAACTGGAAAACGAAGAACCTATTCTTCGCTCTTGAATTTTTTCGATGTGTTTAAAACAGCGATCGCCGTGCTCAAGGCCATGGGAAAAATATTTTCTATCTATCCTGATGTTGTTTTTGGAAAAGGTGGTTTTGCCAGTTTTCCGACGCTTTGGGCAGCCCGTTTTTTTCGCATACCGGTCATGATCCACGAATCAGACACGGTTCCGGGAAGAGTAAATTTATGGGCATCAAAATTCGCCAAATATATTGTTGTTTCTTATCCGGATGCCGCGAAATATTTTCCGGCAGATAAAGTGGTTGTCACAGGAAATCCGATCCGCAAAGAGACAGCAGTACCTATCACGCAAGGAGCATTTCAATTTCTGGGCCTCGAAGAAGGCGTTCCTGTCATACTGGTGCTTGGGGGATCTCAAGGAGCGCAGATAATTAATGAAGCTATTTTGGATTCGCTTCCTCTTCTTTTGGAGAAATATCAGATTATTCATCAAGTCGGAGAGAAAAATGAAAAAGAAGTGAATGGACGATTAGAGGCGGTATTAAGCGTTATTCCACAAAGAAGTCGTTATAAAATGTATCCATACTTGAACGACTTGACCCTTCGCATGTCTGCCGGAGTAACTGACCTCGTCATTTCACGCGCAGGATCAACTATTTTCGAAATCGCTGCATGGAAAAAGGCAAGTATTATTATTCCGATAGCGCAATCCAATGGAAATCATCAGCAAAAAAATGCCTTTCATTATGCCAGAGCTCACGCGGCAGTCGTAGTAGAAGAATCAAATCTGACGCCCCATGTTTTAGTAGCAGAAATTGATAGGATCATGAAAGATCCAGTCATGAGAATGAGTATGGAAGAAGCGGCAGGGAAGTTTGCTGAGAAAAATAAAGATGCCGCGGAAAAAATAGCACGTCAGCTCTTAAAAATATCGCTGGGACATGAAATTTGATAGGCGAGAGACAACGGAATATTTCGAGAAACGTTATGCTATTGACATTACCGATATAAATGTTGTGTAGTTTTATCGAGGCGATAGTAAGCTTGTAGTTTCAATAACGATCATGCTTTTTATACACACAAAAAATACAAAAATTAAGAGGAACAAACGAGCAAGAAACATTTCCGTTATTGTTTTTCTATTTTTGCTTGCACCCGCAGTGGTTATTGGCGAGGATATTACCGATAAGGTAGCCATTGATATGTCGAGCACCACCAACGACATCACGGTGACAGAGACTGCCCAAGAAGCAGCTCTTCATGATAAAATTACACAAAAGAACAGCGAACTTGAAAATCTTAAGGCGCAGATCGATACTTATCAAAAACAATTGAATTTTACACAGAAAGAGGCAAAAACATTGCAAAATACCGTAAAATCTCTTGATATCGACCGTCAAAAAATGAACACGAGTATTGTTCTGACTAAAAAACAGCTTGAAGCCACCTCTTTGAGCATTGACGAGATCGCTCTTGAGATATTGGATACCGAATCAAAAGTACGAATGTCGTCAGATGCCATAAGAGAGATACTTCAAACTATTGATCAAGCAGATTCTCGTTCCTTGATCGAAACGATCCTTTCTGGTAAAAAACTTTCAGACATTCTGGACGAATCAATGCAATTATCAAAATTCAGAACCGAAGTAAGCGACCATTTGAAAGAACTGAATCTTTATAAAGAAAATTTGGGGAAAGAAAAAAAGAAATCGGAAACGGAAAAAAAGAAGCTCGCTGGATACAAAGCGCAATTAACCGATCAGAAAACAGTTCTTGATATAGCAAAAAAAGAAAAAAACGATTTGCTTTCCTTGACCCGCAACAGAGAAACGGATTATCAAAGAATTCTTGATGCGAATCTTGCAAAAAAAGACGCTTTCGAGAAAGAACTTTTTGAGTACGAATCCCAATTAACCAGACAACTTGATCGAAAATATATTCCGACGGCCGGAGTGAAAATTCTTTTGTGGCCACTGGAAGATATTTTTATCACACAGCATTTCGGACGTACAAAAGATTCCGTCCGCCTCTACGCATCAGGAACTCACAACGGCATAGACTTCAGGGCAAGTCGCGGCACAGCGGTAAAGTCGCCGGCAAAAGGCGAAATACTGGCAACAGGAAACACTGATATCACGTGTCCAAAAGCCTCTTATGGCAAGTGGGTTCTCATACGGCACAACAATGGCCTCACCACACTTTTCGGTCACTTTGATGTCATTAAGGTCGGAAGCGGACAAAGCGTTGAGGCCGGCGATCTTCTCGGATACAGCGGTAACACCGGTTATTCTACGGGACCTCATCTTCATATGACCGTCTTTGCATCGACCGGTGTTCAGGTTGGCACCTTCAATAGCAAATCCTGCCCGGGAAAAGCATTTACCATGCCGCTTCTAACCGCGCAAAACGCTTATCTTGATCCGGAAGCCTACTTGCCGGATCTGTAAAATTAAAAAATAAAAGAAGAGAAAAATAAAACGAAAAAATAAAAATTATGACGAACCAAAAAAGCACACAGGGAGGTTTTTTAGAGATCATCACGCTGTTTGTTGTTTTTTGCGTCATTGTCTGGTATTTCAAAATAGATGTGCGAGGATATATTGATTCTCATCCACAGATCAAAGATTCACTCACTGGCGCTGTCGATTTTTTGAAAAGGCTCTGGAGCGACTACTTGTCCGGGGCAGGGATGTACATCTGGAACAACATCATTATTGATGTCATCTGGAAAAATATCGACAAGCTCATTCTCAAATAACTAATCGCATTCGAGGCAAAAAATTAAACCGATTTATAACCGATCGGTTTTTTTATTTGCCGCACCTACTCATTAATATGGAAAAGAAGATAGCCTACGTCGTAAAATGGAGATTGTGCGACGTTGGCTTATAAAAAATAAAGCCCTGTTTGGGCGTTTAAGACTCCTTCCCCGATGGTTGATCTGGCGTTTTCGTCGAACGAACCGATTGATACTTTGTAATATATTTCCCACAAAATTTCTCCAACAAAATATTTTCCCAACAAATCCCCCGCCCCCGTACACCTCACAGCTGTTTTTTAGTCATACCCAATATCCTCTTTTTTACTCAAAAACCCGCTTTCCCGATTTTAGTCATTTTTCACATTTTTGCCAAAAACCCATTTTTCAGCATTTCAACACATTACACAACATTCCGTCAAGTTCGCACCCGAAACGGCAAAATTTGAGGTTTGAGAGCCGAGCCCCAGTGGTAGGTATATACCTCTAAAAACGCATGTGGAGCCAAATTAAGGCGCGTGTAGTTTTTCGCCGGACGTGGGTTGCACACATTGTGTCCGCCGGACGGAGGTTGTACCTCCGTTCATGACGTTTAGATAATAAAATGAACGTGGCATATTCAAATGTTCCGAACGCGGGTGCAACCCACGTCCGGCGATAACATGGCGACAAAAAAAAGAACCACAAAGAAATTTTTCTTTGTGGTTCTGCTTTCTATTCATCCTTCCTCGGCACCTCGCGCCAAAATTTTTTCCGTTTCAACGCCGCCGCCTTTTCAATCGCTTCTCGAAGTTCAAGTTGTCGTTTCGCCAGCAACCGTTCAAAAAAACTTTTCATAGATGCCCCAATCCGTCGCTCGTCAACATCGTCGCTAAGTATAAATCGCTCCGCATCCGCCAAAGCTTTAATAATCGCCGGTATATCAACCTTACTCTTTTTCCGATTATACTTTTTCCACATTGCTCAATCCTCGCATCTTCATTCTGTATTTTACAGTAACACGTTTTAGTTATATTTGTCAATATTACGTATTATAGCTTTATTCTTCTGGTAGTGGAATTGCATTAAATATCATTTCTAACCTATCAGTAAGATAATGTTGCATTGGCGGTGTAAGTATCGCCATTTCCTTCATGAAAAGCACCGAGGCATTTTGTGAATTTTGAGTAATAACACCCCACACAATAGCAACAATAAAAGCACCGCGAATGAGCCACTTGGCGAGGCCTCCGAGGGGATTCAAACTCAAATCTTCAAATGTTGACGCGTGTATTGTCATATTGAGTACAACATTGGCATTACAAAAAAGGTTTCGTGATTATTTATTGTAACAATGTCACGTCAATGTGGTAATCATCGAGTAAAATCGTTTTTATTTTTTCTTGCACAGTACCGGGGTTTAATTCGCATTCGGCGAACAATGAACAAAGATCAATTGGACTTAGGCGTTGAGGAATAATTAACCCTAATTCCAAATCGTCCTTTGTTAGGTTCTCGGCTGGATCAAGACTTCTGACATATTCATCAAATACTTTGGCGAGTTCTTTGTGAGTAAGCCTGTGAATTAATTCGGCGACTTCTTCGTATTCGGTAATCTGTTTTTCAAATTCGTCTTTTGAAACAAGGAGATAGTTTACATGTCCCAAATGTTCATTTCTATATTTAACAAGTTTCTTACATCTTGATACCACCTTTTCACAATCGCTAAACACATTAAGAAACTCAAACATGGGACTTTCTTGATTACCCTTGTGTACATATGCAGTCGGATCGGTCGCGTCTCTAAATTTTTTACGCCTATCTGCACTAAAACTCACAACCGCAAGGTGATGCTTGTCGGGAAGCCACAACTTCATTTTATGGAAAATCTGGTAAAAGTAACAGATAAAAATCAAATGGTACGAAAAAAGAGCTGAATGATATGAACCAGCAAGCTCCGCAACGACGAACTGGTGCGAAAGGTCTTTAATATAATCGGACTCCCCAACGTCACTTGCGAGAGATAGATATGAAAACAGTTTATCGGTCATAGGTTATTCACTCCATAATTTGGCGAGGGTTTCTTTGATTTTTTGTTCGTAGATTTCGATGAGTTTTTTGGCGGAGTTTACGAGGGCGCGTTCGGCTTCTATTTTTTCCACGATTTGTTTTTGTGTGGCGAGCGGCGGAAGCGGTATTTCAAGATCATAAATAAAGCCTTTACTCAAATTTTTCTGCCTCACTCCGTTCCTTTGACTCAAATAAAAATCACGATTTCCTAAGAAATATAAATATAAAAAGTAAAGATTTATTTTTTCCGTTGGTTTTACTCCGCATACCGCTTGATTAAAGGTTGCATCTCTTTCAAGTATAGACATTTTAAAAGCGGCGGTGTCATAAAGTCCTATTAACAAAGAACCTTTTGGGAAAATTGTAACACTTGAATTTTCCAGCCCTTTTTTTGTGATAGACTCTTTTGATGGCAAAGTATAAAGATCGTTTAACTCACCTGAGCTATACCACGGAATATCCCCATTCCAAAATTCATTTTTACTTCTGCTCGGTGTACTACCCGATTTCACATCACACACTTCTCCCAATTTCACTTTTTCCCACGTTGGATCAATTTCTATTTTTGGTTTCCAGTTTTTGGTGATTTGTTTGGCGCCGGTGATGATGTTTTGGTAGCCGTCCAGTTCGGCGACGATTTGTTTTTGGATTTCGAGAGGTGGAAGTGGGATTTTTATTTTGTAAGCGTCATTTCGATTAAGGCCCGGGACACCTGCTTGCGTATTCGTTTTATCCAATTCAAGCGTTCCTAAAAGATGATATAAGAATTTTAGATCGATTTTTTCTGTGTTCTTTAATTTTATATAAAAAGCAGTATCTATCGGAGTTCCTTTCTTTTCAGAATATACCACGGCACCAGCCGTTCCTTTACGTCCTATGATAATAAAAGGAGCATCAACAAGATATTCGTCATGATATCCGACGATTCCATTTGATCCAAAAACGGGATATTCGCCTCCTTTTCTGTCTTCTTCTTTAAGAGGTTTTCCATATTCAAAAGTGCAGACTTCCCCAAGATTCACCATCGTCCATTTGGCGTTGGTATAGTCGGTGGCGGTTCGGTAGCGGTCGCCGGAAAGGTTGTAGTCGTCGGTTTTTGCGATTTCGGATTTTAGGACGGCGACGACGTGGACTCCCGTCTTCGCGGGAATGACAGTTGAGGCGCGCCACTCTTTCAAAATTTTTACGGCTTCGGGGAGGTCGTTTTTGTTTATTGGTCTTCTTTGCGCTCCGAGGTCGTAGCCGTCGTTTTCTATTTTTACGAAGAGAATTTCTTTTGTTTGTTTGGCGAGAGAGTTGTCAAAAAGTAGAATACTGGTTTTTACTCCGGCGTACGGGTTGAACACACCGGACGGAAGCGAAACGACAGCAAAAAGTCCTTCTTCTACGAGCATTTTTCGGAGATCTTTGTAGGCACTGGCGGATTGAAAAATTATTCCTTCGGGTACGATAATACCCGCTCGACCGTTTGGTTTCAGATGTTCAACGATGTAGTCCGTAAAAAGCACTTCGGCGCGGTTGGCGGGAATTCGGAATTTTTTGTGCGGAATGATGCCGCCTTTTGGCGACATAAAAGGAGGGTTCGCAAGAATTACGGAATAAGTATCTTGCCATCTTTCTTCACTTGAAAGCGTGTCGTATTCGTAAATTTTCGGGTCGGGGAAATTATGGAGGAACATATTCACCCGCGAGAGTTTTGCCATTTCGGGGCTGATGTCATAGCCGACAAAGTTTTTGTGAAGATTGTGCCGTTCATCGTTTGAAAGCGTGTCGCCGGGGTTTTCTTTCTTGTTGTTGTTTTGAATGTGCTTGTACGCACTGATGAGAAAGCCTGCCGTGCCGCATGCGGGATCGAGAATTTTGTCGGTTTTCTTCGGGTCAACCACTTCAACGATGAAATCAATAATGTGGCGAGGTGTGCGGAATTGTCCCGCATCGCCCTGCGCTCCCATTATGGAAAGGAGATATTCAAAGGCATCGCCGAGATCTTCGGAATGGTCGTATGCAAAGCCGTCTATTTCGGAAAGAAAAAGATTGAGCGTTTCCGGCGAACGATACGGCACATAGGAGTTTTTGAGAATGTCGCGGAAGATTGGCGAGAGGTTCGGATTCGTTCCCATCTTCTCCAGCGCCTCCATATAGAGGTTCATACGCTCCTGCCCACCCAGTTTCGGAGACATCAGATTCCGCCAAGCATATTTCTCATACTCCTTCACAAAAAAGGAAGGCTTCCCGCCAAACACCTCCGCCTGCCGATCCATATCGTCCATATATTTATATATGAGCGCATTCGTGATCTGCTCCACCTGACTTTTTGGGTCGGGAACCTTACCGACAAGAATTTGACGGAGTGAGTTTATTTTTCGTTTCGTGGTGTCGTTGAGCATTTTAATTTTTATTTTTCGCAAAATAAGCAAGTATTTTTTCTATAGTACTGTCGGTAGGAATTATATCCTTTAACTCTTTAGCTTTTGTTACCAAATCCTCAATATTTACATGATTTTTACTATCGTCTGTTTTTTCTTTTTTTTCTAATTCTTTTATCCTTTTTTCTAACCCGTCGTGAACCGCATATGGTTCTTTGTAGATAGTCGAAAATGTTTCTTTTGCAAAATCTAAAACCTTACATTCGTCGTCGTCATCTTTGAATTTTTCGATTAAATAATCAATGTGGCTTCGAATAGCCGCTGACGACGCAGCCTTAAACGCATATTTTTCCGCCAGATCTCTTTCTTTTGTGTATTGCACTGCTGAAAATGCTATTAAAAATAGCAAAGGAGACGTATAAAAGATACGAGTCAAAAACATTGAATACCAAGCCAGACCTGTTAAGTCAATCCAACTAGGCAAAAATACAACAAGAAACGCGAGTAAAATTAATCCCGCAAAGAATATATTTTTCCACGAGTACCAAGAGGACAGTCCGTCTTCAATTTTTTCCTGTCTATTTTTAAATACCGACGAAAAACTCGTATCTATAATTAATCCCGTTGCTTTTTCGATTTCGTCTTTTTTTAATTGAGTGTAATCAAAATTTTTCTGAACATCAGATTTTAATACATCGGTTTGCTTTTTATTTTGTTCGATTTCGGAAAGAAAGGATTTTGAATCATCGCGAAATGCTTTTATTTCGGCAAATAAAGTATTCGACTGACTATTCAAAATTTGTACATCATTAAGAATTGCCTGCAGTCCAGTCTTTTTATCATCAATTTTACTACGAATTTGCAAAAATTCCTGATATACGTTTTGTATATCTTTAATATTTCCAGCTATTGATTGATAAGTATTTTTTATACTTTCAAGAGTATTCAACGCTTCTTTTTTTGTGGCAGTAATATCATTATGTAGGCCCTTTGAATTACTGAGTAATGTATCAATCTCTCCATTAATACCGGTAACTTTTCCTTTTATGACAGAAAACTCATTATATGAGGTCTGCATACTTTCGATATTATTTTTTACCTTTTGAAGATCAACGGTTATCTCATTTAACTGGGTTTGGGCCTGCCTAACATATTCGACGATTTGGTCTTTTTGGGTTTTGACAATGTTATGATTTGCAATAACTCCGTTATTTTCATTATTCAGTATTGATTTTAATGCCTCAAAATTACCCACAAAGGCAGTGACATCTTGAAGTATCTTTTTAGCACTTCGATAGTCCAAACGGATCTGTTCAATCTCTGTCTTCATTTTCTCAAATTCGCTTTTTTCTTGGTCATCCATAAGTTTTCTGTTTGTCTTATAATTTATTACACCGTCTCAAATTCCTTTAAATTCCACCACACATTCGTTATTTCTCAGTAAAAATTTTCAAATACTCTTTATGTACGTACAGAGAAGGGCGCGTTCCTTCCGCTTTGCGGTGCAACTCAAGAATTTCAGCGTCAATGAGCTTGTCAATAAAATTCAATGTTCCCTGCTTTGTTTGTTGAATCCACTCTTGAATTGCAGTAGATGAAGCAATCGGTTCTTTATATAATTTTTGAACCACATTTAAGGCGATATCCGAAGTTTTTTTACTGAATCGAGAAATAATTTCTAAATCGCGGTCTCTCAATTTTGTAACCTTTTTTGATATCTCAATTGCTTCTTCCGCTGTTTCAATTACCGCATCGACAAAGAAATCAAGCCAGGGCAAAACATCGCCGTTGTGATAGCCGTTTAATTTTTGGTAATATATTTTCTGATGTTTCTTGAAATAAGACGACAAAAATAACGCCGGAAGTTCAAGGCATTTATTGTGAATTAAATAAAACGTAATTAAGAGTCGCCCAGTACGTCCATTTCCATCTAAAAACGGGTGAATCGTTTCAAATTGTCCGTGTAACAAACCGGCATCAAGGATAGGATGAATAAACGGGGCGTGAACAAACTTTTCAATGTCGTGAAGAGGAGCATCAAGTTCTTCCGGCGCCGGTGGCACAAAACTTGCATTATCAGGGCGAGTTCCTCCGATCCAGTTTTGTGTTTTTCTAAATTCTCCGGGATCTGCAAAGTGGGTCACTCGCGCTTTTTGCAACAGTTCACGATGTAGCTCTCGTATAAACCGAAGAACGAACGGGAATTTCTCTTGATTAAGTCGTTTTATTCCATAATTCAAAGCTTGCACATAATGTGAAATGTCATCCGCATCCGTATCGCTTCCACCTGCTGGGTCAGCAACATATTCAAGGGCATCGGTCATTGTCGCCTTAGTTCCTTCTATCTGAGAAGAAGAAACGGCGTCTTTCATAACGTATGAACTGATAAAATAGTCCACATCGGGAAGCAACAATGTAATGCCGGAAAGTTTTCCCAAAAGGAATTGCGCACGATTTGCTTTTTGAATGAGTTCACTAGGAATAATCTCCTTTATTTCATTTGAGGGGAAAGAGGAAAGGGATAAATACTCATATCCATTTTTGTGTTTTTTTGTCGTTCCGATGATGTTTTTCATATTTTTGATTTTGTTGACACTAATTACCTAGTATCAATAAATATATCATTTTACTTGATACTAGTCAAATAGCGTCAACTTTTTTACACTTTCTCAAATTCCTTTAAATTGCCGACATAATCACGGATGTAACTTGGAATATACTGCGTGTAAGATGTTTCGCCTCCGCGTTTGATTTCGGCTAGTTTTTGGAAGGCGGTCATATCTACTCCGGGCATGGTGTGGAGGCGGGCGTATTCTTGGGTATCAATAACTTTTCGTAATTCTTGGTCTTGCAAGTACGACGAGAAGAAGATTTTTGCGGATGGCACGAGGTCGGCATCAAGCTTTTCAATGTCTTGGAATTTGTTGAATTCGTCTTCGGTTTTTTCATCGCGGGATTTGAAGCTGTCTATTTCACCGAATACCTTGCGGAGCATTTCTTTGAATCCTACCCATCGGTCAACTTTGAGCGTTTTGCGGAGTTCATCGGGCGTGAAATATTCTGACGGTTTATCCAAGATTTCTTGTTTGACGTATTCAATAGCACTATCAATTCCTTCCTTTTCGTAAATTTCGCGCGCTTCGGGGTCGGCGTTTACCGCTTCCTCAAACTTTTTGAAATAGAGTTCGCGGTCAATTCGCATACCGTCTTCGCCGATTTCCGTTTCTTTTTGGGAAATAATTTCGTCAGGTTTTGCTAAATCTATTTCGCCAATTTTTATCGGAGGAATACCATCACCGACGGTATTTTCGGTGCTTTTAATCTTTGGAAGTTCGAGCTTTTCATCATAGTCAAATTTTTCTTCAAAATATTCGCAGTTCGCAAAGAAGTCAAAAAGAAGGAACCCATCTTTTTTGATCCGCGTTTCTTCTTTTGTAAATGTATGCAAGCGTGTGCCTCGTCCTTTCATCTGTACAAAGTCGGACGGTGAGAAAATCGGTCGCATTAAACAGAGATTGAGAATGTCGGAACAGTCATATCCGGTCGTCATCATTCCTACTGTAACGCAAACGCGAGCTTTACTTGTTTTGTAATCTTCCAAAAAACGAGAAAAACCGTTGAGACTACCATTGGCAAATTGCTGTGTTTTGTCTTGTGCGTTTTTTACATTTGAGGTTACTTGCACGGCAAAATCGGAGTTGTATTTTCCTTCCCACACTTGATGCGCCATTGCGTTTAATATCTCGGTGATTTTTCTGGCGTGTTTTTGGCTCACCGTAAAAATAAGTGTCTTTCCTGTCTCTCCGGAAATCGGGTCTTTCTTTGCGTGTTCAATAAATGCCTTGCAAAAAGCGACATTGGTTTCGTCGTTGAAAAATTTGTGTTCATAATCGCGATGTGTGAAATTTTCTTCGCCTTCGTTCCCTTCTTCGTCGGTTACAAATACAGCATAACCCTCTTCAGAAAGTAATTTTGTGGTTACTTCCGTGCGGGCATCAATGGTTCGCGGGTTTACCAAAAAGCCGTCTTTCACACCATCGAGCAAGCTGTATCGAAACGTCGGTACACCGGAATCACAGCCGAAAGTTTTGTAAGTGTCCAACATTTCCCGCCGTTCAAAGTCGCGCGGGTCGTTTTCGCCGAGTTCTTTTTTATCAATATTTTTAAGGTAATCTTTCGGAGTTGCAGTAAGTCCGAGTTTGTAGCCGTTGAAATATTCAAAAACCGCGCGCGAGTTTCCGCCAAGTGAACGATGTGCCTCGTCCGAAATAACAAGCTCAAAGTCGGTAGGAGAAAATTCATGGCGATATTTGTCGCCAGCGAGGAGGGATTGGACCGTACTGATGACGATGTGCGCGTTTCTCCAATTCTCGCGGTCGTGTTTGAAAGTTTTTATGATGTAGTCAACACTAAGTACCCCTTTGAGAGCCTTTTCCGCCTGTGTCTCAAGTTCTATTCGATCAACGAGGAAAAGCACGCGCTTGGCATTTCCTGTGCGAAGAAAAAGACGGCAAATCGCGGCGGTCGTAAGGGTCTTCCCCGTTCCTGTTGCCATTTCAAAAAGGTATCGATCT
>Ga0172379_10008306_pt1 | contig 13111 bp, 12 predicted proteins | sample GrowelOW334metaG_FD_119756 | JGI IMG/M metagenome (GOLD analysis project Ga0172379, IMG submission 119756) | Groundwater microbial communities from an aquifer near a municipal landfill in Southern Ontario, Canada - Groundwater well OW334 metaG | ecosystem: Environmental > Aquatic > Deep... | reverse complement strand
CGCGGTCATGCGCAAACTTTTGCTTCTAATTCGCGCTGTGGTTGTTAACAAAATTGAATATCAGGATAATTTTTCAAACAAAATAAGGATTTAGGGGCTTGACTTTCGACATACCATCTCGGAGTGTTTGGAGTCGGCGGCATTCTCGCAGACCTCCCAGGCTTCCCAGACCTCCCGGTTCCCTGCCAGTTCCAATGACCGGCGGTTCGCCAAAATGTCGCGAAAAGAGCGCCAGCGCCTGCTGAAGAATAGACAAGGAAAATGAAAGACGTTATGCTCAACTGGACTCTAAAGTCGGAGTGGGAAAGCCCGCGAGTGCGGGAGTGGAAAGTGGAAAGCGAGAAAAGTGGAAAGTTGGGAATCGGGAAATGCAGAGCGGATGTCCAGAATGTTGATATGGTATATGCTCAAGAACACTCCAAAGGCTTGGAAATGTGTAAACTGTAAAATACTGTTAGTTAACGAAAGCCTTAACCGGCGATCGAGAATGTTGTTTGAAAATCTTATTGAAAATTGAAAATCGTTGTGCACAGCGGCTCTCTAAAGTCTCCGAAATGTTGGACAAGCTTCGACGGTTTCGTGCTAAACTGATGTCCAGAATGTCCAAAATGACAAAAATGGAATTTGTTAAGGAGCTTCTTAACCAATAGTCGTAAACGCGAACGGTTGCCAGTGTTATTATGCCGGCTGCATGAGCAAAACCATTCTGCGCAAGATGTGTCCGGAATGTCCAACAACGGAGTGTCTATGCTGTGTCCAAGTCATCTGTACGAGTTGTCCAATTTTCCGGAATAAGCGCATTAAGCAGTATTTAATCCAGGGCATTTACTGAAAACAGCAGATAGAGCTTTCCTTCAATGGAATTATCCTTATCGAAAGTAATGAAAAAATCATCGGCTGAAATTTGATTGCCGCCTGATTTTTCCGTACCGAATACCGGAGACCAGAACTGGCGGAACAGATTATAGCCGGGGCAGATAAAGCCGGTTGACATTGTCTTTACGGAATAGAAGTGTCCGAAGCAGAGGCTGTAGAGCATGGCATAATCTTTATCCTGATAAATAGATACAATATTTTCAAATGAGTTGCTCTGAAAACTGCAATCGCTGAATGATTTGGTTATAATATCGCCTCGCAGAAACTCTACGTCTTTTTCTGCCATTGCTCCGGAAGAGGCATTATTGCCGTACCTGCCGGATAATTCGACAATTTTCTCCAACCTGGTTGAATTGTGATTCTCCCATTTTCCTATCATGTCTTCAGGGAGAAATTGTTTCCAGGACGGAAGCACTTTGCCATTAAATTCCAATTCCTGTTTCCTGGTGTTCAGATAATGGTTTAAATATTCCTTGAACGATTTGTCAGAGAGTTTCGGTATCTCCAGCATTTGATAAAAATCGTCAACCAGCCATTTTCTGGTTACCTCAAGTTTGATGTTGTCGGTAATATACTCATTAAGCTTTTCATTCAGCAGCGGCTTATCGGCGGAATCATGATAATCCAGAAAACCGATCCCCCAGTTGATATCCTCCGCCAGATTTACCGGATTGAAAAACATTGCCGGCAATACCAGCAGTTCCCTTGTTTTTAAATCCACATTCAGGGTTACGCCTTCCATTGGAGTGAAACTTATCCTGCTGATTTTCATTAGTTTTTCCCGCGGAACGCCGCTCCAGTTTAAAAAATAGACCGGAGTATTCGACTCAAAAAACTTTTTAATGATTTCTCTTCTCAGCATTTGAAGATGAATTCTTAAGGCCTTATCGGCTGGACCTTCAAGCATATATTCTTCAAAAGGAGTTTGAAGCATCTTTTCAACGGCGGCACAGTTCACCTGGATTTTTTTCCCTGCCGGAATGACTGCGGCCGGCTTTCCGTAGACGGAATTTATTCCAAGCAATATTACGGATACAATAATTGCCGCAATGTTTTTCAAATTTATTCCTGCCGTTTTTTTGATTTTACTGTGCGTTCAAATGCATCCAGGGCTGCGGGGAAGGGGGAGAGCACTCTGTTGATTACTCCCTGAACGTATGCGATGCACATGCCGTAATTGGTGATTGGAACACCGGCCTGCCTGGCCTGTTCGATGCGGGACAGCGTTTCACGGCGGTTGAGCATGCAGCCGCCGCAATGGACAATCAAACTGTATTGTTTCAGGTTGTCGGGATAATCTCTCCCGGCGAAAACGTCTATTTCCAGATCGGCGCCCAGGAACTGCCTTATCCAGCGGGGAATTTTGACCCTCCCGATGTCGTCTTCGGCCGCATGATGGGAACATGCTTCAGAAATCAGGATTTTTGAGCATGGTTTCAGTGATTCGATTGCCGCCGCGCCTCTGGCCATCTCGATCATATCGCCCTTGAGCCTGGAGAACATGATTGAGAAAGTAGTGCACGGGATATCCGGCGGGGTGTCGGCGACCATTTTCATAACCACCTGCGAATCACAGATGGCAATATCCGGCTTCTCTTTCAGCAGTCCGAGCATATGAGCGTATTCCCGCTCTTTGACGATGATCACTGATGCATCATTGTCCAGCGCATCGCGGATGGTCTGCACCTGCGGCAGAATCAGGCGGCCTTTCGGGGCCTGGAGGTCGATCGGAACAATCAGTATGGCAATGCCTCCGGGCCGGACCAGGTCGCCGGCCAGCGGCGGCGGAGTGATAAAATCTTCCGGGCAGCATTCGATCAGTGCCTGCTTGAATGCCGCCAGGCAGCGCGTCCGGTCAGCGGTATTGACGCTGGATACTTCAATGATATGCTTGATGCCGTGCTGCCGGATATTGCTGATACATTCCGCGGATGGTTTATTCAAATCAATCTTGTTTATCACTGCAATCACCGGAATACTTTTTGCGGCGGCTTCACTGACGATCCGGTCTTCCTCTTCACCCCAGATTCCGGCTTCGCAGATGATGGTTATCACATCGGAGCGCCCGAAGACCTTTTCGGTTTTTTGAATCCGCTTAGCGCCTAGTTCCGAGGTATCGTCCAGGCCGGCGGTATCCAGCAGCACGACCGGGCCTATCGGCAGCAGTTCCATAACTTTCTCGACAACATCAGTGGTAGTACCCGGAACTGGAGACGTGATGGCGGCATCCTGACCTGCAATCAGGTTCAGAAAACTGGATTTGCCGACGTTGGTTCTGCCGAATATGGCGATATGCAGACGTAATGATTTAGGAGCTTTTTCCACCTTCTGATTCCTTAAATAATGGCGGTTATTTAAACCCTAATGATACAAGATTATACGGCGACAGAGTCCGGTTTACCAGCTCCTCGCCGAGTTTTATTTCCAGAAAATGCCTGAAATCCTTTTCCTGTCCGGCCCGGAATTCTTTAAGCAGTTCCGATGCTTTATCATAGCCTAAGTGCGGCAGAAAAGCCGTAATCAGGGTCTGGCTGCCATTGAAAAACTGTTTGCAGCGTTCAGGATTGGCAATGATGCCGTCGGCGTGGCCCGCCAGTGCGGCGGTAATCCGTTTCAGTACCGCCAGTCCGCGCAGCAGGCTGTCCGCCAGGAGCGGCATGAACTCATTGATCTGCAAGGTTCCGGCGGCGGCGCAGTCCTCAACCAGCCGGTTAAGCGCGGTTACTTCCATTGCGCCTTGAATCACGCTTTCCAGGATGACCGGATTTACTTTGCCGGGCATGATTGAGGACCCTGCCTGAACCGCCGGCAGGGATATTTCCCCGAGAAAGTGAAGCTGGCGGAGATCGCGGCTGATTTTCTGCAGATTAACCGCGCAAGCCTGCATGATGGCGGCGGCCTCGACGAAGCAGTCGGCGTTGGCGGTCTGGTCAAAACAGTTCTCCGCCCTGGCAAGACCGATACCGGTCAGCGTCCGCAGCTTTTCAATCACCAGAAAAATATAACTGCGCGGCGCGGTCAGCCCGGAACCGACGGCGGTGCCGCCGAGATTCACAACCCGCAGCCGTTCCTCCGCCTTGAACGTGCGCCAGCGGTCGCGGGCGAAAGCTTCGGCGAATGCGCCGAACTCGGCGCCCAGCGTTATCGGCACGGCATCCTGCAATTCAGTTCTGCCTAGTTTGATAACATCGGCAAATTCTTTTTCTTTCCGTTGAAACACATTCTGAAGCCCGGCGCAGTTCCCGCTGAGTTCCCGCAGTTCATAAATTGCGGCGGTTTTAACTGCGGTGGGATAAACATCATTGGTGGACTGATGGAGATTGACATGTTCGATCGGATTGATTACAGCATATTCGCCTTTTTTTCGCCCCATAATCTCCAGCGCGCGGTTGGCGATGACCTCGTTAAGATTCATATTGGAGGAAGTTCCGGCGCCGCCCTGCAGCGCATCAACGGGAAACTGGTCCGCCAGCCGCCCTGCAATAATATCATCGCAGGCGGCGCAAATTGCCGCAGCTTTGTCTTCCGGCAGATAGCCCAGTTCCAGATTGGTCCGGGCGCAGGCTTTTTTGACCATGGCGATTGCAATAATCAGCGATGGCGCTGTGCGCCGCCCGGAGATATTGAAATTGTTGACTGCTCTGGCGGTATGGATACCGTAAAAACAATCAGCCGGAACATCCAATTCACCGAGCATGTCTTTTTCTTTTCTGTAATCCATGCCGATACCTGTATATCATAATATATAATGTAAAACTGCGTCTTGATATTATACTCCGTGCGGATAATTTGTAAAACGGATAATTGATTTTGCGATAATAGTATTATTAAATTATTCTGCTAATTTATCAGACTGCCCGTTATAGATTACATCTTAAATAGAATGCACCAATGGAAAATTTTTATGAAGCGGTTAAACCGTAAATCACTGGCTTATTATTATTTAAAGCTGGTTAACCAGGCCGGCTCGCCGGATTATATCGCCCGCGGCGTCGCTGTCGGGTTGTTTATCTCTTTTCTTATCCCGTTTGGGGTCCAGATGGTGGTGGCTTATGCGCTGGCGGCGCTGGTCCGGGCGGCTAAAGTGCCGGCTGTGGCACTTACATGGATATCCAACAATTTTACGGTTCCGCTGATATATCCGGTGCAGTGTTACATCGGCAGCTATATAATCGGGCATCCGTTACATTACGAATATGTCAAAAATGCTTTTTTAAAAGTTATAAGCGAGATGTCGTATAAAGCGCTGTTTGATTTAGGGGTTGATTTGACTGTCGCCTTTTTTGCAGGCGGCGCACTGCTGGGACTGCTGTCCGGGATGTCCGGATATTTTATTGCGTTATGGCTGATAGAGCGTTACCGGCGGCAAAAGCAAAACCGTAAAAAGGGAAAAATGCGCAATGCCGGTCAATCAAACTGCGGCTAATCGCAGTTGCATGGTTGAAAACCGATAGTGTAAAGTATATATTGCATCGCAATTTTAATAATAATATTAACGATATTGGATTTTATAATGATCAGACTGACGATGTACGGAGCCAGAGAGTGGCTGGGCAGCGGGATAATTGCGCTGATACTCATAGCCGTTTTTATTTTTATCGCGGTTAAATTTCATCAGCCGGTGCTGGGCGGTCTGCTTATCGGCTTTACTGTGATCGTCTGGCTGGCGGTCGCGGCTTTTTTCCGGGTTCCGGACAGAACAATTCCCCGGGACCCTGCGTTGCTGGTTTCTCCAGCGGATGGCATGGTGAAAGACATCGAATTGATATCCAATTGCGAAATTGATGTATTTAAAGGTATGGACGTGGTGCGCGTCGGGATTTTCCTTTCTGTTTTCGATGTTCATGTAAATCGTGCGCCATGTGATCTCACAGTTGAATATAAGAAATACCGCGAGGGTAAATACCTTGACGCCAGGAACGGCAACTGCTCAAAAGAGAATGAAGCCATGACAATCGGCGGTACCGGCAATGCGGGCGGACTGGTTTTCCCGGTAGCGGTCAGACAGATTTCCGGAGCGATTGCCAGAAGGATAGTATGTCCGCCGGAAATCGGCGCCAAATACCAGAAAGGTGAAATCTACGGCATGATCAAGTTCGGTTCAAGGACGGAGCTTTATTTGCCGGCAAAGAAGGATATTGTGCTTTCCGTGAAGGTGGGAGACCGGGTTTATTCCGGATCTTCAGTAGTCGGACGAATTGTAAAGCAATAAAAGGGAAGCTGGCATAATGAGGGAATCAAGGCGTTTAAAAGGTCAATTTAAAGGTTTGATTGAACGTAACAAGTGGTTCAGGTTCGTTCCTAACGCACTTACGCTCTGCAATTCGCTTTGCGGTTTTGCCGCCATATTGAATACCCTGCAGGCTTATTATAATATCGGCGATCCGAAGAATATTATCAATGTCATGGTGGTGAGCTCGTGGATTATTATATTCGCGATGGTTTTTGATGCACTGGACGGTTTCGCCGCCAGGATATTCAATGCCGCCAGCATGCACGGGATACAGATGGACTCGCTGGCGGATATGGTTACTTTCGGCGTGGCGCCGGCTGTGATTGCCGCAATTCTCACTCATTGCCTGAAAGAGGAGATGAGCCGGTTCCAGAATATATTGGTTTACTGCTGCTGCAGCATATACCTCGGCTGCGCCGCGCTGCGTCTGGCGACCTACAATGTCCATGCCATTCTCGAAAAGAAAAGCGGTGAAAAATTCACCGGTCTGCCTTCGCCTGGTGCTGCCGCCGCGATTTGCAGTTTGATGATGTTTTACGCAAATTTCTCCGGGCCCGTGAAATATCTGGCGGTCATCGCTCCGATTTATGCGGCTGCGGTCGGTCTGCTGATGGTCAGCAATATTCCTTATCAGCATGTCGGCAAGTGGCTGTTTTCGGTACGGCGCAGCAAGCGGCGGATGGTTGTGCTGATATTGATTATCGCATTCATTGCGCTGTTCAGGTCTTCCGCTATTTTCATCCTTGTAAATGTTTATATATTTTCCGGTCCGGTCATGGCAATTTTAATCCGGATTAAAAATCTGGTTACCGGCAAAGTCTATCCTAAAACAACATAAATCTGAGGCTTCATTATGCGTTACCTGATTACTGGAGGAGCTGGTTTCATCGGCGGACATCTCGCGGAATCGCTTATTGCGGACGGTCATCATGTAACAGTGATTGACGATTTGTCCACCGGCTCACTGGATAATCTGAAGAGCATTCGCGAGAGTCATCTGCTTAAGTTTGTTGAAGGCGATATCCTGAAGATTCAGGAACTTGGCGGCCTGGTCGCCGAAACCGATGTAGTTTTTCATCTGGCCGCCGCAGTCGGGGTTGAACTGGTGGTGCATGACCCTGTGCGCACTATCCGGACCAATGTTCACGGCACCGAGCGGGTGCTTGAATTCGCGGCGGAACACCATAAGAAAATCCTGGTGGCTTCAACCAGCGAAGTCTACGGTAAATCCATGAAAAGCCATTTCAGTGAAAAAGATGATCTGATAATCGGCGGACCTACTAATTCCAGATGGTCATATGCATGCAGTAAACTGCTTGACGAGTTTTACGTCATGGCGTTTCATCGCGATTGCGGGCTCAAAGGAGTTATCGTCCGGTTGTTCAATACGGTCGGGCCGCGCCAGACCGGCCAGTACGGGATGGTGGTCCCGAGATTTGTCGCATCGGCGCTGAAAAATGAAAATATTCATGTCTACGGCGACGGCAACCAGACCAGATGTTTCTGTCATGTGCTGGATACGGTCAGGGCGTTAAGGACGCTTGCCGTGACCGATGAGGCGGATGGCAGGATTTTCAATATCGGCAGCACTCACCGGATAACGATCAAGGGGCTGGCTGAATTAGTGATCAAACGCCTTAACAGCCACTCTTCCATCAATTATGTTCCTTACGAGCAGGCTTATGAAAAGGGTTTTGAAGATATGCTCCATCGCGCTCCTGACATCTCGACGGTCAAAACCGCAATCGGGTGGGAATCTGAATTGTCGCTGGAAAAAATCATTGACGATGTGGCGGCATTCATCCGCCTTACTCACCGGCTTTAATGTTCCGAGGTTTGCGGAAATAGCTTTATGCCCAGTATTTAACCGGGGTTTTGCCCAGCAGCAGATCAATCAGACTCTTCGACTGGCGGCTTGTTCCGGAAGGATTGCGCTTCAGCAAACTTTCGAGCGCAAAGATGATTTCATCCACTGACTGGAATCTGTCTTCGGGCTTTTTGCAGAGCATTTTTCCTATGACAAACTGGATTTCAACCGGCAGATCGGGAATTAATTTTGTGGGCTCATCCGGCTTCTCGTCCTTAATGGATTGAACCATTTCTTCAAGATTGGACCCGGTGAACGGCTTCAAGCCGGTGAAAAATTCATAAGCCAGAATTCCGAAACTGAATATTTCCGAACGATGATCGGTATGGCGGCTGCCTGAAAACGACTCCGGCGCCATATAGGCGGGTGACCCGATGATTTCCAACGGTCCGGTCTGGCTGGCTTCGACGGTACGGGAAATCCCGAAATCGGTCAACTTTACCGTCAAGTCGTTGCGCAGCATGATATTCCCCGGTTTTATATCCCGGTGAAGTATGCCGCGCTGGTGGATCGCCTGCAGGGCATGGCATATTTTCAGCATGATTTTTACTTTTTTCCTGACTGAAATGGAACGGTTCTTTATCCACCAGGTCAGATTCGAGCCGTTGACATATTCCATTAATATGTACGGGATGCTGCCATTGGTGGAAAGCCCGGATTCGTAAATCTTGACCACATTCGGATGATCAATCTGGGACAATATTTCAGCCTCGCGCAGAAAACGCTCAATCTCGGCTTTGCAGCTCTGGTTGCCGTAAAGGTCGTGCCGCAGCATTTTCAGCGCAAACTTCTGGGTGCCTTTTTTCACCAGCAGAATTACTCCGGACGAGCCGTTGCCGATTTTCTTCACCATGTCATAGCCGGGCAGGGGGTTGATGAAGCGCGATGAAATCTCCTCATCACAGTAAGTGACGGTTTTTACCAGGTTGTTTATCTGTTCCTGGTGGGCCGCTTTGATTTTCTCCAGAATGGCTGCTTCGTCGAAGGGGACCGGCAGATAATCGAACGCGCCTTCCTTGATTACCTGGACGGCTTCCGCAATCTGCGGTTTTTTGGACGTGATGATGATTTCCAGCATCGGATAATGCTTTTTGCAGTATCTGATCAACTCCAGACAGGACGTGCCGGGAATGTCGGAATCGCTGATAATGATGTCGAAGTTATAATCCAGGATTTTCTCAAAAGCATCCCAGGAACTGTCGGCAAGAACGGTGGTGTAACCATTGTTCTGGAGATGTCCGGTCAATGCTTTGCCGACGGCTTCGTCCCGCTCAACGCAAAGAATTTTCACCGGATTGGAGTTCTCCAGTATCTGAGTCTCTGACAGTCTCAAGTCGGAAGTCTCGTCCGTTTCTTCTTCTATATCTAAATTGGTTTGAAATATTTTTTTATTCATAATAAAATATTATTATAGCAGATTTGAACAGCAAAAGCAATACCCGGGCAGAGGAAATCGATTCATTTACAGCATTTTATGGAAAGCTGAATCAGATTTTGTCTCTTTCGCCGTGTTCGACAATCACTTCCAGCGTTCCCAGTTCCACAACGGCTTTCAGCCTGGCGCCGCGGGGGATTTCCGGATCTCTTACCGGTTTGCCGGTGCGGGGATCGGAGAGAATCGCGTAACCGCGCTTCAATACGTTCCGGGGATTGGCGTTATTGAGTCTGCTGGATATCTCGCTGAGCCGGTTGCGCAGGCGTTCCGACATGAGCCCGGCCGTATGATTCATGGATTGGCGGAGCCGGTCCACTGTCATCCGTTCCGCTTTGATCTGCGCAAACGGCGCGGCGCTTTTCAGTCTGTTCTGCAGAATGCTGAAGTCGGAACCGGCCTTTTCCTGCCGGCGTTCCATGACGACGGTCATGTTTCTGGTCAGTTCGTCCAGTTGCTGCTGTTTCTGCCGCAGCAGATTGGCGGGTTCGCGGAAAACATAGCTTTGCGCGGCGTCATTGAACCGGCTTTTCAACCGCTGAATCGTCATCATCAGCGTGGCGGCCATGTCTTTGCGGGCGCGTTTGAGCCGGGCCTGGAGTTCATCCCGCCGTCCGATGACCAGTTCCGCCGCCGCTGACGGGGTGGGAACGCGCAGGTCGGCGGCAAAGTCGCAGATGGTGAAGTCGATCTCATGGCCCACCGCGCTGATCACCGGTATTTTGCTGGCGGCGACGGCCCGGGCCAGGATTTCTTCATTGAACGGCCACAGGTCTTCCAGGCTGCCGCCGCCGCGGGTGATGACGATCACGTCCACGCTCTTATGGCGGTTGAAGAACTCGATTCCGGCGGCAAGTCTGGCTTCCGCGCCCTTGCCCTGGACCGGCGACGGATAGATTTTGATATGGATGTTGGGAAAGCGGCGGTTGATGATCTGCAAAAAGTCCCGCACCGCGGCGCCTTCCGGCGACGTGACCACGCCGATCCGGCCGGGCAGCACGGGAATCGGTTTTTTACGGGCGGGATCGAACAGGCCTTCGGCTTCAAGCTTGGTTTTGAGCATTTCGAACCGCCGCTGGAGTTCGCCCATGCCCACCGGGCGCATCATTTTTATGGAAAACTGGTATTCGCCGCGGACCTCATAAACGGTCAGTTTGCCGTAAACTTCCACGGCGGTGCCGATTCGCAGGTTCATCGCTTCGCATTGTGCCGCGCCGCCGAAAAATACCGCGCGCAACTGCGATTTTTCGTCTTTGAACGTCAGATAGACATGCCCGGAACGCTGGATGCTCAAGGTGCCGACTTCGGCCTCCAGCCAGAACGGCATCAGGCTGTTCTCCACGATCTCGCGAATCGCGGCATTGACATCGGACACCCGCCATATTCTCTCGTCCTGCATCTTAGAACATCCCCGCGGCTTTAAGCAGAGATGCAAATAAGCCGGTCACAAATTGAGCCGAAACCACCCCGGCAATGAATAAATACCGGGCGAACATGAATATCATAATGAAAGCGATAACCGCCGTGCCTTTCATGAATTCGGACTGCTCGAACCGGATTTTCCGGATTTGGGGAAACAGGCCTCTGAAAATCGCCCAGCCGTCAAGTATCGGAACCGGCAGCAGGTTAAACAGGAATAACGCCATATTGATAATGGCACCGAAAAGAATGAGACTGACCGCCGCCGCCTGGACTCCCGTTAAATGAGTAATCGCGGTAAGCAGGCAAAACGCGAAAAACAGGATCAGGTTCATCGCCGGGCCGGCGAACGCCACCAGCGCTTCGCTGTAATGGTGTTTCATCCGCTGCGGATTTACCGGCACCCGCCCGAAGGCAAGGCCGAAGAACGCCAGCATCAGCAGCGACATGATTCCCATCTGCTTGAACGGGTTCAGCGTCAGATGCCCTTCGTCGGCGGCGGTGGAATCGCCCTGTTTCAGCGCCATCCAGGCATGGGAGAATTCGTGGCAGCAGATTGAAAAAACTACCATCAGCGTTATGGCAAAAAATTCTTCCGGATTGGTAAAAAGCTTATTGATAAACAGATCCATATTATATAACTACTTTCCTGGTTTTTTCACCCGTTCCGGGTTTTATTCTTTGAAACTTTTCACGCTTCCAATTTCCACCGGCCAATACTGACAGGCCGGAGTTTCGTAGGGATGGGCCTTTTTCAGCGCGGCGATCACTTGCGGCAGACACTTGCCGCCGCAGATGAATTCCACTTTGAATTCCAGCACCTGTTCGACTGCGCCTTGAGTGCCGATAAACGGCCTGCTGCCGGGGCGGGGGCGGAACTGCCCGGTGCCTTCGCTCTGCCAGCAGCAGTTGTCGTAATTGCCCAATTTGCCGCCGCCGGCGTCGAATACGGCATTCTTCACTTCCTCAAGATGCGTCGCCGGAACATAGAATTCCACTTTATAATGTTTGTCCATAAGCTTCCTGCTGGTTTATCGTCCGCTATAACCTATTGATTCGATGTCAAAAATCAAGCGTTCCGGACAATTATAAGCCGGAAATTAAGACCGCATTAATGTGTTCAGCAGCCGACAACGATTTTTAGTTTCAGCAGCGCTCCCGCCAGCGCCCTGCTGTTGTCAAACATATCGGCAATCTGATATGTCAGAAGAAAAAATAGCGGGTAGAAAAATTCAGGTCTGGAGTACGACCAGCCCTCGATTAGCTTTACATACTTGTTCCGGGCAAGGCAGATATTGGCCGCCATGGAAATTGCCACGCCTAAAACGGCCCCGCCGACAGCATCAGTCGGGTAATGCAACCCTAAATATATTCGCGGAAAGCAGATGATAAATATGGTGTAGGCCAGCGCAAATATGCCGGCCCATCTTGATACAAAGCACAGGCCGGTCGCAAGCGTGAAAAACAGCACGGCATGATCACTTGGAAATGCACTCCAGCCGTCCAATGCCGTCACCTCTTCCCCGTATGGCAGCAGGAAATGCAGGCTTGCTTCATGTATCGGCCTCAGGCGTAGCGGCAGCGTCAAGGCCAGCCCCCTTGCCAGAAATATCGCAAAAATACTGCTGCACAGAGTCGTGATTATGTATTCGCGATCATGCGAATTGCGATCTTTGTTCTTGAACCAGGCCCACCAGAAAATAGCTACGATGATGCTCGACTTGATCAAATTATTGTAGGCTATGAACGTCATGGTTTTGTCAAACGTCCATGAATGCTGGGCAAAATGGTTGACATAGATCATTATTTCACGGTCGAAAAAAAACATCTTGTTGCCCTCCAAACTGTCCAATGTCTAAACGTTGTCATCCGCTACTCGCTATAAACTAATGACCGGACTGCAAAAATCAAGCGCACAGAACAATAATTAGGTTGAAAGCGTCGCCTGCCGGCCCCCGCATTCCGATACTTTGGAGTGCCGTTGAGCAGAGACATTTTCGGTTTTACAATCATTTTGGACATTTTGGACACTGCCGCTGCATATTTTGGACACTCTTTTCCCATAGCCCCCATTGTTCCCGCACTCCGACACTTTGGAGTGCCGTTGAGCACACCGTTTTCATAACTTTTCTCGCTTTTCTCGCTTTCACCACTCCGATACTTTGGAGTGTCATTGAGCACACCGTTTTCATAACTTTTCTCGCTTTTCTCGCTTTCACCACTCCGATACTTTGGAGTGTCATTGAGCACACCGTTTTCATAACTTTTCTCGCTTTTCTCGCTT
>Ga0172379_10008305_pt1 | contig 13111 bp, 10 predicted proteins | sample GrowelOW334metaG_FD_119756 | JGI IMG/M metagenome (GOLD analysis project Ga0172379, IMG submission 119756) | Groundwater microbial communities from an aquifer near a municipal landfill in Southern Ontario, Canada - Groundwater well OW334 metaG | ecosystem: Environmental > Aquatic > Deep... | reverse complement strand
CCAATTGCGATGGATTTTCTTGGAAATTGACGTATAAGCTGCGCTCGTTTTCTTTGCAGCCAGCTAAGGCGAATTGCAAACTAAATGTAGTCTTACCGGCGCCGGCTGGCCCAGCAACAACTGTAGCGCTTCCTCTTAATAGTCCGCCACCAACTATGGTATCGAAACCATCTATTCCCGATCTAACCCGATCGCGATTAGCATCATAACTTTCAGCTACTTTGGGAGTAACCAGCCGGGGAAAAATGTCGAGGCCCGAGGAAGTGATTTTACAACCGTGGAGACCTTCTAAGTAGTTGCTTCCGCGCAATTTGAGAACGCGTAAGAACCGTTCGTCTCGGGTGCTCAGAGATGAGCGAAGAAACTGTAAAATGCCATCGGCCACGGCGAACTCTGGCAAGGTTTGAGCGTGATCATCGCTGTATTCACCGAGCAAGAATACTGTAGTTTCAAAAGCAGTAAGAAGGCCGGTCAATTCATAGAGCATGCGCCGCATTTCTTGGGGAGACTCGGCCAAGTCATGTAATGCCTTAAATGAATCAATGACGATCATCTTAGGCGCAGAAGTATGAATGGCTTCTTCGATTATTGGTACTAAGGCATTGATACCGCCTTTGGAAAGCTGGGTGCCAATTTCAATATATTGAACGATTGAACCAACTTTATTCTCGTCAAAAAAGCTAAACCGTTGAAGGTAGGTCAAAACTTTTGATGAAGGTTCAGAGAGCGTAGTGAAATATAGAATTGGTCGCTCATCTTCTTGAGCGTGGTGAAACACCATTTGCTCGGCGAAAATGGTTTTGCCCGTGCCGGGCTGCCCCATTATGATATTGATGGAATTTGCTGGAAAGCCGCCATTGAGAATCTCGTCCATTTGCGGATTGCCGGTGCTAATGCACTTGTAAACAGTATCGTTCATGCAAATGCATTCCTTTTTATTGTCGCTTCGTCGATGGTAGTAAGTAGGCGTTTCTTTTCAAGAGGCTTGCGCATGAAAGCATCTGCCCCAGCCACAAGTGCCCGTTCTTCCGAGGCAAGAGTACTGCAAAGAACTACAGCTACTACGTCTTTGGTGGCGTCATCACTTTTAATCAAGCGACAGAGGGCGAAGCCATCTAGTCTAGGTAGAAGGATGTCGGCCAATATAGCCGTGGGTGGGGTTAATCTTGCGGTGTCTAAGGCTTCATAGCCGTCAGAGGCAGTTATGATGGTGTAGCCTTCTTCAGCAAGAAAACGGCTGACTAACTTGCAGATGTAATAGTCTGAATCTGCAATTATTATTGTTTTGGACACTTTGTCTATTTAACCTACCTCACTTAGAAGAGGTTAGCAGCTAATTGCCATTTGTTCCGCTTTTCTATTAATTTGCCAGGATATGTCCAAAAACTTTGACAGCCGTGTAGATATGTTCACGCGATGGCAAAAGGAAACGGACAAATGGCAGTTAATACCGCTGAACTACAAGTTGAAAGGCAATCCGCCAGTACTGAGCGCAAGAGCGAGGGTATTAACCTTCTCGGCCTAAGTTTTGACTTCATGCCCGGTCGCGGTGTAGAAAAGCTGACTACAACTGACAAAACTCCCAATAAGATTGAATGGCAGAGTGACGTAACTACCGCTTTGACTAAGGCCCAAAGAGAGCACAAGCCCTTGGTTGTCGTATTCAAAGAAGACCGTTGCGGTTGGTGCAAACTCTTCTCAGACGAACTGCAGAAACCTGAAGTAGGCGCAATCGCAAAAGATGCAGTCTACCTTCAGGTCACTCCATCGACTAATTCTGAAGCGAAGCAATTGGCTAATTTAGTAAAAGTGGAAGGCTACCCCACAGTATCAGTGCTTTCAGTTGAAGGCGGTGTGATTAGCCCAATCTCTAAAATTGCTGGTTTTATGGACAGTAATAAATTTATCAATCACATGCGCGTGGCTTTCTCTGCTGCTCGTAGTAAGAACGCCGCTGTTTAACTATAATTGCTCCTGTCAATTTTGGGAGCGGCAATGGAAGTCAAATGTGATTCGGATTTAGTCTCAGCTTATATTGTCTCGCTGCGCGCTGAGTACGAAAGTAATCTAAAACGGTTTGTCGATGTGCCAAGCGTCAGTATGGAGCCGAATAGGGCAGCGGCCATGGTCGACTGTGCTGCTGTGGCCATTGAATTGCTACAAGCACAAGGTGCTAGTGCCAGAATTGTTAAAACTGCCGGACAGCCCGTAGTTATTGGCGAGTTTCATAGCGGTGCTGATTGCCCGACAGTGACTGTCTACAACCATATAGATGTGCAACCAGCCGACCCATCAGAGTGGTTGACATCGCCTTTCGACATGGAAATTGATGATGGCGTCTATCGCGGTCGCGGCACCACTGACGATAAAGGGCCAGCCTTGGCTGTTTTGTATGCAGCTTCGTATGTGCACAAACAGGGCGTTCCGATCAATATAAAATTCATTTGGGAATTAGAGGAGGAGATTGGCAGCCCTTCTTTTGAGCAGTTCTTGTTAGACAATGTCGCCGCCTTGAAAACCGACTCTGTGGTTATTTCAGATACTATCTGGGTCTCCCGCGAGAGACCGGCAATTCCTTATGGCCTGCGCGGTTTGCAATGTTGCATGCTCAGGCTTAAAACTGGTGCCAAAGATGTGCACTCAGGTCTCACTGGTGGCTTGGCGCGCAATCCGATTGCTGAATTGGCCTATCTAATCGGCAAATGCTTTGACGGCAACACTGGTGAAATTAAGATTCCTGGTTTCCTTGATGACGTCAGGCCTATAGATGAAGCTGAGTTAGAAAATTTTGTTGCTTCAGGCTTCAACGTCGAGAATTTTAAGAAAGCCCACGAATTGCACAGCACCCGTACAGATGATGCAGCAGAGGCCAGCGCGCGTATTTGGGCAACTCCAACCTTTGAGGTGCATGGTATCACCGGTGGTTACTCTGGACCGGGCGTGAAAACTATTGTGCCCCATCAAGCGGAAGCAAAAGTTAGTATGCGCCTTGTGCCTAACCAAGACCCGGCAAAAGTTTTAGCTCTATTGAAAAAATTCGTAGCCGAGCACAATAGCGATGTAGAAGTTGTGGCCGAAGGCAGCCTCAAGCCATTTTTAGGCGAGTTTAAAGGTCCATTTGCTGAGGCGGCCAAAGAAGCAATGAAGACTGGCTTTGGTAAGGAAGCTGCCTTTACCCGCGAAGGCGGATCGATTGGTGCGGTGGTAAGCATGCAAGAAGTTTTGCAAGTGCCTTTGGTGTTTTTAGGCCTTTCGCTACCAGAGCACGGCTATCATGCCATTAATGAAAACTTTGATTGGCAGCAAGCTAGCGGCGGCATGCGCATGTTTATCGATTACTTTGAGAGACTCTCGAAAATAAAATAGGCTAGCAGTTTAGTTCAATTGCTTCTTGTCGATTTTGCCGGCCGATGTGCGTGGTAGGGGATGATCACAGCTATAAAACTCCCAGTCCATGGGGCGTAACTCACGCTTTAGGTGCTGGCTGCAGTATTCGCGCATAAGTTGAATAAGCTTCTGCCGGTGCTCTTTCTTCTCTTCTCCATCGGCCTTAAGGGCGTCAGACCATTCGCCTGGTTCTAAGACTGTGTGCGCTTTGACGATCTGCCCGAGTTTGCTGTGGGGCACACCAATTACAGCCACTTCTTTGACCAAATCATTGGCACGCAAGACGTCTTCAACTTCAGCAGGAAAGACTTTGTTGCCAGCGACAATAATGAGTTCTTTGGCTCTACCTGAAATATATAAATAACCATCTTTGAGGTAGCCGATATCACCAGTGAAATAGCCGCCGTCATGAATAGCAGCTTTGGTCGCTTCTTCTTGGCCGATATAATCGAGCATTAGAGTGTTGCCGCAGATGACAATTTCGCCAGATTGCCCTTCTTCTTGTTCAGAGCCATCGCTATTTAAAATTTTGACTTTGACCGAAGGAACTAGTTTGCCCACTGATTGGTCGGGGCCAACAAGGTTAACCGCGATAATTTTCGATTCGGTCGAGCCGTAGCCATTGTTCAAGCGTCTAGAGAAGACCTTTTGAAAATCTTCAGCCAAAGATAGAGGCAATGGAGCGCCACCGCACAGTAGTACTTTGGCATTGCTAAGATCAATTGTGCCTTTTGGTAGGGCCAGAAAGGCACCATATATGGTGGGCACACCCACCATGAATTCAGGTTTAAATTTGTTGTTGGCGGCGATAATTCCTTCTATTGTCATTTCAGAAAAGATTACGGTGCTGCCATCAAGTAGAGCAATGAGCATTACTTCTAGGCCGAGTACGTGTGATATTGGCACTGGCAACAAGACATTTAGATCTTGGTGAAAGTCTGCCATCTCGCCCAGCTCAGTTAAATTGTTAAGGAGGCTAGCTAAATCATGCAAGGCCCCTTTGGGTGTGCCGGTTGTACCTGAGGTCAATATCAATAGGGCCGGATCATTTAGATTGACAAAATCGCTCACTTTTTCTGGGCCGCGAACTGCTTCTTCGCAGCTGTGCAATTGGCCAAGGTCACAGAGGGCAATGTTTTCGGCTTTTAGATTGGCTGTGAGAGCGGCAAAATCTTTAATAAGAGCTTGTGCAACCAGTACGACCTTAGCTGAAATTGCTTTAGATTTGGCCACGTTGGCCAACTCGCCTTCGGTGAGGCGAAAATCAACCGGTACAGCAATCGCCCCTAAACGCCAGGTTGCCAATATGGTTGCGGCCAGCTCTGGAGAATTGGGTGCAGTCATCAGTACTTTGTCGCCAGCTTGAACATGGAAGCTCTTGAGCAGACTTTCGGCCTTGCCCACCAATTGCTCAAGGGCTTTGTGGTCAATTTCTCTTAGTTTGCCGCCGGGCAAAACTTGAATCAGTGCTGGTTTGCCCCCACTGGCATAGCCGCTCTGGGCCGAACCCGGCCGTAAGATGCGATCTAGCTTAGCTTGGAGGTTTGAAGTGGCCTGCATAAGTACCTCATATTTTTTGACGATTGTACTTTCTATTCTTACAAAATTGATCTTCTTTCCATTCTTCTGCCCGACAGCTATAGAATTGTTTGGTACTTAAAATTTGTCCGGTACTTATAAATAGGAATCTTTCGTGAGTGACTTCTTAACCACTTGGCCTGAGCTTGATTATCAATCGTTATATGCGGTGCCGGTGGGAGGCCAGGGTGAGCTCGGGCAGGTCATGTGGTTATTCATCTACCAAGGTGAAATGATCGTAGTTGACGCCGGTGCTAGCTATCCAGCGCGCGAACTTCCTGGGGTTGACCTGCTCTTACCCAACACTTCGTTCTTAGAAGCCAACCAAGACAAAATTACAGCGCTATTGTTAACCAATGGCCATGAAGAACATGCCGGCGCCATTATGTATTTGGCGCATCATGTCAGCCTGCCGCGAGTAATGGCCCCGCGCTTTGTCGCTGAGTTGATCAATCAGAATGTATACGATCTATATGGCAGCAGCGAAGCAACTGAAGTTGCCAGTCTGCCAGCCATGGAAGTGGTTGATGTCAAAACCAAGTATCAAGTTGGGCCTTTTGAAATTGAGTGGATTGTCAGTAATAACGCTATAGCTGACGCCTGTGCGCTACAAATCAGCTGTGCCGCTGGCACCGTGATCTATACCTCTAGTTTCAAGTTTGACCAAACACCAGTAGACGGAATTCTGCTCGATATCGGTCGACTCGCCACCATCGGTGATGAGGGTGTAACTTTGCTCATCTCTGATTCTGCCAATGTTGAGGCAAGCGGCTACACCCTTTCGGAGAAAGTAGTGGCAGGTGCTATGGAGAAAATTGCAAAGACTGCATCAGGTCGAATGATTGTCGTCATGCCTGGAACAAACACTCATCGCTTGCAAATTCTTTTTGATGCCGCAGCAAAAACTAATCGCAAAGTAATTTTGCTAGGTGACACTCTGCACAAGATAGCTGTTAGTGCAGCTATTACAGGCAACCTCAATTTTGACAGATCAATCGAAGGCTCTATCAGTGGCTTAGGTGGCATGGACGCACGTGAAGTCATGGTCATAGCCAGCTCCACAGAGGCTGACCCAATCAATGTTTTAGACGATATGGCTTATGACCGTCATCCTACAGTTACCTTGAAAGAAGGTGACACAATTGTATTTTCTAGTGACGTTTTGCCTGGTCGGGCTCGCCACATGGCCCACATTCTCGATGAGCTATTACTTAAAAATGTCAGCGTTGTCTGGGGCCAAAGAAAAGGTGTGCATGTCTCTAAGCATGCTTCCAAAGAAGAGCTGAAGCTGATGTTGTCGGTAACCAATCCGCGCTATTTTGCCCCGGCTATTGGAGAAGGAAGACACATCACTCAGCATGGTGAGATGGCAACCGCGTTCGGCCTAGATGAGAGTGCGATCTTTAGTTTGAGCAATGGTGATTTGCTTGAAGTGCGCAATGGTGTTGCTTGTGTTGCCGGCTCTGTCGCCTTTCAGCCGGTCTTGTTCAATCGTGAACAAGGAGAGAGAGTCACTACTGCCTCAGTAAATGAACGTCGTGCCCTTAGTTTAGAGGGTGTGGTTACTATCGGTCTCACTGTCACCGCCAGCGGTGAAATAGTTACCGGGCCAACTGTTGAAGTCGGGGCCTCGGGCTTCCTCAGATCAAGCGAGTGGGCCGCTATGCGCTTAGAGTTAGACGGCATAGTGCGAGAAGCAGTTTCTCGTACTAAGAAAGATGTGAAGAGTGATGATGTCACTATTCAACTGCGTTCTTCTGTACGCGAAGCTGTAGTCAAAGCCCTGCGCGCAAGACTTTCAGCCAAACCAACGGTACAGGTGCTGGTGCACCAAGTTTAGGCTTACTAGCAGAGTTTTACCAGCCGCCTGTAATCAGTATTGAATTTGAGTCATTGAGAATGAGAGTGGTTTTGTCACCCGCATTTACCTTGAGCTTTTCTTGCCAATAGTAGGTCAGGCCTGGTGTCTTGTGCTCGCCTGTGGCATACCACTCACCAGGCTTGAGTGAGACAATGCCTTCCATGGCTGTACCCTTATTGACTGAGTGCAGAACAACGGGTGTTGGTTCTAGTCCGAGTCTCAGAGCTTCCATCTCTTCATCTTTGTGACTGTCGTCAAACTCTTCTACAGCTTTTAGATAACGCGCATTGCGAGCTTCTTCGATTCTATTTATGCGTTCCACTTCTGGCTTGACGTACTTGAGCATATTGTCGGCCCAGCGGTAGATGCCACCGATAAAGCGCGGTTCGTCACCACCAGCTCGTTTCTGAGCGTTGCGATAGGCATAGTGCCAACGCCATCCAATGTCTGGATATGGCTTGGTCAGTGATTGCCTACTGAGATAGCCAGAGCTGAGAATCATCTGCTTTATTTGTTTGTCTTCCTCGGGGAGCGGCATATTCAGCACTTTTATTTTTGGTGGCTTGGTCGAATATGGATAGAACGTAATTTTGTCGATGCGGTCTTTCATTTGCGGCACACTGATGCGCAGCTTCACCCAAGCTTTAGCCTGGGGGTCAATGCCATCTGGTGGCAATGCTTCAACTGTAGTTTCTGTTTGAGCCGCGGCGGTTTGATTCTGTGCAGCAGAAGCATGACTAGAAATAGTCACAGCAACAGATAGCGCTAAAATGCAGCCACCAAGCTTTCTAAATTCGCTCACTAACATTGAAATTCCAATGACGTTCTTAGTCGAGTGGTTTGTAGTCTTTAGGAAGACCAAAGTTGTACATGCGTTCAAAGGCATCTTTCAAGCCTTCTTCACCGCGTTTAGGGCGAGAGCCCGCAATTATTTCTACTAGCCGCTTCCAAGTTACTTGTTGGAATGGTCCAATGTCTTCTGAGGTATTGCGATCACGCTCGCTTTCCATAACTTTTAAGACGCGGTCTGACGGTAGTTTGTCGAAAGCATCGACGCAGCGTACATCGAAATGGTTGTCGCGGCCGGCATCGAGTATTTCTGCAACTTTTTCAATGGGCATGCGATTGCGGTAGTGCCTTACAGAAGTAAGAGCATCAAACACGTCTGCCACAGCGATTATGCGCGAGAGAAAAGGAATCTCCTCGCCCTTTAAATTGCGATAGTAGCCAGTGCCGTCTAATTTTTCATGGTGGCAAGATGCAACGAAAGGCACAGCCCCAAGACGTTTTGTGAATGGTAGATTGTTGAGCAAGTCAAAAGTGATACTGGCATGCTTTTGTACTGTGGCATATTCTTCTGGTGTCAGGCGGCCGTTCTTCCACAAAATCGCTTCTGGTACGCCAATTTTGCCGTAGTCATGCATCATGGCTGAGTAGCGCAGTACGTCTAAATCTTCAGCGATAACATCAAGTCCTGTACCGATCAAAAGACTATAGTTGGTGACTCTCACCGAGTGGCCAGCCGTTAGTGGGTCGCGTTTATCAATTGTTTGAGCCAATACTTCTAAAGTCTTGTCGACAAAGCTTTCGATTTCGGCATAAGCTTGAGCTTGTTCAATTAATCCAGAGGCCACCGCAGTCAAGGCTTCAAGCCAGTCTTCGTCTTCAGAAGTGAAGGGGCCGGCTAGTTTGTTGAGAACTTGAAAAACTCCGATGATGCTACCTTCGCGGTTGCGCATGGGCACGCATAAGACACTGCGGGTCTTGTAGCCCGTGTGTTTATCAACAGCTGGGTCGAAGCGTTCGTCTTGATAGGCGTCAGGAATATTGATAATTTTGCCGCTGCGCGCGCAGTGGCTGACAATGGCCGTACCAGACATAGGAATGCGAATAGTGCGTGCACCGACAAGACCTTGGGCAACTTGGGTCCAAAGTTCGCTCTTCTCTTGGTCGAGCACGAAAACACTGCAACGATCGCATTTGAGCATGTTCTGCGTTTCGCGAGTGATAGTCTCAAGTAGAGCATCAAGCTTGCGCTCGGTGGCCATTGATTTAACTACTCGGTAAAGACCCGATAGTGGGCGCAAACGCTCTAACTCTTCTTGCAGTCTGAGCGACTTGATTTCGCGTTCAATTAGCGCGATTTCGCGCTGATGCAGGTCTGATTCAAGATCGCGCAAATCGGTGGCGCTTAAAGCTGGCTTGGGCGCTTTCTCATTCTCTTGGTTGGGCGGAGACTGCTCGTGCTCATGCCCGACTCTTTGAGATCCCTTTGCCATTTGGTTAGCCTCTTGCTTCTAACTAACTTCTATATACCCTTATACTCAAACGCACTTTATTCTTGTGCTTGCAGGCTGGGCGGATAGGCCGGAGCCTCCAAGCGTCGCCAGATTAGGAGCCAAGCGCGGCCAATTACTCTCTTCTGGTCGAGGAAGCCCCATACGTGGCTGTCTTCTGAATTATTGCGATTGTCACCCATCATAAATAGGCGACCAGGCGGAACTATGATCGGTTCGTTGGCCTTGGCTTTGTCACCAGTTGGTTGAATGTAGTTGCCTTTGGTGTTGCGCCCCTTAATGTCGGCTAAGACATTGAGATTGTAGGCGGGCACTTCTTTGATGTAGGCCGACTCATCTAAAAGCTGGCCATTAACATAGACCCCTTGGCCGTCTTGAATTCTGATGATGTCACCAGGCAGACCAATGACCCGCTTTATGAAAGCTGGGTCGTTAGGAAAGAATGGTAAGCCGGTGAGGCGTCCAAGCCAGTGTAAAGGATCGTTGGAAAGCTCTTCTCCGCCCATCTCGATGGCCGGAGGATAAAAAACAAGAATATCGCCACGCTGTATCGGCTTACCCAAGTGACCTGAAATTTTCTCGACGATCAAGCGATCGTTAATTTGCAGGGTCGGCTCCATTGAACTTGATGGAATGTAGCGCGCTTCTGCTATACCCCAGCGAATACCAATGAGCAGAATTAGAGTAACGACAATTAGTTCAATAGCTTCTCTGAAGAAGCCGTGAAAAAATCCTTTGGGAGAATTATCTGGAGTTGAACTCTCGGTTTGTTGCGGTGCTGAAGTGGTCACAGGCAAATTATCTTGTCCTAACTAAAGTAGAGATTATACAGTCAAAACCTTTTTTTTGATGGCCTTAGCCGCCAAGGTCGCTGTCAGCGCCTCAACGAATTGATCAAGCTCAGCAACCGGATTCATTTCGGTGACTGCAATGAGGATACTGGCACCTAGTTCAGGGTTGGCAGTCGACAAGTCGATGCCGCCGAGAATTCCTTTCTCTTTCAGTTGATCAAGAACCTCTTGGGCCTTCACTCCTGCTGGTAGAGTGAGGGCGAATTCATTGAAGAATGGCTGCTCGAAGGCAAGTTTGACACCGTCAATGGCAGTTAGTTTTTCAGCAAGATAATGGGCTCTCTGTAGACTGATCTGAGCCAACTCCCGCAGACCTTGTGGCCCCATGCAGGTGAGATAGACCAGCATGGCCAGGGCGTTTAAGGCTTGGTTGGTGCAAATATTAGAGGTGGCTTTAGCTCGTCTAATGTGCTGCTCTCGTGTTTGCAGAGTGAGAGTGAAAGCGCGTTGACCTCTGTTATCGACAGTCATACCGGCCAGACGACCAGGAAGTTGGCGAATGAATTCTTTGCGACAGGCCATGTAGCCAGCCGATGGTCCGCCGAAGCTGAGGAAGTTACCGCAACTTTGAGCGTCACCAACCACGATATCGGCTCCAAGATCGCCCGGTGCTTTCAAAAGACCAAGACTGATAGGATCGCTGATTACAACAAGCAGAGCGCCATGGCTATGTACAGTTGTGGCAATAGCCTCAAGCTCTTCAATGCAACCAAAATAGTTGGGATATTGCACAACAAAGCAGGCTACATCTTTATCTATTACGGTGTCTAACTTGCTGCCGGCCGAAGCAATAATTGTTTCTATGCCAAAGGCAGTTGCATAAGTCTCTGTGACCATGCGATGTTCAGGGTTAACTCCAGCAGAAATCACTACTTTCTTGCGCGCGGTTGTGGCCAAGCGCACTGCCATCATCGCCGCTTCAGCTGCGGCGGTAGGGCCGTCATACATAGAAGCGTTGGCGACGTCCATACCGGTGATTAAACATACTGCAGTCTGAAATTCGTATATCGCCTGGAGGCTTCCTTGTGATACTTCAGGCTGATAGGGTGTATAGGCTGTGGCAAATTCAGAGCGAGAAATTATGGCTGGCACCACTGCTGGTACGAACCTTCTATATGATCCGCCCCCTAAAAACGATGCTTGTTGGCTAGCTGGTTTGTTTTTAGCAGCCAGTTTTTGCATGTAGGCCGAAAGCTCTAGTTCAGAAAGACCTTCTTGAATGTCTAGTGGCTTAGCACGCACTGATGCGGGAATGTGACTAATCAATTCTTCGAAAGTTTTCACCCCTATTTCTTTGAGCATCTCAGCTCTCTCGGCCTCGGTGTTAGGCAAATAGGGGAAGTGCAGTTCTTTATCGTCGATGTTATTGTTGATCGTCATTTTCTCTGTCTTTTAAATGCTGATTACTATTGAGTATGATGCCACATCTCTAAGTGTAGCCATTTAGTCAAAAGCGATGATAAAAAATACTTCGAAAATAGCTCATGAAGGTAGTCGGTGAAAATTATTGTTGGTCTTGGAAATCCCGGCGCACGCTACGAGATGACCAGGCACAATGTTGGCTTTAGATTAGTTGAGAAGTTGGCAACGCAATTGGGGGCCGACTTTCGCAATAGTGGCTCGCAGCAATGTGATTGGGCACGCGCGAAAGTAGGCAATTTTGATGTCGTGCTTGTCAAGCCACTTACATATATGAACTTGTCTGGACAGTCGGTGCAGAAAGTTTTGCACTGGTACAAAGTCGACATAAAGGCTAATCCAGGTGATTTGATCGTGGTTCACGATGATGTCTCACTCAATTTGGGTCGCCTGCGTTTTCAAAAGGCCGGCGGCGCCGGAGGTCAGCATGGTGTCGAATCAATCATCGAATGCCTTTCTGGCAATAAGCAGTTCGATCGTCTCAAGCTCGGAGTGGGCCCAGATCCTGGCGGAGCTACCCGGGGTGATTATGTACTTAGTACATTTCCAGCAGAGCAGCAAAAAATAGTAGAAGAAATTTTGCTGCAAGGATGTGAAGGAATTAAGCATTGGCTAAAGAGTGATATTGACAAATCAGCCAACAGATTTAATGCACTTGACCTCTCGCCTTTGCCGCCTAAAATCGAAGAGCCAAAATGAAATTCTGCTAAAGCGGCATATACTCTAGATTTTCGTTAATCATCTCTTCGATAGTGGCGGGCGCTACTATCGATAACTTCGCCCAGTACGGGCGTTACGCTTTGTATCTAAAGAAGACCTTTTTGTCGGGAGTGTTGAGTAACACTGAAATAATTCTTGAATGAAAAATCATGCTTTCGAGAAGTGATTTGGGCGATGTCAGTAGCCTAGAATCACTCATGAGTCAAGGCAAGGAGCCTTTGAAGGGGTACCGTTAAGTGAACAGTTTGGCACAAACAAGTTTGCTGGATAGATTTATAAGCGCCAAGAAGGGCAGCGCCAGCCGCAATTTCTTTCTTTCAGCACTTTGGTGGTCGTTATGGGGAATGGGAGCTGGCATGTTGGCCGGCACCGAATTCTCGATGCCCGACCTCATTAGAGGCGTTCCGCAGTTGGCTATGCCTCACCTAAGAATGTGGCACGTCAATGCTGTAGCCATTGGCTGGTTGTCGATGGGTTATGTGGCTTCAATGTTCCACATGATTCCGACGCTCTGTAAATGCGATTTGTACAGCGAGCGGCTCGGCAACTTTACGATGTGGGCCTGGAATATCCTCATGATTGGGGCGTTCTGCACCCTACTAAATGGCAACACTGAAGGTCGAGAATATGCCGAATTAGGCGCCATTCTCGACGTTATTGTTGTTATAGGTCTGGTCTCAGTAGCCTTCAACCTTTATATGACGATCGTCAATCGTAAGGTGAAAAAGCTCTACGTTTCTCTTTGGTACTTCCTCGGTTCATTGTTCTGGTTCCCCTTGGTATACGTAATCGGTCAGCGCACCTTCGTTGCTCTGCCTGGTCTGAACGATGCCATCATCGGCTGGTTCTACGGCCACAACATCCTTGGCATGTGGTTCACCACTGTCGGTGTTGGCATGATGTACTTCCTCATTCCTCGTTTCACCAAAGCTCCTCTATATAGTCATGGCCTTTCAATGCTGGGCTTCTGGGGTATTGCTCTTTTCTATGCACCAACT